>ENA-ORXM01004702-ORXM01004702.1-marine-metagenome-genome-assembly--contig:-NODE-4702-length-11663-cov-3.302434_pt1 | contig 11663 bp, 9 predicted proteins | sample MGYA00237867_ERZ511480 | MGnify/ENA primary metagenome ERZ511480 (study PRJEB26309, sample SAMN06266103) | marine metagenome | isolation source: Algal blade | place: United Kingdom:Sidmouth, United... | reverse complement strand
GCCTCAGGTGGTAGCGTCTAGAATTGCGCGGGGCTCTTTGGTGGCACAGGAAGCGCGGGATAGCACCGCCCGTGCTGTGAAGGAACGCCGCCCAGTTGGCCGGCGGTCGCTTGAAGACAGGCGATGCGAACGTGGGATGGCCCCCCGCCACAAGAGGTGTCAGCGGGGAAGAGTCGGTAAGCGAGCGAGACGGACGCGGGAAGGGGTGAGGGCCTACGTCTGGGAACGGTTAAAGCCCACAGCGGGTGGCAAGGTTGGCAGTCAAGGAGAGGGAACAGACGAAAATGCTCATCAGGAGCTTGTTTTGCACCCACACGCACTGAGAGAGCCTTGGGCTTGTGGACTGCTTCCGCGTCCCAGACGTCCCTGCATCACCGGTCTGGGGATAACGCCCACTCGGCGACACCATTCTATGCCGGCGCCTCGGCGACACCATTCTGTGCAGGCGCCTCGGCGACACCATTCTGTTCCGGCGCCACCATTCTGTGCCTGTGCTAAGGCAACGAGGTCGACAGGCCCCGACTGTTGTGCCACCAAGAGAGAGTGTCCTTGCGCGAGGGCGCACTGGAGGGCTACGCGCTCCAATGGTGTCCCCGGCAGGCGTGTCATTGGTCCGATCCGCCGGGAGGTCAGCAGAGAGCCATCGATCTAAACGTCCCTTTTTACATGCGGGTGGGCTACCACCGCCCTCATCGTCTGGTTAGGACTATTTTCCATCGACGGCCCATTTACGATGGCAGTGCGATGTGTGGAGTTCGATGGACCTAGATGGGAACTTCGATGGACACCTCGTCGATGGGGTTGGCCCATCGCAAAAACACCGAATCTGGACGCCGCAGATTTGGTGCTGATCTGGAAGGGCGTGTCCTGGATGCACCCCTCATCGATGCGCTGTACCGGTCGTGGGCGGGTGCTGCTGCGGGTTCGCTGGCCTGCTGCGGGGCCGTTTGCTGCCCTGTTTTGGGCGGGCGCGGCGGGGGCGCGGGTGCCGGTGGCCGCGGCGGCGGGGCCGGGTACGGGGCGTTGCGCTTCGCTGCGGATGCACCCCGTCCGCTGCCCGCCGACCATCGGTCACCGAGCAAGCAGCGCAAAGACCACAGAAGAGGTACACGACAACGGGTTCACAAGAACAAAGACATGCAGTACGCGCCGTCGTCACAGCTGCGCACACATCAATCATCAAGCGTGTCACACAAGCGAGCACGCACAAGCACACGACAAAGAAGCGACAATGCCAAAACAAGGCACAGCTCCACCGAAAGGCGCAATCACCCATACAAGAAAACAGCAACGTGAGCGAAGCCGACGTTAAGCGCGTACAACAACACTCGCACAGCAAGAGAGGCTCATCAGGAAAGTCGACGGGCAGCGGAGCCGTGCGGTGGTGCGCGGACTCAGTCGCCGCAACCGTCACGATGACGGCAGTGACTCAAGTCGTCATGCCGTCCGACAGGGCGCCGCCCGCCCCCTCCTCCTCGGCGGACTCGTCCCCCCCACCGAGCAGAGCAGCGCTGCCCGTGGGCCCACCTGCTGCAGTCCCGCCCGGCGCATGCACGCCATCCGCCCCCCCCGCCGCCACCCCGCCCGCCTCCTCACGCGCCCCACGCGCGGCAGAGCCGACTGTAGCTGGTCGCACTCGAACCGTGCGCGTGCGGATGGAGTTGATTGGCACTGGCGGGTGCTCAAAGTCGCACCGCGTCGGTGAGTTGACGTCGTTGACAACAAAACCGCGCCACGGCGCGGTAGTCGTGGGCATCAGCGGATGCACGGTTAGGATCTCCCAGCGCCAGCGGTCGTACCAGCCGTTGTCCTTACCACGGCGCTGGCGCCGGACACCCGCGGCAATCTGCTCAAGCTCGGCACGCACAAACATCACAACGAGGGCGATGTGCCCCGTCGTGGTGTGGATATTCTCCTTGTTGCCGAGACCGTCAGGCACTTGAATGCGGTCAGCAACGCCGAGGTGGATAAACAACTCCTTCACGGCCGCCAGAGTCGCTTCATGACCGTCGTCCGAGCAAACAAACCGCGGGCGCACGGGAGCGTTGCGCTGCTCCTCGGTGACCTCGTCGGGGTCCGTCGGCATCTTGTTCATGTTCTCGAGCCAGCCGGCCGCCGTGTGCTTCTTCATGGACTTGTGATGGGCACCCACCGCCCGGAACCAGGCTGGGACGACACGCCGCTTGATTGCCTCCAAGACGTGAGAGAGGGACTGGGTCATGGGCTGGTAGGCGCGCACCGTCGGATCGTCCTTCTTCTTCTTGTCTCCGCCGTCGTTCTTCGCGCCGCCGTCCCCACCAGCTCCGTTGTCGGAGCTTGAGATGACACCCGAACTCGAGCTCGAGACGGAGCCCGAGTCGGTGCCGGCGCCCGCGCGGGCCGCCGTGCTCTTGTTCTTGGGCTTGCCACTGCGCTTGCCCTTGCCCTTCCCTTTCCCCTTCCCCTTCTTCTCCTTCGGGGTCCGGCGCTTGGTGGGCGGCGCGATGGCGGACGTCAGGAAGTCGTAGGCCTCGGGGGGGTCCAATTTAAGCTCGTCCATAGTCTCCTCCATGAGCATATCCCAGTCGGCATCCCCGTCGGGCAGGACGTCATTGGTGATGGTCGCGCCCCCGAGATGGCCAAAGTAGCGGTACTTGGCACGCTTGCGGATAACTAGCATCTGGAGCATGCCGCGCTGCAGCACCGTCAACTCCTTGCCGGCCATAGCCTTGTGCTCCTCGTAATCTGAGTACTCCTCATCCGTGTCGACAAAGCCCTGCACCCTACGCCGCGCCACTGGCGCCGGCACCGTTGCGGGCGCCGCATTGTTCATCTTACCGATGAGCACGCCCAGGCTCTCCATCGCCCGGCCTTGCGTGTTGACCTTGTCCCCGATACTCTTAACGGCCTCAGCCAGGTTGGTCACCATTGATGTCACGCCGTTGAGGACACGCTCAAGCCCACCGGCTGTCGCGTGCGCGTTGGCAGCGCTCACGGTGCCAACCAACACGGCGCCGTCGCTACCGGCTGCGGGCGCCTCGCGCGTGCTGCCTGCCGCGCGGTTTCGCGCCGAGATAACCGCCTCCACAGCGCCAGCATTGGCGCCGCCGGCAGATCCGCCAGCCGAGCCGCCAGCTGGGCGTCCCGCAGCAGGTCCAGAGCGGCGACGTCGAATGCGCGCAGCGCGTGCCGCGCCGGCAGGCGGGGAGGTCGTACTCGGAGCAGAAGCCGATGGGGTGGCTGCAGGCGCAGCGGCAGCCGGTGGGGTAGCCGGGCCCGCAGTCGCAGCCAACGGGGTGGTCCGGCGTCGGGCCGAAGCGGTGGTCGTGGCAGGACCCGCAGCCGACGGCGCCGAGGGAGGAGCCTGGACAGGCGCGATCCCTGACGAGATCCGAGGACGAGGCGGGCCTGTGCGGCGCCCTGCCCGCACCAGTGCCGGTGGAGTCGCCGGGCGCCGCACAGCGGCCGGGGTCGTTGGTGACATCGAAGGTGCCGAAAGCGAGCCGGAGCCGGCACGCGGAGAGGTTGTCGGTGGAGTGGTTGACGAGGGCATGAGCCCGAGGGCAGACGCCTCTCCAGTCCAGATGGTGCCCGCCTGGGGTGCGGTCGCCACCGTCCCTGCGCTCATCCCAACCACCCAACTCTCGCCTGAGGCAGCGATAGTTGACGCTGCGACCACCGCTGCCGGGCGCTCCCACGCGACAAACGCCGCTGCCGTCGACGTGGGCGGCGGCGCCAGCACGCGGTGGTGGTTGGTGGCCGGCTGGAAAACCGCCGTCGGCGACGCCATCGTCGGGGCGCCCGACAACTCTCCCGTGCCAAGTACCGCCGGCGCGACCGGGCCGACAACCGCAGCCGGCGACGTCATCGCCGCGGCGCCCGCCGACCGAGCGTCTGTCGGGTTGCCACCCCCCGCTCCCCCGGCCATCGGCACTGTCACAGCCGGGGCTCCCGCCGACAGAGGGCCTGCCGGGTTGCCGCCCCCCGCCCCCCCGGCCGTCGGCACTGTCATGGTCGGCAAGAACGATGAAGAGCCTGGGCTGTACCCAGCTGCCGTGGGTGCCGGATTGTACTGGGGCGCCATCAGCGCCGGCACCATCGAGTGGGCGCCCGAGCTCACGCCTGGCATCGCGCCACCGAGCAAGCCGGTCGCATGCTGCTGCGTGGATGTCCCAAAAAGGTTCGTTGGCGGCATCGCCCCAGGAAGGCTCGGAAAAGCGGCGGGAGAGCCCGGAAACGGGGTGCCGTAACCTTGCATCCCGGGCATCATGCTGGGCATGCCACGCACGTCGGGGAAGCCCATGCCCATGGGCGGCGGCATCCCGGCCGCCGCCGCCATCGACGGGGAAAACGGAAAGCACGTCGTCTCGAACAGCGGCGGAGGCGGCGGCTCGGAAAACTCCACCATTGGAAGAGTCTCGGACCCATCGACTGAGCCGACGGCGCCACCAAACGACGCCCGTACGGCAACAGGGGCGGTGGGAGGCGGCGGAGGCGTAACACGGTCGTCCGCGGGAGCTGCTGCGGCGTGGGAAGCAGACGTGCCACCTGCTGCAGCGCGCATCTCATCCTTGGCGCGTCGGTCTTGCTCTGTCGGAGCAATTGACGTTGCCGCCGCTCGGGCAGCCTTTGCCGCCGTCGCCGCGCGACCGCCCGCCCCGTTGGCCAGCGTGCGTTTGCCGCCTCGGCCGCCTCTGCCGCCTCGGCCTGACATGGCACCGCCAGAACAGGGGGAGGGGGTGGGCAGGCAGGATGATGGTGGCGGAATACCGCGTGAAGGGTTGGGGGGGAGGTCGAGTCACAGTGGGGCGGGTGGAGCGATGAGCCGAGCAACCGTTCTCAGACGGCTGCTCCTTATCAAGGGTGCGCGCATCGCTCTCAAGGCCGTATAGTGGCAGGGATGAAAGCGGCGAGCCTCACAATGGGTGGATAAGTCAAAACGGACCGGTGGACTCCTCGCTGCAAGGAACGTACAGTGAGATAAAACGCGCCGCGCCAGGACCAGTCCGTCAAAAAATGGCGCCAAACCCAACCAACTTGCGGGCTCTCAAGCAGAGCCTGGACGGCGAGCATCACTCAGCGGGATAGCATCATGACAAGCGTTGGAGCACCCCAGTCAGCAAGCTACGTCAAGAGGCACCACGGGTATTTCCGAGATGGTCAACGGGGAGGTCTTGGGTGCACCCACACCATCGCCCGACCAAAATCACGTCAAAGGCGAGCTGCGAGATCGCCAAGCGTCACACAGCCACAACCGAGAGCAAACGCCCAAGTGACTGGGCGCTCCGCGCCCTGTTCTCACAGACTCTCCAAGCGTGCAAGTTGAACCTCGGAGGATACAAGCGTCGGCGGTGCAGGCCAGCGTGCAGCTCAGTTGCTCAGCGGTCAGGTGTTGGTACGGCGGTCATCGCTTGACGGGGTGAGACGTAGCCGGCGGACACGACGCTGGCCCGGGGTGATGAGCTCGCGTCGTGACGAGCTGCGCTGGCTTGGAACGCGCGCCCGCAAGGCAAGAAGCCACACTCGACGGGTCCGGTCAAGTCCTAGCATTGACCGGGTGTCCTGCCAATTGTCCAGACGTCCGCTTGACATGGCCCCCCTCAGTCCCAATGGTCAGTCAGGCAAGGCTACCGAATGCTGCAAGGAACCAGTGTAAACGCAGTTAGAGCTGACTGACAGGGGCTACCCTGACCGAGCCGTTATGCACTGTCTGCAGGATTGTGGTGGTCCTGAGTCTAATTTCGAATCTTGCTGCAGTCACTACTCATCGCTTGTGTCACCTGCCCCCGGCCTCTGTCCGTCTCCCTTCGCTGCGAAAGTCTCCTGGCTCATGCGGGAGCAGTCCTGCCGTTAACAGTGACTGCGGTCTGGTGCGCTCGTGAGCTGGGTTGCTGTACTCGAGCTGCTCAAGCTTCATGTGCTGAGACGAGTTACCAGTGTGGTTGACGTTGGACGCTGAAACGAACAACTTTCACATGCCATCTCCACCTCCCCCCACCCTGCTGTCGACATGCACGGTCGTGACCTGTGACGTCCTGTGTCACTTTGGCCGCCCCGCGAGGCACCGTGCGACGGCCTGTCGCCACGCGCCTGTCGTGACAGCACCGCTCGTAGAGCTCCCCCTTTGGGGGTTTCGCTCCGCTCTGGGCGGTCCAGTTCTGAGCGCGGCCGCTACGGCCACCACGACTGCCCACCTCGCGATCATTGTGTCACAAGATGTGTAAGTGGTTGACTGTCGATGAGCTTGCCTCTTGCGTGGCTTGCCCTGTGTGCGGGTGCATGCCGCTTGTCACACTCTTGGTGCCTCTGTCCTCAGGGTGACACTCTGTGTGCGCGCTCTCGAAGGATTACTGCGTGTGGGCGACTCAGGAGTTTACTGGCGGTGACTGCCGACTTGGTCAGCCTCTTTCGTGGCCTTAGCGGTGTCCATGTGCGTCGAATCTCACCGTCTGCCGCCATGCCCGCTGTCTTGTCTGCTTTCGAGTCCGCCAATTTTCCTACCGCCGTGTCTGCCGCCGTGTCTGCCGCCGTTTCTGTCTTCGTGTCTGTTGCCTCACCGGCCGCGCTCCCATTTACCCTGTCCGCACGCCCACGTTCGCGGTGGCGGGGCCATTTTCTACTTCGTCTGTGCCCAGGCTGCTGCCCCACCGCAGGTGGCAGTATATCTGGTCTGCCACCCTCCTTTCTCCGCCGCGAGAGCACCACCCCATGGTACCACCGAGTCACACGTCGTTGTTTCCGCGCCTTTTGGTCGCCGGCGTGCTCCCTCCTCCCTGTCGCCCGCCGGGCGGCGGGCGGGGGTCATCCCCGGCATTCAAGCCTCCCCTCGCCCCGAGTGCTCGGGCTCCCCCCCTCCTTGTCGCCGGCGGACACATTTTCCCCGGTCGCCCGCCTGACGGCGGGCGGCCGCCATCCCCCGCTTCCTGCCCGCCTCCCCTGCGGCTTGTCGCTCCGGCCCAGCTGCCGCACGGCGGTCGCCACCATCGCATGCGACAATGTCCGATGCCCCGCTGCGAGCGAGCGGTGGCAGAGGCGACGAAGAGCCGCCCCGCCCCGCCGTCCGCAGCGCCCTCGACTGCCCCACCTGCTTCACCCGGTGCGCCACGCGTAGCGGTCTCACTTGGCACCGGTTGAATCACTTACGCGCGTCTCATGCTGCAGGACACGCGGGGCGGGGCAGGGCAGCAGGGAGGCCGCAAGCAACTGTGCCCTCTGGCACTGGTGGGGCGAGTGCCGCAGGACCGTCGAGTGCTGGCGCTGCTGGTCCTCCTCGGTCGGAGGTTGAGGGTGGACCGGGCGACTCAAGTTGGCCGGCACGCAACGAGGCCATCCACCCCGGCGCGGCGCTGCCGTCGGCCCCCGATGGCACCAGCCTGATGGACGGCGTCGACGACGAGGGGAGGCCAAGCCCGAGTACCGGCGAGGACGCCGGTCTTGTGGGGGGCGACGGGGACGATGTGGGCGGCCACGGTGCCGTCGGCCAGGATGCCGGGGGTGTCCCCGCAGTCCCTGGTGCTGCCGCCCGTGCCGCGATCGACCCGTCCAAGGACATTGATGGGGCGGTCCTGGTGTACATCCAATCCCTAATGGCCGTGTCGCGCCACACCCTCAACGATGCCGGCTCCGGTCCCGGTCACAAACGACGACGACTCGCGGCGGGAGGAGCCACCGCGTGTACCGCGCCCGAGTACACGTACACAACCGTGGCCACGGCTGTACAAGCCCTGTACGAGGACGAGGGGGACTGGCAGCGCACCGCCCCGCTCACCACGCGGCGGAAGGGCTGGCGAGCTGGTTCCTTTGATTCCTTCCGACTGCGCGCTGTGCAGCGTTTTGCCTTGGACTGCGGCGGTGGAGGTCTCTCGCTCGAGGGTATTGAGAAGTTGTGGGACCTGCTCGACACATGGGACGGCACGAAGCCCGGGATGCCAATCGACGACGGGCATACCAACTCCCTGCGGGACTCGTTTAACTCGCTCAACGCCTTCAAGGACGGCATTCACGACGATGTGGACGACGCCGTGCTGGGGGCCGGGTGGCTTAAGTGCCCCCTGCTCGTCGACGGGCTCAAGCTCACCGTCTTTTTCCGCCCGGTTCTCCAAGTCATCCTCGATATGCTGAAGCGGGGAAAGGACGTGCGCCTCTGGAGCGGGGAGTCGGGCCCGGCGCCCCCATCCAATCTCCGGGAGTCTCCGTTAGACGGCGACGCCTTTCGGGAGAACGAGGCCGCTCTGATGGCCGAGAAGAAGGACGCCACGTGTTTTGTGCTCGGGCTGCACGTGTACAGTGACGCAAGCCAGCTGTCCTGGTCAGGCGGTAAGCAGTCCTTTCTTCACGATGGTTGTGTGGCAGTGTCATTGGCTTTTGGCACGCACGAGATCTTGTCCGTTGGTCGTTGCACGCGGCAGTGGTTTCTGTTGTTCATGAGCGCGCGTGCTGACAGCTACGTTTTGCACTACCCCTCTTTTCGCTCGCTGGCTCTCCTTTCCCGATTTCTCTGCTCTACTTTTCTTGGTGCCCAGCCCATAAGCTCTACCCACTGCGCGTCCGTGTTGTCAATGTGGTCACGGGGGACGCGGAATGGGAACCAATTGCGTACATCCCCATTGTGAGGAAGCAGAAGGAGCCATCGGCGGATGCTCGTGGCCGCGAGCGGCGCAGCGCCGTTCTCCAACGCGCCCTCTTTCTGGCCTTTCGCTCTACCATTGCCGCCAGTCACACGGGCGTCCTACATGAGCATGCAGGCAAAACCTACGTGGCCTTTCCCCGCCTCCTTCTCTATATGAGTGACCAACCAGAGGAGAAGGCAGTGCTTTGCTTGAAGGGGGGCAGCTGTCAACACCCGTGCTCAACGTGTCTCGTGCACGTCACAGAGGCCGGGGCCCCGCAGGCGCTGTCCGCCAAGGAGCGCGTCGCTGTGCAGACGGTGGAACGGCAGCTGGAGGGGGCGGCGCACAGGCGTTACCAACGGGAGACCGTGCGCCGCGCCGAGCTCGAGGCGATGGAGAGCGCTCATAACCGCGTCCCTGTGCTGGCCGGCATGGCCGGCATGACGACTGCACCCTTTCTCATGTACAAGACGATCGGTTTTGATGCCCTCCATGTATGTTGGCGCCCTCTCTGCCTCTCTTACGTTGCTTCCTTTTCCAACAGTCGCGCGGGGGAGTTCTCGAGCGGGGTCTCTTTGATGAGCCCATTTGTCTGACTTTGTTTCGTGTCAGGCTCAATGTCCTGCTGTCCGTTTCTGCTGTGCCATCGGTTTACACACGACAGGTATTGGACATGGGCGTCACACGGCTCCTTGTGCACCGCTTGGTGCGCGTCTTCCCTTTCATCTGCCAGGGTTACTACCCACTGTGTGAGACGATTGCGGCCACGTTGCGCGTCGCTAACAAGCGCATAGAGTTTATGGGGCGTCGCAGCAGAGCCAGCCGTGTCCCACCAGGGTACGTTTGGCGGCTCTGCTCCACAGGGTACGCGTATGGTCGTGTTTCTGCCTTCCGCGTGTGACCTATCTTGTGGCTGTCTGACAATGATGATGTCGAGTGCTCCTGCTTCCTCGATGTGCTGCGCTGACCGCGTGCTCTCCCCGCTTGTCTGCATTACTCGCGCCCCGACCCACGGTTCACAGCTACATAGCCGCAGAAACAGATAAGCAAGCAACATTTACGGGGGCAGACCAGCGAGCTGGTGTCTTCGTGCTGGCGTACGCGGTGGCAGGCATTTTCGGTCGCGGCCGGCCTCGACCCGTCAGCGTCAAGGACGCCGCTAACGGTGCCGCTGCAGCGGGCGGCGGCGAGGTGGCACGTGGCTCAGTCCACGCCAGTCGCGCGGGAAAACGTGCCGGCAGCTCAAAACGCCGGCGCTCCGGCAAGGCCAAAGCCGAGGACGCGGACAAGCCCGGCGGCGGTGGAAAGGCTGGGGTGGTTTTTGGCGGAAACGACGACGACGATGACGAGGCGCTCCCGCCTGGCTTCCAGTTTGACTGGGACGCGTACCGCGCCGCCTTCGGCGAGACTCTCATTGAGGATGCCGTCACCATTATGTTTGCCGAGTACGCGGCCCTGTACGCCCGTATCGCCGGTTGGACTACATCCGCCGCCCCCTCGCCCATGTCTCTAGAGGAGGGCGAGGCCATCAAGCAGCAGGCATCCAACTTTGTACTCAACATCATGAGCCCCATCCTTGGCTACGTACACACAAGCAAGGTTCACAAGCTGTTGGCCCACACGATGGATTCCATTCGGTACCACGGGCACCTCAAACAAGGCAACACGAGCTCGAATGAGGCCGCCCACAAGGTTGACAAGAAGTTTTACCGCCGCACCAACATGGCCATCGAGACCTTTACCCAGCAGCTGGTGCGCCAAGCCCAAGGGGCACGTGAAGTTGGGCGTCGCAACGATGCCGCTGACGCCAACGCTCGGCCAGCATTCCCGCTGGTGCCGCCGCTTCCAGGCCGTTGCACCACTCGAGCCGCGACCGGTCTGGGCGGGGTCGCCGGCGCCGCCAGTGATGGCGTGACACCCTCAATGGGCGGCCAGACTGCCGGGGGCGGGGGTGACGTGGGGCCGCCGTCGGTATCGGTGGCGGCCAAACCGCGGAGGCGGTCGCCGGATTATCTGAAGCGGCAGAGCATTCGCACACTCTCTCAGCGACCTGGGCTGTCGGATCTCGGCGTGTTGTTTGACTTGCCGCCTGACCGCAACGTGCCTGTCTTGTCGACCGTGGAGTTTTCGGCCGTTTTCAACTGTGGCACAAGGAGCCGGCAGCTTCTGCGCGCGGCGCCTCAATTTCGTGACGCGAGGCCATGGTACGACTGTATCCTCTTCTCCGTTGCGCCGCCCGCCAACGACACCGGCACCGCTGACGGCGGTGTGTCAGACGGCACCGACGCGGGCGACCAAGGAGATGGCGGCGGCGGCGACATCGCCGGTTCGGGCATCAACGTCCCCCAGGAGGTGCTGTACGTGGGGGAGGTCCGTGCAATCATCCGCTGCAAGCAGGACGACTATGCAGTTGTTTGTCAGATGACGGCGGTGAATGCCGTTCCCGGATGCCCTTTTGCGAGCCGCGACTGCGACCGACTGAAGTGGGCTGTCTCTTCCAACGGGGGGCACGTGATTCGTGCGGTGCCGCTGAGCAGCGTGCGGCGTCTCCTTCATGTTGTCCCGGATTTCAAGGACTTGGCCACCAGAAAGGGTCTGGAGGTGGCCCCAGCGGGCTACCGAGCACCGCTGGCCGACCAGCAAGCCATGCACTACTTTGTCAATGAGTTTTATCCGTGGGCGTAACGTGCTGTGACGGGAGCTGTGTGTATGTCGTGATAGTCAGTGACCTTCAAGTGTTCTGTATCCTTGCCGTTTTCTTTCAAGACGGGCAGCTACGGCAGTATATCGCTGGGGAGAAGGGGGGGTGTTCAACGAGGCTGACGCGCAAAGCGGCGGCCTGGCGGAAACGACACTCTTGTAGCCCCAAGAGTAAAGTCAGCGAGCAGAACCGCACATGTGCCCTACTTATGTCGAGACTGGCCTCAGACGCGTCCTCCCCCTGCGGGTCGCGGCAGCTGCAGTGGCGGCGGCCGCGGCGGCCGCCGCCTCGGCCATGCCCGGCCTCATCAGCGACAGGGTCCCCCCCCCCCCGCCGGGGGGACGGCCCCCCCCCCCCCCCCCCCCCCCCCCCCC
>ENA-ORXM01004701-ORXM01004701.1-marine-metagenome-genome-assembly--contig:-NODE-4701-length-11663-cov-58.436734_pt1 | contig 11663 bp, 12 predicted proteins | sample MGYA00237867_ERZ511480 | MGnify/ENA primary metagenome ERZ511480 (study PRJEB26309, sample SAMN06266103) | marine metagenome | isolation source: Algal blade | place: United Kingdom:Sidmouth, United... | reverse complement strand
ATCCCCATAGCTCAGAACCGGGCTCGTCAACAAAGCATTCAAACCAGTCTATCGACTAATTCGAATGCTTAATTGTTGTGCAACGTTTTTCATCTTGTTGCCATTCCGTCTAAATTCCATTTGTAAGTCTTTTTTTCGAAATCAGTTACTGTAATAGTATTCCCCTCAACGTTAAAGTTGCCTGTACCATCGGGAGTTACAAAAATATCTGCTCCTCCATTTTGCCATATAATTTTTCCGTTATTATCGATGCGCGTTATCTCAAGTTCTCCATGAACGATATATCCATTATCAATTTTAAGAATTTCAAAAGAAGTGATTTCGTCTGTTTTAGTTTTCCAATTCAAATTTAGTGTTGGTAATGCCAAGCAGAATACTGAGTCGCAACAACAAATTATAATTCTATTTTCTTCAATTATTTGAGATGTCTCGTGTAATCCGGTCGCACCATTTTCAGCACCAATAATTACACTATTAATTTCAATTTCATTTTCCAATAATCTAATTCCGTACTTTGTTGGCAATTGGTAGTCGGATTCTGTTAAGTACTCTTTAGCGTAATTAAATACATTATCATTTGAGTCAGAAGTGTATTCCGAATCTTCATTTATTACGATTTTGTATTTTTCTACTTCGAAGGTCATTTTAATGGTGCACAACGGTATGTATAAGAAACGTAGGGCAGTTAATAGCACTTCGTTTCGGTTTGTTTCTGAGCCAAATCTTTGATTTGGTATTTATTTTTTTCTTTTCAAATGCCAAATCAAAGATTTGGCGGTGTTTGTTAATTAACAAGGACGTTTGAATTAACTCCAAACGCCCTATGTTTTTTATACCTTGTTGTAGGGCGTTTTTATCTATTACCCTTTTCAAATGGAGGTTTCCAGCTTTTAGTTTTCATAATTGCTTTAACCTCTTCAAATGATAGCGGATAAAAATTATGACAATCAACTCCTATGTCAAATGAACGTGAAGTTGGGTCGTCAGATAATGTTCCGTGAGAATGACCATATAAATGGTATGCTCCCCAATGTGAAGCGTTCCATTCTCTCATAGCATAATGAAAAAGGACAATCAATTGTTCGCCTCTTTCAAATTCATCATCTTTAACGACTAATTCATAATAGTCTTTTATCCATTCAAATCTTGAGTGACAATCTTGGGCTGATTTTTCGTGATTTCCATTAATCAGATAAATTTTCCCATTTAGTCTGTCAAGAATTTTTCTCAATTTCCCTGAAGAAGAAAGTCCAACATCACCTAAGTGATAAACTTCATCTTCTGGATTTACTTTTTCATTCCATCTTTGGATTAAAATTTCATCCATTTCATTCACATCCTTAAAAGGACGTTCAGAAAACTTGATTATATTTTTATGTCCAAAGTGGTGGTCTGAGGTAAAATATATTTTACTCATTTTATTGTATTTTAAATTATAATTATTTGTTTCACTCTTTTCGATTATTGAATTCTAAATTCAACTTTGGACTCCGAAGGTTACATCTTTCTGTTTTTAAAGGTTCGCATATTATCTTGTTTTTATTAATTTTCAAATTTAGTTGTTTCTTTTTTAATGCCCTACAACGGATGAGTATATGGCAAGTAGGGTTTTCGGAGCATATACTTTCGGTTATAAGTAAGTCAAATTTACAAATTTTCTTTTTAAATTTTTAGAAAAGAAAATTTGTAAATTTTGCGTTTTGCTACGAAGCAGAGTTTTCAATTTAGTGAGAAAGCCCTATTTGCTATATACAGTGTTGCAAGTAGTGTGCCCTATCGCCGCGTCCAATTTCCAAATGTTTTAAGATATTCTAAAAACCTTTTACCTTCTTCTTCTTGTCTGTCCGAAATAATGTTGAGCATTTTCGTATCGTATTGCGTAATATCGCTGCTACCAGTATAGTTCGTAGGGATGTAGTTTAAAGAGTCCTTTAGAAAAGTTGAATAATCTTTATTTGTTTCTTCAATTATATAATATAAGGTTTCTAAAGAATCACATTGATGATAGGCCAATTTTTTGTCCTGTGTATTATTCAATATTTTACCTGTTTGGTCATCTTTTCCCCATCCGCAATTATAGAATTTGTGCCTTATATTCATTTTTGTAAGACTGTCAATCAATTTTTTTTGTACTTTTCTTAGCGAATCTTCATATGCAAAAGGTGGAGTAGTCAAACAATCATAAGAAATTAGATACTTCGTCGGTTGCAAAAAGTTATATTTTTGTTGTGCTAATATGGCATCCTTTTTTTTAAAAAAAACATTGGTATAATTAAATGATTCTCTTTTCTCCTTCCTATTCCCATTTAGAATATTGCAAGAAGCCAAGGCTACAAGTATTATTAATAGATTAATGGATAATAAGCTTCTTTGCAATTTCATATTTATTATTTTTTATAGTCAAGATATAATTACCATTCGCCATTCTAGGAAATGTTACTGTATAAGTTTCATTTGCTTTAATAGACTTCGCGAATTGTTTAAGCAAAACTTTTCCTTCCATACTCAAAAGCCTAATTTCTGTATTGTTCAAAATATCTTTAGGTCTAATGTTTATATATTCTCGAGTTGGATTTGGATATATTTCAATAATTTCATTTTGTGTTGAAATATCTTTTGTGCTATTAGGTGCGGTGTTTGAAATTTCTGCAATCCATACGCTATCACCCGCCGAGTTCTTGCAGTAGCTTCCAATAGTCCAAACTGTTGGTTTATTCGCATCGTGCTTACGGCACATTCCAGTATAGTCGCCCCAGCGAAGATTTGTTTTATTGGCTGTTCCTAACTTAAGGTCAAGTTCTGTACCATTATTAAGGTTTATGTCAATACCGACCGCACTAAAAGAAGGATAAATATTTACGGGGTCAGTTTTCAAATAAGAAACGACTAAGTCGTGTGTGTTGCTTCCATTTTTAGAGAAGTTGGCTAATGAAGGATAGAAGATATATTTGTTGGCATAGAATAAGTGTTTTTCATTGACACTTAATGTAGTAACGTTCAAGTTGAAAATATCAACTTGTGAGCTAGCAGTGTTATTATTTGGAGATTGGCAAGCAAAAACTCCTTGGATAAAATTAGCCGTTCCTTGCATATAGATTGCATCGGTAATTCTGTTATCGTCATCGCCTATTAATTTCTGGTCGGGTTGTTTTGCGAAAACTGATTTGCGATATTTGTCTATATTTATAGCGTAAGCGTTAATAGTTCCTGCATTCGATAGGTCGTTGATAAGGTCAAACAATCTTAATGTGTCCTTACTTGCTGAAACGCTAGCCTCGGGAACTTGAACAAAATATAACCCTGGACCATAATTACCTTGCGCTCCCTTTACGGGGAAAAGTAATTTAATATTCTGCCCGTTCCATTGAATATTTTGAATGTCATAAACTGTTGAAGTTAAACCTTGGTATGCTGTGGTTTTTTCTATACCAAAAATCACTACTCCGTCGGCATTTGATGCGTTGTCAAGAGAGGTTTGCGCGGTTATTATTATTTCATCGTTAGAAAGCGCTAGTTCTGGTCTGTCAAACCAATGGTCGTTCGGAATGAAATTGGAATCAACTATTTCATTAATATACCAACCATCTGTTGGGTTACTTGTAACTGAAACCGCAATGTATAATTTTACTTTATCTACAAAACCATTTAGGTCATTGTCGCCAAAAGAAAGGAAACTAATAATGAATCTTTTTATATCATTGTCCCAAACCACTTTTGGGTCACCCATATTGGTGAACCCTCCTTGAATATAAGGAGTAAGTCCAGCATTAATGACAAAACTATCAAGTTCGTTATAACCTACGAGAGTACCATCAGGTAGGTAAATATAAAATTGACTGTTTGATACACTTACAATTGTATCCGCCTTTGTGTTGGATGAGATGGCAATAGCATTATCATTTGGGGTTCTTGCTAATGGGTTCGCCCCAAATTCTTTATTTTTGTAAATATTGAATGAGCGTGTTTTTTGTTCAGGCTCTGAATTCGTCTTGGATGGTTTGAAAGGAAATGACGCTAAGGTTTTGGCATATCCAACTCTTGGGGTTACTTGAAGTTCTCCGTATCCTCTTGTATAGGTTATGTTTGCTCTTGTTCCATTGATAACACCTTTAGTCCATTGACCAAAAACGTTTGTGGTAATACAAATTAGTATTACGAATAGTAGGTTTTGTTTTTTCATGATTTATTTTTTTGTTTTTTACATTACTTGCAACGATTTGGCTATGCGCCGTGCTGATTTACGGAGCAGAGATTTTCGGTAAGAGTGTCGTGAGCCAAAGCTACGATTTGTATTTTATTTTTTTCTCGGAAAATGCAAAGCGTAGCTTTGGCGTTTTCGGTGTGGGAGGGTTCGGGTTGTGATATTTTCAGCATGGCGTATAGCCCTTTGTTAGGCGTTGCGCACCTTCTTAATCAATTTTGTCATAGTCTACTTTATACGGAAGGTTTAAAAAATCTTTTCTGTCAATAATGTCCTTATTAAGGTTAACGAGTATGAAGGTGGTATCTTGTTTAACCGATTTATCTTTAAGTCTTACTTGATAGGCGCACTTGCCTTGGAATCCAATTGGTGTTAGTGAATCTGCTTTGAGATATTTCTTTTCTAATTGTTCGATAACAGTAAGAACTGTATCAAGTTCTGCTTTAATAATATCGCCTTTCTTACTTTTCTCTTCAACTTCTTTCCTTTCCATAGCAACTAATTCTGGACTTTCTATCATTCTATATAATTTCATTTGGTCGATACCATTGGACATAGCTCTAGTATTCAATTTGTATATCTCTGATAAACTTTCAAACTGTTGTGTTAGGACTGCTGATTGTTCTAGCAATAACATTCTTTCGGTTATGGTGTCTAACTTGATAAATTTAAAACTATCTAGAATTGCTGTGCTGTCTAAGTAATTTTCTTGAAAGAAAGTTTTAAAATTCGCTTCTAGTTTTTTCGCTTCCTTTTGTTCTGCGCTTTGGCAGGCACCAATGACTATTAGTATCGAGAATACCAATAAATATTTTTTCATACTATAATTATTTTAAGTTACGCCTAACATCGATTAGTATATGGCAAGTAGGGTTTTCGGAGCATATACTTTCGGTTAGAGTGTAGCCAAATTTACAAATTTTCTTTTTAAATTTTCAGAAAAGAAAATTTGTAAATTTGGTGCCTTGTTTCGGAGCAGATTTTTTGGGTTAGAGTGAAAGCCCTATTTGCTATATACATTGTTCTCTGCCGGCTCTCTTTTCTTGGATTTGAGCGCGTTCGTATACAGCTCTTTGCAACCACAGGAACGAGGATTGCAATGTGCTGTAAATTGGGCTGAAGTATGTTTAAGGCGAATAATTTCTAACTGGTTTAAACTTTAACATTTTTAGAATAATAAAAATCCCAACGTTTCGTTTTCTATTTACGTCAATATATTATCGCTAACAATTAAAACATTTTAAAAATGCCGAACCTCGATGAAACTTTAGCCTCCTTAGACCAATTGAAAGGCTCAATTGAACAAGATTCTTGTATTAGTAAAGAACCCTTTATTAAACTCCAAGACAATTCTGAAATAGAATCCATTCCCGAACTTAAATATAACATTCCCCAAGCGACTTGTTATCCCGTTTCAGCGGGAGTAAATCTTGATGTTGCCGAAGACCAGTTTAAAGCTTCGGAACTTGAAGCACCCGTTGATAACTATTTTGATGTAATTGTAACGAAAGAACCAATTGCTATTCGAGCGGACCTTGATAAAAATGTTAGAATGCTCAGTTTGCAAGACACTTTACAGGACGCTAAATTCGTTCAGATGGATAGGGCTGTCGTTGCTGATGAATTTCCATTACGAGAAGAAGCTGTTGAGATTGAAGGTACTGTAAAGAGTGCTAATTTAGTAGAACGACACGATACGGTTGAAATTGAAGGAGTAAAAGCGCCTTTTGTTAATGGAGTAGACCAAGCTGGTGGTAAAGTATCTTTTCTCAAAGACGAACCCGCTAAAGCCTATGCGAGTGTGAGAATGTCTCAAGGCTATTACTTAGAACCTTTTGAAAGATTTTCAGGCGTTCGTGACTTTCACTATCGTGAAAAACCTGTTGCCCCCAAACCTCAAATCACTATGATTTTACATTATAAAATGTGTTCTTTTTCCGGTGATTATGGTGCAGGACAAACAATTAAAACATTTAGTCTCTTGCCAGGGGAAAAAACCGAAATTAGTATTCGTCACTTTCAGCGCAGAGAAGATATAAGTAAGAAGGCACAGCATATCTTAGATAGCTTCTCGACTTCCTCTGCTGATGAATTGCAGAAAACAGTTGACGCAGAAAATACACGTACTTTTGGGGCAAATGTAACTAGTGCGAATAGCCGGACAAAGACGAGAAGCGGCGGATTCAATGCAGGTTTAAATTTAGGTGGTGTATTTAGTATTGGAGGAAATTATCAAGGTGGTAGTCAAACCACCAATGCCTCAACCATGACTTCTGCCATTGATAACCAAATGCGTACTTTGAATAAATCTGTAAATACCCATGTGTCAAAGGCGGACGCACTTCGTCAAATTGACATTAATACGGAAAGTACCAGTACGAATTTGAGCGAAAGTGAAGAGACTATTAATCGTTCTCTTGAGAATTATAATAAAAGCCGCGTGTTGAATTTTGTGTTTCGTCAGTTATTGCAAGAATATATTTCGATTACTTCACTAGTTGATGTAACCTTTGATTATACCAATGGTTATCCCGAAAATGATAGAAGCTGTACTATTGATGACTTGGAGGGTATGCTCACTGATATTCTGAAGGACGCAACAGCAGTACAAACTGTTGCCGATGAAATTTATACCTATCTGTGTAATATTAAAACGGTGTTCCCTGACCCTGATGACCCGAATAATCCTGATGAGTTTCCACGTGAATCGCTTATTAAATTATACGAGAAAACATTGGAGAACTGTATAAACCCAGGAGCGGGTCAAGTATCGGAGCGATATGTTGGCGTTCGTAATATTTCACAAATTTATGACGAGCGATTTCCAGTAAAAGGTATTATAACCGATGTTACTACACGAATAACTCGTACAGGTTCATTAGTGTGCGATGCGCTTCTTGGACAAGGTGAAGCACTCGATTGCTATAACCAAAAACTGCAAGACGCTGCTTCGGTTAACGCTAATTTGGATAATCTTGAGTTAGTTCAGAAAATTGCAAGTATTGAAAATATAACTGACCCTGCCCAACGAGCAGAAGCGTATAAGCAAATATTTGGTGAGTGCTGTGCTACACCACAAACGCAAGTAATTTCATAACCTCTATCAATTTGACTGTTAACAAATTTATATATTTCAAACAATAAATAGAATATGAGTTTTCTAAAAAATTTATTTACTAAGGACTTTTACAATGAGAACCCAGTTACAACTTCAAATCATTTGGATAATGACAATGAAATTCTTCAAAATGAAGTTGCCGACGGTGCTGGTAGAGGTGGGGTAACTTCTAAAAATAAAATGAATGGGTATTATAATAGTGCTGGACAGTATTTGGGGAGTGCAAACGAATCTAAGAATGAAGTCTTTCTAGCCGATGGTTTGAATGAAGATAATTATATTAATGAGAAGACTAATAAAAAGGAAACTACTTATTGGGCAGTAAACGCACAAAAGTTAGATATTTCTCATTCAGATTTTAAATTTTGCGCGGGCGTTTTAAAGTTAGAGGGTACAAGTAAATCGGTTGATGAGATGAGCGCTATTGCTTGGACAACGAGGAATTCTGCTGGGAGTATTAGTAAAATGCGAGCTAAACTAAATTCGTCCTATTCTCGGGCACCTAAAAAATTTAAAAAAGAACTGAACCCCAAGGATAATAGTTCAATTGCAAGAAATGCTCGAGCTGGCATGATTTTTTGCCTTACCGAAAATGATATTACGGATAATGCCGTTTATTGGGACGGAGAGGATTTTCTGGCTTGGGGTAAAGATAGACCGGCCAGGGCAGGGGGCGGAGAATTTCCTAAGCTTGTAGAAGGAGTAGTAATGTCTTTGGATATTTATGAAGAATATCGGGATGCTATTCTTGAAAAATACAGCTCAGGGAAAATATCTTACATGAAGAACTACGGAGTAGTATGCGAAATTCCGAATCGAGTATTTTTAGACTCAAATAATTGGAAAGAAAATGGAACTGTATTTAAATACCGAACCAATGGTAAGAATCCCAAATTAGAAGCAACATTTACAGCCGGAAGAAGTATTTTTTGGAAAAAAAGATAGTAATTATGCGTTACATTTTGTTTTATATTGTCTTGTTGCTTTATTCTTGTCAGCCTTTGAACAGCAACTCCAATAATTATTTGCTTACTTATGGTACTTACAAAATTGTAGAAGAGGATAATAAATTGAAAATATATAGTGGAACGGATAAGTCCATTATATCTAAGGTTTTAGGAGATGAGGTAGACACCTCCTTAGATAGAAAAGATTCACACTTTTTAATAGACATAAATAGCGATAAAAAACCTGAAATATTTTATTACTATTCTATGAGTGGTGGTGATTCCTATCAATATTTTAAAATGTTTACACTCGATACAATCACTAAAAGTTTGACAGAAATTTATTCTCCAATACAAATATGTAATCCAAATTATTATCAGGACACATTGTTTATTACCGACCCCAATAATAAAGTTGGGTACGGTTTTTATCTTTTAAATGATTCTTTAAGAAAGTTCTAGTTATTTACTTTCAAGTAATTGACAACTAAACTTTATCAACTCGTTGATATATAAATTCAGTTATTGTTGTCCGAACCCTTTTCTGAAAATTCTCTTTGCCCACTTCTGCACTTTGAATACAACTATAATCATCGATGATTTCCTTTGCCAATTCTTTAATGGATAGGTTGTTCTCAAAGCGGTAACGAATGAGCTTGTAAGATAGTTCAGTCATTTCAAATTCCTTTGGTATGTAGCCTAAATATTCTATTATGGAAAAGCAATGTGTGCGATAGCACTCTTTGCTTTTTTTTGTGATATTCTTTTTTAGCTGGCAGAGAACGACTGGCTATAAGTAGTGCGGGATTACGGAGCATATTGTTTTGGTTGTAGTGTTGTTAGCCAAAGCTAAGATTTTATGTTATTTTTTCCTAACGTCAAATCTTAGATTTGGCGATTTTCGAAGCAGATTTTTTCGGTTTGTGAGATTGCCCGCATTACTTATCAGCCCTTGTTATGGTGCGTTTCCCCTCATTTTATTTACGACTTCCCAAAGTTTATCAATCTCCTCGCGATTTGAACTTATTGAGTCTTTATTTTTCTTTACTTGTTTCAAGTATTGTCGAATAACTACATCAGGTAATATTTCAAATATTTCACAGTTTAGGGATGTAGCAATATTTACAATATCATTCCATGAGGGAGAGTATTTGCTATTTTCAATGTCTGATAGTTTGCTAGAGTCCATTCCAATATCTTTGGCTAGTATAGCTTGTTTTACATTTCTCCGTTGTCGTTCTAGTTGTATTCGTTTGCCAATGGTATCTTCTACTACAGGCTTTTCAGGTAGTTTAGGGTGTTCCATATTATTTGCTAATGTACCAATCTATTTGGAGCAAAAGATGATTTGAGAAACGAATGAGTAAAATACTTTTGCTTTTCAAATATTTATTAAAATGAAAATGAATAATTTCAAAGTAACTGCTCTTGCCATCATGATGGTTTTAGGTGCAACAAGTATTGGTTTAGTAAGCTGTCAAAAAGACGCTCAAATTGTAGACATGACATCTTCGGGTAATGTTAATGGTACTATGACTCCTTTAACTGGCGAATTTCAATTCAACAGTGTAAATTATCAAATTAACGAAGGTGTTTTGGAATTTGCAACGTTTGCAGACTACGAGAATATTGCTAACTCTGAAGAGCTAACCACGTTGACAGAATTTGCTCAAACATGTGAAAATTCTAATTTGTTGACGAATTACTATTCGGGTGTTACTGATAGTACAAAGGAACAATACGAATTTTTGGGCAAACTATTGAATAGCGATGGGATAATCAAGATTGATGAGTTTCTTATATTAATTGACTTTAACGCAAGTACAGTTTATGCTAAAAAGCATGGAGAGTCTGTTGAGTTGATTAACGCAAAAAATGGAGAGGATGGTAATTCTGTTGTAAGTTTTGCAATCGAGGACGATGTAATTGAGGAATTGAAAATATATAAAACTCGTGGATTATTTTGTTCTGCCCAATATCAACCATCTTTTGAAAAATTCCCTTCGAATGGAGCATTATCAACAAATTTAACTAGCACTCAACCCACTCCTGGTGGCACAGTTACTCTTCCTGTAATGATTAATACAAGTGTTAAGTATTGGCCAGCAGGTATTTATTTTGAACTTAATTCTAGAGTTGTAGTAACACCAGCAGGCAGTGTTCTTGCTACAGCTCCATTTAGTTATACTACGACATATAGCTGTACAAGAAGATGTGGAAACTCTTTCAACGGTACTAGTACTCGTAGTTTTAACAATGCAAGTAACGATAAGAATGTTATGTACTGGAATGTTAGAGCATTGAAAAAAGGTTCAACGAGTATTAAATCCACTGTAACTTCTTCTGCTTCAGTACCAGCTGGAGATACTAGAGTTGCCTCTTATTAATTATTTTGTAAATTACAAAATATTGACCTATGGCGCTTTTTGCCATAGGTCATTTACTTAAATTATTTATTATCAAAATGACTAAGAAGTACCTTTTTTTAATTTTCATCTCTCTTGTTTGTCTTAAAACTTACTCTCAATCTCTAATAGTAACACCATCATTAGGTTGGGGTTATGGTTTGCATACTAAGGGAAGTTATAACACAGTCAATGATGCAAATGTGTCAGTCGCTGACTATCGCAGTCCTGTTAGTTTTAGCAATTTTTTATCCAACCCGCAAACGGGTTATTTTTTGGAATATCGAATAGATGAACATCATCAAATTGGAATAGGTCGAATGACTGGAATATCTGAACAAAGCGTAAAAATTAATTATGGAAATAATATGGCAGACTATGTTTATTCAAAAAGTATCTATCGAAAACTAGGAGTTAATTATACCTATTTTTTGAATAAATTAAGTCTACAGGCAGGAATATTTGCTGTTAATAACAAAATTGGAACGACTCCTGAGGGTAGTGACATTCCCTTTACTTCAGCAACCAAAGATGGACTTGGTATGACTATAGATAGCTCGTTTACAGAAATTGGTATTCAAATGCGAAAATGGGGTATGGCTAATTCATTAGGAATTGGGTATTCTTTTATAAATCCGAAAAACAATAGTGTCAGATTCACACTTAATCTTCAATTGGATATTAGCTGGTTCGATTTGGACGGTCAGAAAACCTTCTTATTATATGATTATGATAAATCAATTGCGTCATTTTCCAAAACTAACGGAAGCCAAATAAAGCTGTTTATAAGTAAGCCAATTCTACTCTATGATGTCAAAAAAGACCGTTTCAACATATTAAATTAAGCAAGTAATTTTTTTGAAATGAACTGAAAATGTTAAAATTTATAAGTTGTTTTCTAATGCACCATAACGGGAGTCTGCGCACAAACACCTAATAGACCAACTAAGATAATCAATAATGGAGATTTAGCTTGTATGTAGGCGTTTTAA
>ENA-ORXM01004700-ORXM01004700.1-marine-metagenome-genome-assembly--contig:-NODE-4700-length-11665-cov-3.768554_pt1 | contig 11665 bp, 10 predicted proteins | sample MGYA00237867_ERZ511480 | MGnify/ENA primary metagenome ERZ511480 (study PRJEB26309, sample SAMN06266103) | marine metagenome | isolation source: Algal blade | place: United Kingdom:Sidmouth, United... | reverse complement strand
TCTAGGTCTATGCCGTTGTCGTGCACACCGTTGGTGCGGCAGAGTTGCCCTGTCAATATAGATGCTCTGGAGGGTTGGCAAACGGGCGCAGGGCAGATAGCGGCGCTAAAACGAGCGCCATCACGCGCCAGTTGATCAAGATGCGGCGTACGTACTTTCCGACCTTCGATGCCCAAGCAATCGCCTCGGTGCTGGTCCGAGGTGATAAAGATAAAATTGGGTTTTTTCACGTGGCTCTCCAATGGGCGTGAGATTCAGTTCGCTATAACCTGCAAAGTCCTATCACTTTAACTTAATGAGTCGATATACTAGATCGACACACAAAGTTGCTAAAACCAAGCACTAAACTGATATTAGCAATATTAATCCTGCATGCGCAACACCGAATGGCAATCAAATGGCTTTGACATCAAAGGAACTTCAGATCCAACTCGATCGACTGCTGAAACTGGAGAGCAACGTCACCTTCCAGTTCTCTATGATCTCAAAGTTGATGGACCATCATGCTTTGGAGTTACTCAATGACACCTCTCTAAATCTCACGTCCTACCGACTGCTTAAAACGGTTGAAACCTTTGAATCCATCTCGATTGCAGACCTCAGCCGCCATATGGTGACCGACAACGCACAGATCAGCCGCACTGCTACCGAACTAGGGCGTAAAGAACTGGTTGAATTTCGTGCGGATCCAAAAACTAAGCGCAAAAAGCTAGTAGTGCTTTCCGCTCAAGGCAAAGAGCTGATGGAAAAATTGGCGCCCCGTTTTGCCGCTCGAAGAAAAGACATGGAAATATGCCTCGGGAAAGAGACTTTAGATGCCTTATTCCCCGCCTTTGAAAAATTGGTAGAGCACTTCTCAAAGTAAAGCTCTGTCAGACGTTTTTCTAATGAGAGATCAATACGGGGATTTTTGATTTCGCCAATATGTGCGTGGTCACCCCACCAAAAAGTTCCTCGCGAAACCGACTTTGCTCATAAGCACCAATCACTAACAGACCTGCATTAACCTCACTGCAATATGCCAGTATCGCTTCTCCAGCCGGTAACTGGCTTTCAGATTGCCGCACCCTCGTTGCCGATATGCCGTGCCGTTCTAACGCCGTGCACACATCCATATCTTTTAGCGGCTTACGCACATTGGCTTCCCCTATCGACAATATATCCACATGCTGCTTAGTTTCTAGCACCAACATGGCGTCGTTAAGTGCGCGAGTAGCAGCCCTTTTCCCATCCCAAGCCAAGACCGCTTTTCGGGTGATGGAGTTGTTGTCGATACCACGCGGCACCACCAGCACAGGTCGCCCACTGAGCTGAGTAATAGTGCCCGGATGAAGTGCAACTCGGCCATCTTCGGAGAGCGAGTCCATACGCCCCACAATGGTTAAGTCGAATAGGCACGCGTACTGTGCCACGGTTGAATTGGGCTCGCCGTAGAGCGAGATCCAATGCAGCTTGTCCTTTGGAATGCTCTCACCGGCAATCTCTAGAAAACGCTGTTCTACCCGTTTCTCTTCTTCATGCACGGCGTTTTGCAGCGCATCACGCACACTGTCGGGTGCCCAATGCTGGCGACTGAGCTTGTCGCGCTGACCCGCATGCGCCAACAAACCAGTGACGTGTGCGTCGTATTTTTTTTGCATCAGCAAAACAATTCTCAGTGCCTCTTCAGAGGACTCAGAGCCATTGAACGCGATCAGTAAATTTTTGAGCGCCATGAAAACTTCCTCAGCTGGCCGCCATGTGGTTTAGGCTTTTTTAGAGCCGCGCGAGAAAAAGACAATAACCAATACAGACAACACCAAAAAAGTGATTGAAATCGGCGATCTGAACAAAAAATATACATCCGCATCAGCCACCGCGAAGGCTTGCCGAATGGCTGTTTCTAAGTTTCCAGCGAGTATAAAGGCGATCACAAAAGGCAGGGTTGGCACTTTCAATTTACGCAAAAGAAAACCCAAAACACCAAAGGTGAGCGCAAAATAAACCGCGATAAATGAAGTTTCCTGTACGTATATCGCTGTGAGTGTCAGCAACAATACAATTGGCATTAGCCGTTGTTTGGGCACCCGAGACATCACTCCGACCATACCCATAAAGCGCGCACCAATAGTCCAATTTAATATATTGGCAAACATCATGGCGGTAAACAAACCAAAGACAATCACCAACTCAGGATTGACCTCATTAACGGTGAAACGGAACACCGAAGGCCCTGGATTGAAACCTCCGATAGACTCAGCCGCCAGTATTAAAAACACAGCACCGACGTTGCCGGGTATGCCCAAGCTCAACACCGGAATTAAATTTGCCCCCGATACTGAACTGTTGGCGGCCTCGGTAGCAGCCACACCTTCAGGTGCACCTTGACCAAAAGGCACAGCCCCCTTGTGCATACGCTGCCCCGTGGCGTAACCAAGCGTTGCCGCCAAAGTTGAACCTATTCCCGGTAGAGCCCCCACCACAGTACCGACCACAGCTGATACGCCGATAAAAGGCAATAGCTTGCGACGCTCGGCCCAGGTGAGCTTGTCATTGCTGTCTTGGATTATCTCCCGGCGAATATTGGCTCGCTGCTCACGCCACATCTGCTCAAAAGAGGTAAACACTTCACCGATAATCAACACCCCCAATACGGCAGCGATCAAAGGAAAACCGTTGGCCAGAATTTCTGTCTCTAGTGATAGGCGTGGATAGCTGTCTTCACCTGTGCCTACACTAGCCACAAGAATCCCTAAAAATGCAGCGATCAATCCTTTCATCGGCGATGCGCCCACTACGGCGGCTACAAAACTGAGCGACAATATAATCAGCGCGGCTTTTTCTGCGAAGCCCAAATAGCTCTCCACTAGAATGGCGAGAAAAGGTGCGGTGGTGAAAAGCACTAAATCTGAAAAAGTATCGCCGCAGGCAGAGGCAAAATGTGCCGTCTGCAGCGCTTTTTTAGCCTGCCCTTTTTGTGCCATAGGGTAGCCGTCTAAGGTCGTCATCAGAGCGTCTGGAGTCCCAGGCGTATTGAATAATATAGCGGGCACACTGCCACCGACAGTGGAGCCTTTCATCACGCCAACCAAGAAACCCAGCACCGGCAGTAGCGCCGCTGGAGTAAAACCAAACACCGACAATAAAATAGGCAGCGAAACCGCCATGGCGAAAGGTCCACTCAGCCCTGGTGTAGCACCGACAAGGATGCCAAGTAGAAATCCAAACAACACCATCAACAGAGTAATGGAGACAGCGATACCAAAAACAGAAAACGCCGCAGGACCTTGGAAAACAGCGAGTACTCCAGCCCAGACGTAGTCAAAAGCACCCATTAGAAATCACCATTGGGCGGTAGCAGCATGCCGTCAAAAGGAACCTGAAAGACGATAATTAAAAAAATCACCGCCGCGACAGCAGTCATTAGGCTTATCGCGATAAAGCGCCCTTCGATCAACCGAGTCACGCCCGCTACTAGACAAATGCCGCCCAAAAAAAATCCGATTAAACTCCAAGGGAAAGTGGCGCGCAGTTGGCGATAGCTCAGTGGTTCTTCACCGCCCGGGCCAAAAACTGAAACAGCTATCGGCCCTGCCCAAAACATAAGCACTAGGCTGAGTACGATCACCAAGCTAACTTTGATGTATAAGGCAACTGCCGCCCCATCAAACAACTCAGCCGAAGTAGAATTTTCGTCGGAGTTAAATACTAGCAGCAGCACTTGAACAAAAGCACAAAGGGCGATCGAACCAACCGCTACCGTAGGAATAAAAGCGTCACCAACAAACGTTTGCCGACGATAGGTCTCTATGAGACCCGTTTCAGTGTCATTGGGAATCCAGAAAAAAAAGGCTAAGCAAGACAATGCCGCGGTAAACAGTGCAAACCACAATTCAACTTTTTTCGACAGCACACGAGCCTCCTAATTTGACTGCAAGACCAGGGACTGGCTAGGGCGCCAGCCCTGATAGTATCTTACTCGGCTGCAGCTTTAATCAGTGCGCCACTGGCTGCATATGAAGAGGCAATTGCATCGTCGAGCTCTTGGCCATTGACCACATCTGGACCAGAAAAGGCTTTGCTGATGAATGCATTAAGTTTGCTACCAGGGTCTTGCACAATCTCAGAAATCGCCTGCGCCAATGCTTCACGCGCATCATCGGGAATACCAGCTGGTGCAATAACCATAAATTTGGTACCAAAGGTAAAAGGCACGCCAAATTCAGACAACATCGGCGCATCGGGAGAGACAACCAAAGGCTCTTCCTCTGCAGACATGAGGTTAACCAGATCACCTGAACTCACGCCTTTGTTCTGTGGCCCAGCACCCCAACCCATATCTAAATCGTCGGCGACTACGCCGTTTAGACCCCCTTTGCCACCTTTGACCATAACCGTAGTAAACTCAATACCAAGTTGTTTCGAGATCACATATGTCGCGTCTGCGAGCTTGGGCGACATGGCACCTACGGTGAATTTAGTACCATCTTTTTTGGCTTCCGCAACAACATCCGCGAGTGTCTTCCAGCCACGATCAGACTTGGCAAAGATCGCCAACTGCGAACCTGTGATCGTGGAAATCATGGTGAAGTCTCCGACGTCGTAACCTGCGTTGCGCGCTACTTGCGGACCATAGGTCAACGCCTCAGAGACCGTCAAGCCAATGGACAGGCCATCTGCTGGCTCAGCCTTGAGTGCTACCGCCATGGTACCGCCACCTTTGCCTGGTAGGTTTTCGGGCAAAACTGTCCAACCTTTGCGTTCGGACAATTCCTCTGCCAGCAATCGACCCTGAGTGTCTGTGCCGCCTCCAGCTTGGAAAGCTATCATCATCTTGATCGGACCGCTTGGCTGCCAACCAGCTGCCTGCGCGTTGAGCGTGGTAGACAATGCCAAAGCGGCAACCGCCAGTTTAAGCGTTTTCGATATCATTGAGCTTCTCCAGACTTGATAAAACAGATGACTAAATGCCACAGGCAAACCTGCTTTGAAAATGCGAGCTGCCGCAGCAGAATCACGAGCAATCACAGGTGGTGCAACAACCTTGAACCGATAATAGCAATATTAATCATGCGAACGCAAGATAACTACTGAGATAAATCGGCATCCAATTGCAGGACCTTCCGATTTCGGGCTCTAGCAATTACAATAGTGCCGGTTTGATCAGTAGGATCTGCTTGCACGGCAGCCTTTAATCGGGAGTTGTAAATGCCCTAACCTGGCGCTGGAGAGGCACCCTTTGGTCCAACTTTAAGCGCTGCTTGCGCGCCACCCCACCGCCCCACCAATGTATCTTGATCAGCCTTTGCCTCTTGGTTCACCTGCTCGTGATCACAGATATTGAGCAAGGCTCTGTGCATGCGGTGCTGCACCTCCGCGTGCTCTAGCAGACCTGCCAAATTGTGCTCTTCCAGACGGTCGCTTGGAAGATGAAACAACTCAGGCGGATAATCGACATAGTGGTGATACTTCCAGTGGGTGTTGGCGATCATAAAGCCACCTGTGGGCGAGCCCACTGCGTGATATTCAGAAAAAACCAACCGCTCTGGAACTTCTGTATCAAGCATTGACAACAACGAGGTACCTGGCCATTTATTATCAGGCGCCACCGCTAAGGCGTCGCACATTGTCGGTGGTAGATCTAACAGACTGACTGCTGTTTGCCGACGGAGCCCTGATGGCAAACCTAGCCCTGCCACAATCAAGGGCACGCGCGTGGATTCGCCATACAGCACTTGTTTGCCCAAGCGACTGCGCATGCCCAAAGTCTCGCCGTGGTCAGAACAATAAATAACCAATGTATTATCGAGCTGGCCCGAGCTCTCTAAGGCATCAAACACCTTGCCCATCTGCGCATCCATAAAGCTACACAAGCCGTAGTACACAACAATGGCCTCACGACGTTCTCTATCATCATCGAACTCCGCATCATTGTTTTGGAACGCTTGCATGCGCGCCAGCCAAGGATGCATTTCGTAGCCCTACTCCAATCGCAACGCCGGCCAAAGCACAGAATCGGGATCGTACAAATCTAAATACTGCTGCGGCACCACCAGCGGAAAGTGAGGCGCCACAAAACTAGAGAACAGCATCCACGGCTGTGTCTGATCTACCGTGTTCAACCACTGTACCGTGGTGTCTGCCACCTTCTCATCAAACTGGTTGTACTTAGAATAACCCGCACCAACCGCCGAGATCATGCGGTCAAGATGAGGCTCTTGCGGCAAAGGGTTACGCACTGCACCCCATACTTGACCAATACCATCCATGATGGGCAAAAGGTAATATTTGCTCAGAAAAACCTGTGGGATCTTCGCCATTGCGATAATGCAGCTTGCCAATACTGCTGCAAGCAACACCCGCCGCTGTTAGTCAGTGCACCCAACCGGGCACTCGTCCATCGTAAGCAATTGCGTTATCCCAATAGCGGCAGTCGTGCACATATTGCCCGGTGGCCAGCGCCGCACGTGCCGGCACGCAAATAGGGCTTGGCGTATAAGCATTTTCAAACACAGTACCGCGTGCCGCCAGTCGATCGAGGTTTGGTGTTTTAACTATCGGATGACCCATGCACGACAAAGCACAAGCCTGGTGTTCATCGGCCATTAACAACAGAATGTTCGGTTTATCGCCCATCGAGACTCCATCCTTCGCTATGCATCGCCTCTAGCATTGATCTGCCTACAACTAGCGCCTATAAAACCTATGTGGTCACAAATCAAAGACCATCAAATCTTCACCGATAATTATCTCACCAGAATACAGCTCAGCCATTTCAGCTTTTACCCGCTCGTGTACGCCTTCAGCGTCCATGTGCGGGCGTAGATGCGTCAGCACCACGGTGCCCACACCGGCCTGTTGTGCGGTTTTTGCTATCTCCATATGACCAGACGACCCCCAAAGCCACTCAGGCCCGCGAGATTCCTGACTCAAGTTAAAGCACATGTGCACCATCAAATCCGCGCCATTGGCCAGAGTTGTCAATGCTTCGCAAGGCCCGCTATCGCCTGAATACACAAACGACTTTCCGGCGCTATCAACTCGATAACCCATACAATCTAAATAGGGCTGTGCGTGCGGCACTTCAACCGAACGTAATTGCCATCCTTCGCCGTCTACACTAAAGCCCGCGCTCTGCTCGTTGATCTGTGGCGTTGGCCAAGGACGTGGCAGCTCCCCGCCCCTCTCGATCCAAATCTCTTTGCTCGGGGCGTGTTCAGTGCGAGCCGTGAGATCGGCAAAAAAAGCCCCTTCTTTGCCAAACAGTCGCTGTGAAATAGTGGCGATAGGTGCTGGCCCATGCACGGTGAGCACTTTGCCTTCATCCCACATGGCATGCACCAGACGTGCATAGTCCATCATATGGTCCGAATGCAGATGACTGAGAAACAGCAGATCAATATCCGTGGGCGACTTACCCGCCTCGAGCAAGCGCCCAAAGCTCCCGCCTCCGCAATCGAACTGAAGTGTTTGAGTGCCGACCTCCAACAAATATCCGGAAGAAGCGCGACGTTTATAAGACTCGGGCGACCCCGTGCCCAGAAGAGTAAGTTTCACCGAAAAAAGATCCCTAGAGGTTGAGTTGCCAGATACACGAAGTGCAGAAACAGCTTACTCCAACCTTTATTGCACTTGCAATATTATCGATGCTGTCGCAGCTTTGCGAATAAGACCCAACTACCCATGGTCGCTCCCCCTTGCGACTGAGGCCTAGAAGCCCGCTATCACTAGCGCGACAATTCGAGCTCACCGGCCAAGCGCAATTGAACCTTTAAGCTGTCTTGCTCAACATGTAAGCCATCGAAGGGGTCAGCTCACGATTTTCGCCATACCGTACGTTAAGGAATTTTCCTCGCGCTGCAGGCCGCATTTTTCCTCGCTTTCACTCTTGAGACTGTCCGATTGGGGTGTACTTCAAACCGACATCAGAAGCGTACTGAAATGGTGTCAGAATAGGAATTATTTTCGAGTTTACTGACACCAAATCTCCATACTCTAAGACCTTAACCTGACAGATTTGAGCTTAGCGTACAGTTTGGAGCAAATCGTGAGCAGACCCCAAACTGGATGATAGAGCCGCTTGAGGCCCTACTCCCTAAGGAATTGAAAACGTCAGCATCATTTCTATCGTTTTCATGTAGTTAAGGTAGATGAACGGAAATTCACGTCCGCTTTTGTTCTGGGACCCCATTCTCTGTTAGCTTGGGTGCTGGGCTCAAAATTCCAGATTGCCCAAAACGTAGCAAATGCCATTGCTAACTAGAATCGTAGTTACTGTGATCTTCGCTGAAAAATTCAGCTATCGCGCTCACTACCGTCTGTGTTGGTTTTTATCGAAGAAGGAGGAGATTAGAGTCTTCTGGAAGACAAGTATTTATTATCAAGACCCGCACATTTTTAATACAAAGAAATGCGATTGCTCGTTTTGCAGTGTCCCTCTTATAGGTACTTCTGAGCGAGCTTTCTGCGGGACCCCAATCATTTGCAGTTGGTTTTATTTTGGTGTCGTCTGTCACTGCTATTCTGGTGCTATTTAACATAACGTTATTTATCGATTTTTGTTGGCTCTTCCTGCCTCTGTTGCACTGTTGACTTAATCTCGCTGGCTAAACAATCGCCAAAACAAGTGATAGATGCCTTATAGCGGTTTCTATGGGGCCTGAAAAACCCATTAACGCTGTCGCACTGTTCGTCTATGGTGAAATTTGAAGCCTTCCAAAGGTTACCTTGGTAGTGGACTGAAAAGACCATTACTTAAACTGCATTTCGACTAATTAGGGGCTAGCGTCAGGCTAGTGATCTATAAAAAGCGCTTTAACAGGCGGCAACTTTGCGTATCTGCCCTGCTCTCATTTGTTCAACTGCAACAGTTTTTTCTACCTTAAATCGAAGCCGATGAGCGGTCATAAAAGCGTGTTAGACTCGAGAATATGCCGCTCAGAACTGAAACATAGAGGAAACAATGAGTACTTTACCGTCTGCAAAAACGATGAATAAAATTAGAAGATCGGCTGTTGCCTTGGCTGTATCAACACTGTGCATGCCGACATTAGTTAGCGCCGCTACAGTCAATTTACGTATCCTCGAGACAACGGATATCCATGTACACCTTGTTGATTACGATTATTACGTCGATAAGCCAAGTGTCACGCTGGGCTTGGCCAAGACATCCACGTTGATCAAAGAGGCTCGCGCTGAAGCCAAAAACTCCCTCTTATTTGACAACGGAGACTTATTGCAGGGCAACCCTCTCGGTGACTACATCGCTAAGGAGCAAGGTCTGGACGAAGGCCAAATGCACCCCGTGTATAAAGCGATGAATCTGCTGCAATACGACGCTGGAAATCTCGGCAACCACGAGTTTAACTACGGCCTGCCATTTCTGGAAACCGCGATTGCCGGGGCAAATTTTCCCTATGTCTCTGCCAATACCTATAAGTACGACGGCGATGACGACAGCAGCAACGACCAAAGCTACTTTATGCCATACGTTCTACTAGATCGTGACTTGATCACAGAAGAAGGCGAAACTGAAAACATCACAGTGGGGGTCATCGGTTTTGTGCCGCCGCAAATCACTCAGTGGGATAAAAAGAACCTCGAGAACAAACTTATTGCCCACGATATCGTTGAGGATGCCAAAAAATATATTCCGATGATGCGTGCTCAGGGCGCGGATATTGTTATCGCCATTCCTCACTCTGGTATCGGCAAAATAGATGACGGCAAGATGGCTGAAAACACAACCATGGCGCTGACAGAAGTCGAAGGCATTGACGCCATCTTGTTTGGGCATTCTCACCAGCCGTTTCCTAGCGACAAATTTGCCGAAATAGAAGGCGCAGACATTGAAAATGGCACACTGAACGGCGTGCCTTCTGTTATGCCAGGGTTCTGGGGTTCGCATCTAGGGTTGGTTGATTTACAACTTGAAGTTAACGATGGCGAATGGAAAGTCACTGGAGGCACAGGTTCACTTCGCTCTATATACAAACGTGAAGGACGCGAGAAGATTGCTCTTGTCGATGCCGACGCCAGTATCAGTGAAGCGGTGAAGGAAGAACACGAGGCGACAATTGCCTATATGAACAAAGGTGTTGGTACAACAACAGCCCCTATTCATAGCTATTTCTCGTTGGTGCAAGATGATCCGTCTGTACAGATTGTGACCAACGCGCAGAAACGCTACGTAGAAAAGCTAATCCAAGGCACCGAGTACGACGGCATTGCAGTGTTGTCCGCTGGTGCTCCCTTTAAGGCGGGTGGTCGCGGTGGTGCTGACTATTACACCAATATCAGTGCGGGTAAAATCGCACTCAAAAATGTCGCCGATCTTTACATCTACCCCAATACACTCAGAGCCGTATTGCTCAACGGTGCAGAAGTGAAAGAGTGGCTAGAGATGTCTATGGGAGCATTCAATACGATTGCTGCCAACAATGCAGATGAGCAAGTGTTGTTAAACCCAGACTTTCCTTCTTATAACTTTGACATCATCGACGGTGTGACGTTTAAGGTGGATTTATCGGTAGATGCCAGATACGACAAAGACGGCAATCAGACCGGAGACACGCAACGTATTGTGGATTTTAAATTCAATGATCAAGCCGTAGACAACGAGCAACAGTTTATCGTCGCGACTAACAACTATCGTGCAAGTGGTGGCGGGAATTTCCCGGCACTCGATGGCAGCAACATTATTATTGCAGCGCCAGATGAGAACCGCACTGTACTGGCAAACGACATTTTTGCACTAGAGACCATTGACCCATCAGCGGACAAAAACTGGGCGTTTACCGCGATAGAAAACACCAATGTTGTGTTTGAGAGTTCGCCAAGCGCAAAGGCCGCCATCACTGAAGATATGCCCATTGAGTATGTCGGTGAAGGCAAAGATGGATTTGCTAAGTATCGTTTAATAATGGACTAGGAGCTTTGCTGATATGGCCGTAGCGAATGTCAATTCTCGCTACGGCTATCATTGCCTAGGACGCTTAAGTTAGATGCTTTTGAAGAGGGTCCATACTTGTGCTGTAATTATTCATGCAATGTGAAGTAAGCCGTGGTCAAGTCGATGAGCAACGCTAGAATACTTGCGGCACCTGCTTGCCATATTGACCGCCATAAAATCACAATGTAGGCCCATTCATTTTTGCAGGCTCTTCACCAAATAATCTCTTATCAAAAAAAATCGATCGTTGACCGAGGGTGGAAAATCTTAAACCACCCCGCCCCTCGTATTAGGTTTAAACTAATCCTTCGCACCAGTTTATGTCGCCTGCACACATGTGTGCCATAGGTTGCACTGTTTCAGCTCAAGGCGTTCTTTCTAGCGAAAAAAAATGTCAGCGAAGGCCATTCTAAAGATTGGCACAGGCATAGGCTTGAATTAAGCTGGTTGTTGGCTGAGGTGCAGACAAGTTAGGATGAAGCTAATCAAAGCTGAATTATCGTGTTCTTTTGCCATACGGGTTTTTAGTTGAAAATAACCTAAAACATGCCGGTAACAAAATGGTTTTGCACCGTTAGCCAGTGTGTAAAGTTCTTCAGAGCAAGCATCTCTAACAACCAGAGTATCCCCTATGGCTCACCAACGCATTCGAAAATTCAACACATCTGAAACCTATCCTGAGCAAAATCTTGACAACGATTTGTGCCAGGCCGTAGTGACAAAAGGCGGTAAAAC
>ENA-ORXM01004698-ORXM01004698.1-marine-metagenome-genome-assembly--contig:-NODE-4698-length-11682-cov-3.533735_pt1 | contig 11682 bp, 8 predicted proteins | sample MGYA00237867_ERZ511480 | MGnify/ENA primary metagenome ERZ511480 (study PRJEB26309, sample SAMN06266103) | marine metagenome | isolation source: Algal blade | place: United Kingdom:Sidmouth, United... | reverse complement strand
CCTTTCCGATATAGCACCATGGGCAAATCGGGTCCGAGAGGATGTCTAGTTTTATCATAATGCCAGACCCCTCGCAGGGTCGGGCGATGTTGGCAAGTGGTGGCCTACTCGGCTGCCATGCGTGGTGTTTCACCAAAGGCTTCGGCGGGGACCAGCAGGCGATCTTCCAGTGTCGCCACGGCTTCCTGGCGCGTCAGGTCGTGGGCGCGTGCCAGATATTCCACAAACGCAGAGATACGCCCGTCGAAAGCGCCAAGTGCTTCCTGTTCAAGCTGCGGGAATTTTCGAAGGATTACGTCCTGCAGGTCTGCCCAGTGACGTTCGTTAATATTCAGGTCCATTTTGGCTTTGTTCTTCTTGTTGGTAAAAATCATAAGCAACAAAGAAACCAAACCAAGAATCATAGCTACGGATAACGGCCCATAACTTGCAACGATTACGGCAACGTGAACCATAAGCCAATAACTATCAAGCACCGGTACCAAATTAGAAATAGCAGGATCTACCCAGTTCCAATGCGCAATGGTAAGCAACATACTTGCAACAAAAGCCGAGGCTGCAATGGTTATATTACTTTTTCTAGCAAACAAGAGTCCCATTCCCATGGTTGCCCAGGAAACGTAAAGAATACTCTCATAGGCATTTGTCCAAGGGGCATGTCCTGAAATATACCAACGTAAAATAAGACCTGCCGTATGCCATAGGAACAGAATAAAAATAGTACCCTTTAAGGCGTACACGGAAACCCGCCAAATAGAACGATCTTTAAAAATCTGGAATACCAAAATAAAGAACATTACCACCCCTACTACAGCATAAAGGCGATACAATGTGTTGAAAATATCCAGCTTATTATAGATGACCTCCGTATTGATTTTAGCTTCAGAAGGAAGTACTTCTTTACCATGATTCAATTGGTTTTGCTTAAAAGCATCCAACAATTTATCGGCATTAGTGTAGTCTCCTGTTTCCTTTGCTTTACGCAAAGTCATTAGATAATAGGGAACCGAATTCTTTATAAAGTTGGCGTAAAGTGAATCCGAAACCTGATACTGTCCTCCTCTATATTCTATAGCCGATATCCATTTATTGTTCTCATCATTCAACAATGGAAAAATCTTAATGATACGCCCACTTAAAGCCTGATCTAATAGACTTAAACGAATATTTGCGTCTTTAATATCCGTATCGAATTTATTAGGGATATTAGTTGAAGTCGCTTTTGCTAAAAAAGGCTCTAACTTGTAATTCCCTTCTTTATCGAAAAAATCGGTGGCCTTTACAAATTTCTGTCCTTCAGGAATACCTATTACGTGACGAATACTATCATTCTTACCCTTTTTATCAACAGCCAAAAATTCTGCGTTGTACCACGCTGCCGGACTCAACATCATGGATAGAAACACCTGATCGGCATTCATATCCTTATAGACATCCTTTAAGCTAAGCTTACGAAGTAACTCTGAAGAAAAAGTATTTATGGGCTTCATGCGGCCGCCTTCATCTTGTATTACCAATTTCCCAAACTTCTCCGCATGCTCCTCAGAGACAATTGTAGTTTGTAAAAGGGAGTCTATTTGAGATTGAGTAGGTGTGGTGCTACTATGATCATGACCATCATCCGCTGAATGTTCCTGAGCATTTACATTCAACAACATTCCCAAAACCAGAACCGTGGTCAGTTTTGCTTTTTTGTTTTTTAACTTTTCCAAAGAAGCGGCAAGATCCTTAAACCTGGTTTTTCCAAAGAACATAATCCCCATTAAACCAATGTAAAGTAAAAAGTACCCTAAATATGTAATGCGCGTCCCCCACTGATCATGGTTTACGGATAAAACGGTTCCTTTTTCATCTGGACTAAAACTAGCTTGAAAAAAACGATACCCTTTATGATCCAGAATATTGTTCATGAAAATACGGTAATCAAAAGGTCTTTCATCCTCTACCGTAACCTTACTCATAAAAGACTTATACCCTTGCTCGGTACCAGGATATTTTTCAGCAATAAAATCATTCAGCTTAATGCTAAAAGGCAGCTCGTAAACTTTAGAACCATAGCTTAAACTAAAATCCAAGCCGCCAACATTTATCTTATCGGAAAATTCAGAAACACCTTTACCACCTAAAAGCTTTTGCTGAACAGTTTCTCCATTAACCGTAATATCCACTATCATAGCGTCCATGGTAGCATCTGTCATTTTCTCTTTTGGCACTTTTACAACACCATAAGAACCTTTTACCACTGGTTCAGGAACTACAAATTGCATTCCTGCAGTTGAGTACAACGAACGCAGTTGAAATTCCTGTAGGCTATCCTTGGCAACCTGTCCTTGAAACTGGTCTGCCATTCGCATAAAATTTCCTTCAAAAGGTGTTTTTATAGTGTAAGTACCATCCTTTTCAAAAATATTGATTGCACCTTCCGTATCATTGTTCAAAGAAAAAAGTACATTGTGAATGCTAGAGACTTTACCACTTTCCAAGAAATGTTCATGTCTTTGACCATCACCCGCCTCAACAATCTTTAAATACTCTTTTCCATTTTCATCCGGAATCAACCCTTCTTCTGCCCCATCAATAAAACCTACATAGGAAATAGTAAAAGGCTGACCATTAAAATCCGATTTCCACGGTAACCTTGCTTTAATATCTTCGGCCGTGACAATTAAATCTTCTTGTAATGTCTTTCTTTTGGGTTCTCCGTTGATTTCACCATCTACAAAGGCCGTTAAATAGGTTTTATCCGAATAGAATACCTTTTCTGATTTTCCCTCTCTAATGGGCATCATTCCTTCATAACTGATATATCTAGTAACAAATGCGCCAACTATGATAAAAATCCAAGAGAGATGAAGTGTTAAAACTGCCCATTTTTCCCATCTTAACAGACGGTACCTGAACATATTACCAATGAAATTGATTACAAAAAATACCATAATAGCCTCAAACCACCAGGTATTATAAATCCAAATCCTAGCTGTTTCAGTAGAATATTTACTTTCGATAAACGTACCTAAACCCATTGAAATAGCAAAAACTATAAACAAAATGGACATTAAGCGGGTGGAGAAAAAGAATTTTTTGAGCATGTTCATCGTCAGCAGCGAAATTGGTTTTCAGCAGGCAAAAATACGCCCTTTTTATTATTTACAGGAAAATAGGCCAACCTAAAGTCCTGATAAAACTGTTAATTATAAGTGAAATTTTTACGAGATTCGTTTAAATGAATAGAACCCTTTCTATACATCTTAAGGCACAAGGATTGCTATTATATATTCTTAGAGTCATAGTAGCTAATTTTAAAATGAAGGGATGTGAGATTTGTAGTTCATTTTTAAATAGAACAAAGTCTCCCATACGTAATTATATGCTTATTTTCGTCACATGATCAAGGTAAGTATTTTAGGAACGGGCAATGTGGCCACCCATCTTTTCAAGGCTTTTTCCAGCTCGGAAGAAATTGAAATCGTACAGGTTGTTGGCAGAAATACCAAAGCGCTTCTCGCGTTTGGCCATAACACCAATACGACTTCGAATTTTACTGATTTAAAAGTGTCAGATATCTATATTATTGCATTAAGTGACAACTCAATAAAAACTGTATCAGAACAACTTACAAAAAATAATGCCCTAATTGTTCATACATCGGGAAGCACTCCCATGGCCGAACTTTCAAAACACAAAAGACATGGTGTTTTTTACCCATTGCAGACATTTAGCAAGACCACGGAGGTAGATTTTAAAAAAGTTCCCATTTGTTTAGAAGCTAAAAAAAAAGAAGACATGGCTTTATTGAAAAAGCTAGCAAATCTTGTTTCCAACTACAGCTACGAAATAGATACAGAACAACGTAAAAGCCTTCATCTTTCGGCTGTATTTGTTAATAATTTTACGAATCATCTGTATCAAATGGGCTCAGACCTTTGCAAGGAACACAATGTTCCTTTTAAAATTCTGAGTCCGCTTATCCAAGAAACCGCAAGAAAGATTGAGACGCTTTCCCCTTTTGACGCCCAAACTGGTCCCGCAAGAAGAGGCGATTCAAAAACCATAACAAACCACTTAGAACAATTAAAAAATCCAGAATTCAAAGCCATTTATAAACTGCTTAGCAAATCAATACAGACCACTTATGGAAAAAAGTTATAAAGAGTACCTTAAAAATATCGACACTTTTGTTTTTGATGTTGATGGCGTTTTTACCGACAGCACCTTAATGATAACCTCCGAAGGTGAAATGCTCCGCACCATGAGTGTAAAGGATGGTTACGCCGTAAAGACCGCCTTACAAAAAGGATATAAAATATGTATTATTTCAGGCGGCACCAATGAAGGAGTTCGGCTTCGTTTAAATGCTTTAGGAGTAAAAGATATTTACTTGGGCGCGCACCACAAAATGGACGCCCTTAATCAATATATGGAGATGTACAATATTGAACCGAGTACGATGCTGTATATGGGAGATGATATTCCGGATATTCCACCTTTAAAAACTGTAGCCTTGTCAACTTGCCCCCAAAACGCCGTTCAAGAAGTAAAAGCGGTATCTATGTACGTTTCTCACAAAAACGGAGGAGAAGGTTGCGTAAGGGATGTGATCGAGCAAGTTTTAAAGGTTAAGGGAGATTGGATGACCAATTTTAGTGCTGCAAACGATTAACTATGTTAGATCTAAATAATCACACTGTAATTTTAGCCAGCGGCTCTCCTAGAAGACATCGGTTTTTAAAGGAAATGGGTATTCCTTTTGAAGTACGATTAAAATCTGTGGATGAAATATATCCTCCTGAATTAAAAGGAAGCGAAATAAGTGATTATTTGGCCAAATTAAAAGCCGATGCTTTTGAAGGTGAGTTACAAAATAGAGAGATTTTAATTACCTCGGACACTGTGGTCTGGCATAACGGGGCATCTTTAGCCAAAGCGGCCGACGCGGAAGAAGCTTTTCAAATGCTAAGAGCACTATCTGGTGATTGGCACGAAGTGATAACTTCAGTCTGTTTTAGCACACAAGTTGAGCAACAAGTTAAAAATCAAACCACCCAGGTAAAATTCAGGCAGCTGTTAGACGAAGAAATAAAATATTACGTCAACACCTACAAACCTTATGACAAAGCCGGCGCATATGGTATTCAGGAATGGATAGGACTTACTGGGATTGAAGAAATTAAAGGGTCTTACCCCAATGTTGTAGGCTTACCTACACAATTGGTATACAAAACGTTAATTGAAATGGCCAAGTAGTTCTTTTTGGTTAATTTTAAATAAAACTTTTACTTCATGAAAATTATAACAAAACAAGCTCTTCCACTCACATATATTGCTTTACTAATTTCCTTTACCCAGTCTTGTCAAGATGTTAAAAAAGAGGCTGATAAAGATATTGTTCATACTGAAAAAAGTGTAAAGCTACCCGAGAAAGAACTCTCTGGTGACTTTAAGAATTACTGGTACGCCGGTGATGCGGAAATTACATCTTACGAACTACAACTAGCACGATATGGCGAAATCAGAGAAGGCAAAGCTGTTCTTGTTTTTGTTACCGAACCTTTCTTGAAAGATAAACAGGTAAAGGCTGATGGAAACAATCCAGATAATATTCCTGTTTTAAAACTTAATGTTACTAAGAAATACCTTACCGGTATTTACCCTTACTCCATAATGACAAGTACATTCTACCCTGTTCACGATAACCAGCATGCACTTAAAGTTTCGTTTTCCGCACAAGAATGGTGCGGACAGGTTTACGCACAGCTTAATAACCGTGAGAAATTTAATGTGATATCTCATTCGTATTTTGAGGGTGAAGCAGACCAAGACTTTAAATTAGAGAAAACCGTACTTGAAAATGAGCTATGGAACAAGATTAGGGTTTCTCCTGAAACACTACCTGTTGGAGATTTAAAAACAATACCTTCCCTAGAGTTTATTCGATTGTCGCACAAAGAGTTAAAACCATATGAATCAACTGCTAGTTTAAGTGCTGGAGATAGTGTTTCAACCTATCAAATAACGTATCCTGAACTAGAAAGAACGCTAAAAATTAATTTTACAACTGCCTTTCCCCATAGTATAGAAAGTTGGTCTGACAGCTTTACTAGCGGCTTTGGAGAAAAAGCAAAACAGATGACATCTACGGCAACAAAAATAAAAACTTTGAAGACTCCTTACTGGCAACAAAATGGAAATAAGCATTTATCTTTGCGCGATAGTTTAGGTCTCTAATTTTATGCAAGAATTTATTTTAACGAATAATCACGAACTTATAGCCACAGCCATAACTTTTGGACTGTTGTTGATTTTAAAGTTTATTACGGATAAGACCATTCGGAAGATTGGCAGAATTAGTGATATTGTTGAAGCTCGCACCCTTTTAATCACAAAGTACGCATCAATGCTTCTAACCCTTATTGGCTTTGGTGTAATTTCATTTATTTGGGGCGTAAATTTTAGAGAAGTAGGTCTTGTTTTCTCTTCTGTTTTTGCAGTAATCGGTGTAGCTTTGTTTGCCAGTTGGTCCATTTTAAGCAATATCACAGCTGGTGTCATCTTGTTCTTCTCATTTCCATTCAAAATTGGAGATCAGGTAAAGATTTTAGATAAGGATATTGAATCTCAAGAGCCATTTTTAATAGAGGATATTAGAGCTTTTCATGTGAGCTTAAGAAAATCCAACGGTGAGCTTTTAATTTATCCAAATAATTTAATGATGCAAAAAGCGGTAATATTAATATATCATTCCGAAGATATACCAGACGGTACGGAAGACGCCTAGATACACACCTCATTGTTTTATTTTTCAAATTAAGGCTAAATCTTTTTGTTAAAGAATTTTTAAAAAAACCCGCGAAGCCCTTTAAACTTTCTATCTTTGGTATGGTGTCGCTTTTGTATATTAGTGACTTTTTCCAGACAAAAACCAACTTTATGCGTAATCTTTTGGCATTCTTTGCCGGAATACTTTTGTGTTCAAACCTTATTAATGCACAGCATACTGTGCAGCAGTCTTCTTCCGAAATTTACCATTCCATTGAAAAACTGAATTTTTTGGGTGCTGCCCTTTACATTGCTGCTCACCCGGATGACGAAAATACCAGACTAATTTCATATTTATCGAACAAAACTAAAGCCAGGACCGGCTATCTTTCGTTAACAAGAGGAGATGGCGGGCAAAACCTTATTGGTCCCGAGCTACGCGAACTTCTCGGTGTTTTACGCACACAAGAGCTTTTAGCTGCGAGACGGGTAGATGGCGGTGAGCAGTTTTTTTCTAGAGCAAATGATTTTGGTTATTCAAAACATCCGGATGAAACTTTAGAAATTTGGAATAAAGAAGAAGTTCTAGGAGATGTCGTTTGGGCCATTCGTAATTTTAAACCGGACGTGATTATAAATCGTTTTGACCATCGTAGTCCAGGAACCACTCACGGGCATCATACATCTTCTGCTATGTTGAGTTTTGAAGCTTTTGATTTGGCAAATGATAGTAATGCGTATAGCAAGCAATTAGAACTTACCGAAACATGGCAACCTAAAAGGTTGTTTTTCAATACATCTTGGTGGTTTTACGGTAGCCAAGAAAAATTTGAAAAAGCAGATAAATCAAAAATGGTCAATTTAGATATTGGCACTTACTATACCATTTTGGGGAAATCCAACAACGAAATTGCTGCATTAGCCAGTAGTCAGCACTTATGTCAAGGTTTTGGTCGCCTATCAAAAAGAGGTACGGAAAATGAATATGTTGAATTATTGAAAGGCGATATGCCCAAAGATTCAGATGATATTTTTGAAGGCATAGATACGTCATGGTCTCGTGTAAAAGGGGGTAAAGCAGTTGGAGAAATCCTTTATGCAATTGAAAAGAATTTTGATTTCACCAACCCTTCCAAACATTTACCTCAATTGATAAAAGCATACGAATTACTTCAAAAAGTGGATGACCCCTATTGGAAGGCCTTAAAATCTCAAGAACTAAAAAGTATCATTTTTAATATAGCAGGTCTTTATTTGGAAGCGTCAGCTGAGACGGCTTTTTCAAATCCCGGAGGACAAGTAAAAATCAATATTGAGGCCGTTAACAGAAGCTCTGCCTCCATCGTTCTAAAATCTATTTTAATATCAAATACAGATGAAAAATTAAGTCCCTCAATCGCTTTAAAAAATAATGAAAAACATAATTTTGAAATCACTTTAGAAATTCCTGAAACTACAAAATATACCAGTCCCTATTGGCTTAATGAAAAGGGAACTTTGGGAATGTATAAAGTTGATAATCAAAAACTCATAGGCAAACCGGAAACGCCACGTGCATTCTTTGCGGAATTTGAATTAGAGATCGATGGGAAAACATTGTTGGTAGAAAAGCCTGTTATCTACCATTATGCAAAACCGGACAAAGGCGAATTGTTTCAGCCTTTTGAAATATTGCCAGAAGCTACAGCTAGTTTCAGTGATAAAGTATTGATATTCGCAGATGGAGAAGCTAAAGAGATACCAGTAACGATAAAAGCAAATGCAGATAACCTTAAAGGTGAGCTTAAATTACGCCATTCACAAGATTGGGATTTAGATGTAGAATCAAAGCCATTCGAAATCGCCAATAAAGGTGATGAGCAGACTATCATTTTCACCTTGACCCCGCCAGCAGAAGAAAACGAAAGTTACATCTCTCCAATTATAGAATTAAATGGAAAAGAAATTACCAAGGAATTAATTACAATAGCTTACGACCACGTTCCAACACAATCCGTTTTACTGCCCGCAGAGGCTAAAGTCGTACGTTTGAATATTAAAAAAACTGGGGAACACATTGGCTATATTGTAGGTGCAGGAGATGAAGTTCCCGAGAGTTTAAGGCAAATCGGCTACATTGTGCATACCATAGCCCCAAGTAGCATTTCAAAAGGGTCTTTAGATAAGTATGATGCCGTAGTGGTAGGTATTAGGGCATATAATGTTTTGGACGAATTAAAATTCAAACAACGCTATCTTTTCGATTATGTTGAAAAAGGTGGTAATCTTGTAGTACAATACAATACAGCAGGTCGTTGGGGAGACCAATTTGAAAATTTAGCTCCCTTCCCTATTACCTTGTCTCGTGACCGGGTAACGGATGAAAACTCCGAAGTAGAAATAGTAGCCAAAAAGAACGCTTTAGTAAATTACCCAAATAAAATCGAGGAAAACGATTTTAATGGATGGGTACAAGAACGCGGGCTTTATTTTCCAAATGAATGGTCCAAAGAGTTTACTCCTGTCCTTTCTATGCACGATAAAGGCGAGTCCGCTAAAAAAGGCAGCCTATTGATAGCTCCCTATGGTAAAGGAAATTATATATACACAGGTTTGAGTTTTTTTAGAGAACTTCCTGCGGGCGTGCCAGGAGCATACAAACTGTTTGCAAATATGCTTTCTGTTGAAAAGAATGTACAACCCACCAAATTGAATTAAGATAATGTTAGACAAGTTCGATTGGAAAAAAGAATACACGTTAGTACTCATACTAAATATTGTATATATATTGGTTTTCTCTTACTTAATGACTGCATTTACCTAATATGGGAACATTAGACTGGATTATTTTATCGAGTACCCTAATCTTCATTGTTTCCTATGGTGTATGGAAAACCAAAGGAAGCAAAAGCGTAGATGATTATGTTGGCGGTGGAAAAGATGCCAAATGGTGGACGATAGGATTATCCGTTATGGCTACACAGGCAAGTGCCATAACCTTTCTATCTACACCGGGTCAAGCATTTCATGATGGTATGGGCTTTGTTCAATTCTATTTTGGACTTCCCATAGCCATGATCATTATCTGTTTGGTGTTTCTTCCTATTTATCACAGATTAAAAGTCTACACGGCTTATGAGTTTCTAGAAAATAGATTTGACCTTAAAACAAGGTCCTTAGCTGCAATCTTATTTTTGGTGCAAAGAGGTCTTGCCGCAGGTATTACGATTTTTGCTCCCTCCATAATCCTTTCTGCCGTGTTGGGCTGGGATTTAAGAACGTTGAATATTATAATTGGTGTTCTTGTTATCATCTACACCGTATCCGGTGGTACCAAAGCGGTTAGCGTTACCCAAAAACAGCAGATGTTCATTATCATGACAGGTATGTTCATCACCTTCTTTTTTATTTTAGGATATCTACCCGCTGATATTAATTTTGGTAAAGCCCTTAAAATTGCTGGCGCTAGTAACAAATTGAATATAATAGACTTTAGTTTTGATACCAAAAGTAGATATACTTTTTGGAGCGGGATAACAGGAGGGCTGTTCTTAGCTCTAGCCTATTTTGGCACAGACCAAAGTCAGGTGCAGCGTTATCTTTCCGGGAAATCCCTACGCGAAAGTCAATTGGGACTAGTTTTCAACGGAATCTTAAAAATACCTATGCAGTTCTTTATTCTATTGGTAGGTGTTATGGTTTTTGTTTTTTATCAATACAATCCATCTCCATTAAACTTCAACCCTGCGGCAACCGAAGCGGTTATGAGTTCTGAATATGCCAAGGATTACTCCATTCTTCAAGAAGGTCAAGAAAGATTGGAAGAAGAAAAGAAAATGGCCCAAAACAAATTTTCCGCTGCTTTGGAGCTTAAGGAGTATAGCGCTGTAGAAGAGGCTAAACAAGAAATTATAAGCTTAAATATCAAGGACAGTACCAATAGAGCTGCCGCAAAGGCGTTGATAAAACAAGCTGATGATGTTGTAGAGACCAATGATAAAGATTATGTTTTTATCCACTTTATCCTTCACAACCTCCCAAGAGGGCTCATAGGTCTGTTATTGGCCGTCATCTTATCTGCAGCCATGTCTTCCACGGCATCTGAACTCAATGCTTTAGGAACCATTACTGCCTTGGATCTATATAAAAGAAATACGACTAAATCTTTAACGGATGAACATTATGTTAAGGCTACAAAGGGATTCACCCTTTTATGGGGTGTAATCGCTATTTTCATTGCCAGTATCGCCAATTTATTTGATAACCTCATTCAACTTGTTAATATAATAGGTTCTATTTTTTACGGAAATGTGCTAGGCATATTTTTACTAGCCTTCTTCTTTAAATTCGTTAAAGGTAATGCTGTATTTTTCGCGGCTCTGCTTACTCAGCTAATAGTATTCGTGTTGTTCTACAACCTTATTTTCATTCATCCTACAGGAGAAGAAAAGCTAGGCTACCTTTGGCTAAACTTTATAGGAGCAGCCATGGTAATTGGAATGGCAATTGCTTTTGAAGGTTTTGACAGAGTACTCAAAAAGCCACCATTAAGGAACTAAAGCATAGCCTCTTAGCGCTTTATAAGTATTGAAATTCAATTATTTTTTTGTGAACACTATTTCAAGACTTAATTAATCAATAATTTTAGTGTTCAATATTCATAATAATTAAAAAACCAATACCACGATACTCTATAATGACCAATAAAAAGAAGACAATTAAGGATATTGCCAAACTTGCGGGTGTATCCAAAGGAACTGTAGATCGTGTTTTGCATAAACGCGGCAAAGTTTCTAAGGATGCTTTAGAAAAGGTCGAGAAAGTATTAAAAGAAATAGAGTATCACCCCAATCCAATTGCAAGAAATTTAAAGGAAAATAAGTTATATAAAATCTGTGTACTCATTCCCGATGATAAAATAGATGCTTTCTGGACACCTGCGCATGA
>ENA-ORXM01004696-ORXM01004696.1-marine-metagenome-genome-assembly--contig:-NODE-4696-length-11687-cov-3.482171_pt1 | contig 11687 bp, 12 predicted proteins | sample MGYA00237867_ERZ511480 | MGnify/ENA primary metagenome ERZ511480 (study PRJEB26309, sample SAMN06266103) | marine metagenome | isolation source: Algal blade | place: United Kingdom:Sidmouth, United... | reverse complement strand
AGATTTGTTCTATGCTCATAACCTGCTTTTTCCATAATCCCGCCAGGCATATGATTCTTTTTTAAAGCCCTGTAGATATTTTCCAAGCTATCCGTAATCAATTCTTGCTGTATTGCGCTTACAATAAAAGGAGTGCTTGAGGCGCCGGTCATAACATAGGTATAATTGCCACCAGAAGGCCCTCTTGGTATAAGCCCTCCATCCTTCTCATATTGCAAAAGTGATAAAACAAATTCTTTTTTTATCTCTGGATATACTAACCCCCATAAGGTATTGATTGTCCATTGAGCACCCCAAAAGGAATCGGAATTATAGTGGTTGAAAAGAGGTACACCATCCTTATTTAAAGGCAATTGACCTATTTTAAAAGTGGCTCCAGTATTGTCTGGATAAGCACCATTTATGTCACTTATTATCCTTCTGCCTTGTAGCGCATGCCAAAGATCAGTATAGAATCTTCGCTGCTCTACTTCTTTACCACCTTCAACCTCAATTCTGCTCAAAAGACCATTCCATTCAGATTTAGATTCTTTAATCACTTGCTCAAAATTCCAATGGGGTAACTCTGAGTTTAAATTGATTTTTGCATTTTCTAAAGAGGTGTATGAAAGCCCTATTTTCATCAATACTTCTGTAGCTTCATCTTTCAGAATTAAAAGATAGTTACCACTTTCATCATCTTGTTCTACTGAATTTATAGGTACATTTAATTCTGCCTGATAAAAAACTTTTACGGGTTTGGGCCTTCTTCTAGTAGGTGCAATAATGAATTCACCACCAATAGATTTCTCAGAGATGCTGTCAAGTTTACCTTCAATTAATTCAGATGGCCCCATAATACCATTGAGGTTAAAAAGAATAGCCTTGTTACTTGCCTGTGGAAATTTGTACTTGTGAAAACCTACTCGTTTTGTACTAGTCAATGCTACATCGATATTATATCGCTCTAATTTCAAAGCATGATGGCCTGGTGATACGATTTCCTCCTCATGGCTAAACTTCGAATAGAAGTCGGCATAAATACTTGATTTGTTTGATTCGCTAAAAGTTACTGGCATTACGGAAAGTCCTGATAATTGCCATGCATGAATGTGGCTAAACCCTTTGATGGTATCTAATTCATAACGGTAGCCGCTACCCCAAGTGCCCTGTAATTTTGTGTCTGGGCTCAAATTAACCATACCAAATGGGCGGCAAGCCGATGAGAAAAGAAACCATCTTGAATTTTCGGTATCTAGTTGGGGATACACCAAGTCTACAGGAGTTGCCCTCGTATTTTCCGAAGCGGAATTGGATGTTTTTTCTGCATTGTTACAATTACAGTTCAGCACCAATATCAAGAGCGAACAGATCACCAAAATTTTGCTTAAACTTATTTTCATTCTTTTTTTAAAATTGGCGTTGTCTTTCTTGTGTGATTAGTTATTGCTATTTAGATGCTTCAACATTATATTTGTAGTTTTTTCCAAATCAAATTCGGCTTGCCAGTTCCAATCATTTTGAGCATTTGAATCATTGATACTGTTGGGCCAGGAATCGGCTATTTCCTGCCGGAAATCGACCTCATAAGATATTTGGAAATTAGGTATGTGTTCTTTAATACTATTTGCTACTTCATCAGGTGTAAAACTCATGGCTGATAAATTATATGCAGAACGAACTTTGATTTTTTCTGCATCGCTTTCCATCAATTCCAAGGTAGCTCGTATGGCATCGTCCATAAACATCATGGGTAAACTTGTGTCCTCGCTAAGAAAACAAGTGTAAGTGCCATCTAATAGGGCTTTGTGGTATATTTCAACAGCATAATCTGTAGTGCCACCACCAGGCATGGTTTTCCAACTGATGAGTCCTGGGTATCGAATACTTCGAACATCTACTCCAAATTTGTTGTGATAATATTCGCACCAACGCTCACCTGATTGTTTACTAATGCCGTAAACTGTGCTGGGTTCCATTATGGTATTTTGAGGTGTATTTTCTCGTGGAGTATTGGGGCCGAAAACGGCAATGCTCGAAGGCCAAAAGATTTTCAAAATCTTTTTTTCTTTAGCCAAATTCAACACATTAAAAAGAGAATTCATATTAAGGTTCCATGCTCGCATTGGAAATTTTTCGGCTGTTGCACTTAGCATGGCAGCCATTAAATACACCGTATCAATTTCATAATAAGCAACCAATTCTTCAAGCGCATCGTAATCTGTGGCGTCTAGTAATTCAAAAGGTCCCGAATTCATTAAACTCTCGTTACCTTCCCGTATGTCACTTGCAATAATAACATCACGACCATATTGCTCTCGAAGTGTGAAAGTTAACTCTGTGCCTATTTGCCCACAAGCACCTATAATTAGAATATTATTTTGCATTAAATTGAAGTTAAAAGAATTACCCCTAAAGATAGCTTTTATTAAAATTTGTACATTCGTCTTATGGGTAAAACATTTGTGATTAACGTTTTTCTAGTGTTGCTAATTTCTTGTCAAGGGGATAAAAATTCGGCAATTGAGGAAGAAACTTCCACTTTCAAAATTTCAACTGAGAAGTGGCAAAAGAAAGCAAATTTGAGTGCCAAATCAAAAGAAGTTTCGAAAGATTGGGCAGAATTTATTGCTTTAGAAACCAGTTTTGACGCCATCTATACTGTAAATAATGTTGAAGATTTGAGTTTGGTTTTAGAAGATTTAATCGAAAAACAAAAGTTATTAAAAGCTTCAAAGCACCCTCTATTATTTGACAGGGCGCAAATAAAAAGTAGGCAAAAAGTGTTTCACACTTTTATTCTAAAAACCAAAGGAGATTTAATCTACCGTACAGATGTACAAAATTCTGTTCAGCAAATGATTGAAGCGCATAATGCGCTAGTAGACCAGATGAATACCATAACTGGTAATACCTTAGATTTAAAAACACTTTTAGATGAAGCGTAATATTTTAATGGTCGTGGTAACCTTAACATTCATGCAATTATCTGCGCAAGAATTAATTACAGATAAAATTAATAAGACTTTAGATGATTGGCACAAAGCCGCTTCTGAAGCTAATTTTGAGACCTATTTTGGTTTAATGACCAATGACGGTGTTTTTATTGGTACAGATGCTACCGAAAATTGGCAAAACAAGGCATTTAAAACCTACGCTAAACCTCATTTTGATAAAGGAAGGGCATGGAGTTTTACGGCTGTAGACCGAAATATATATGTGAACGAGCGAGCGAATTTTGCCTGGTTTGATGAGCTATTAGATACCCAAATGGAATTATGCAGGGGTTCTGGGGTTTTGCAAAAAATTAATGGTGAATGGAAAATCGAACACTACGTACTTTCAATTGCCGTACCAAATGAACATGTTTCAGAACTGGTTCAAATGAAAAAGGAAAATGATAGTTTGTTGCTGATTGAGTTTAAAAAGGGTAAGTAAAAAAGTGGGCCGTAGCCCACTCTAATATTTTGAATTTTTTTTCTCCTTTTAATCCTTAGAATCAGCAGCGACAGCAGCTTCCTTTCTTGTGGTAAGCGCTTGTTTGCTCAAACTGGCCAAATTAAAATCAGGGTCAATTTGTAGTGCTTGATCGATTAAGGCTAAGGCCGAATCGAAGTTATTCTTGTCTTTATTGTATTCACTCAACCCTTTCAAATGATAAAAAGCTGCTTTTAGAGAGGCCTCATAGGGCTGTTGGCGTTCATAAAATGCATATTTCATATCGTCTTTGGCATTCTGAATACCGTAGTCAATATGTGTTTCGGCTCCAGTATTGTCTCCTGTTTGAATCTTGAGGTCGGCTAATTCATAAGCTAAATAAGCACTTGGCACTCTTTTGAATAAAATTTCAAAATGTTCAATAGCCCTCTTAGGCTGATTAAGCGCTTTAAGTGATATGGCTTTTACTTGAACTGAGAGATCTGAATCAGTATCATTTTTGTCGATACCAATGGTATTTAAAGCCTGCATATGTTGATTATCGTTGGCATAAATATAGGCTAAGGTGTCTTTGCGTTCTTTTGATGGCGCTAAGACGTTCAGATGTGTCAGCGCATTAATTACTCCGTTAACATCGCCCTGCATTCGCATTTCTTTATAAAAATCCTCATAGTGTTTTAGCAATTCTGACGTAGTTTGTGCATTGCCAAAAAAACCTATGGCAAATAATAACACAACAATAATTCTTTTCATTTTTTCTTGATTTATTGATTTTTGGTGCGCTAAACTATAAAAATTATTCATAGTAAGCTGTTAAGGAAACCCTTAAACGAATGGTAAGTATTGGAATCGAAGAACAGCAAGTAATAAAAAAAGATGCTCAGTATGAGCATCTTTTAATATTTTGGTATAGTTTTTTTTAATCTAAGCCGTCATCTTTGGTATTTTCTTATCGGTATAATACCGCAGTAGGCTCGCGTAAAACGCTAAACTTCTATTGTCATAATCAATGCAAGATTTTAAAAAATCACGCAGATTTCTAAACCAAAGATTGGCATGTATGGTCGGTAGGAATAGATTAACCGTTTTCGGGTCATAGTTTTGGTCATCCATTACAATGTCCATTTCTACCCTTCTACGATGATAATCAATAGAAACATCTGTTGCATTGTAATGATTTTGTAAAATCGCAACATGCAAAGATTCATAATCGATCGTAACTTTTTGCTTTGGGCAACTTTTGGCAATTAAATTTTCCATCTCATGTAGTATTCGCCCTTTTAAATTTGAATTTTCCATGGCAAAAATGTTTTAATTATTCTGTAAATTTAGACCTTAATCGATGAAATACATTTTATTTTAACAGTAAAATGACTACTTTGTTGTGAAATGAGTTATTAACGATGTGTACGATAACTATAACGATGTAGTGAATTTAAATTTTTTAACGTTTAGAAGTGATTTTGATAGTACTTTCTTTCCTTTTTTAGGATTATTTGTCTTATAATCAGGTATTTGCAATCCTCTTTTTTTTGCTTCTGTGGTATAGTATTTTTCTTTGGATGGGTGTTCAGGATACACCCCATTGAACACCTCATTCCACCATGAATTTTGTAAAACCGCTGTTAATATTCGAATACAATCATTAAGATGTATCAGATTAATTGGATGGTTTCCATTTGGTAATTCTTGTCTTCGTGAAAGCATAGTGATGGGGTGTCGATTGGGACCTATTAAGCCTCCAAATCGAATAATAGTTGTTTCTACTTTTGAATCATTTTTAAAAATTTTTTCAGCTGCTAAAAGTTGTTTGCCTGATTCTGTATTTGGTTTAGGAATTGTTTCTTCAGTCACTTCTCCTTCCAAATCGCCGTATATTGATGTGCTACTTACAAAAATGACATGTTTAATTGTATGTTTTTTAATTTCGCTATGTAATAATTGGATTTTTTTTACATAGTTTTCTTTGTTGCCAGCTCTCAATTTTGGAGGAATGTTAACTATCAATAACTCAATGCTTTTTAGAAAATTAGATATATCACCTTTAATACCATCCTCATGAAGCGATAGTAAAAAAGGAAGAATACCTTCTTTATCTAAAAGCTTAATTTTTTCTACTGAAGTGGTACTCCCGTTGACTTTATATCCCTGATTGATTAGAGAAATCGCTAATGGAAACCCCAACCAACCACAACCGATAACTCCTATGCGTTTATTCAAAACGAACGGTTTTGGTTACTAAAATAGCATCGTTTAGCACAAAGGGCATCGGAATATTATGATCTGGCCTTGGAGGAATCGTAAATTGCTCGTTTGTCAATAAATCGTTAGAGGCTTCATATAGGGTTAATTCTAACACAGCGTCATTAGGTATTTTTAGCTGTAAATCAGTATACTCGTTATTACTAATATAATGTGTGACTAATTTATTTCTTCTTCGGTTCTCTAGGTAATAACCATCTAATTCAACGCTATTAACAGAAGCCGACTCGATAGGGGTTTTTGTAAATATTTCAAGTCGATTAACATTTCGACGCGGAGTGATGCAGATATCAAGCAATCTGCTATTTCCAACTATGGTATCTGCGGTTTTCTCTACCAGCATTTCTGGTATTTGCTTCAATGGAGCATCTGTGATATATGAAAATCCTGTACCGTATTTACTACTAATGGTATGAAGCGATATTTCTTCAGGTGATTTTTTGTCAGCATTCAAAAATTGTTTCGTCCAGGTAGAGCGAGAATTTTCATAGGTCGCCCATTGGGCTTTGTTTGTATCAGTATTTAAAACATACAGTAGGCTCGTCGGTTTAGCATTTTCCTTCGAAAAGCCAGAGTTGAAATGCGCTGAAATCATACATGCGAAGAACAAAATCATACCCCAAAAGGCAAGCCTTTTTTTCTTTTTATAAAACCCAAATACTGGTAATAATACTAAAAATGACAAAGAAGTCATGACGGTAGTAGCGACCATCATTTTAAGCCCTAGTCCTACCGGAAACATTTTGATAAAGGGGGCAAAAATAAAAATGGCTGGTAATCCTAAAAAAACGAGCAAAGATGGGCTAGGATACTTTTGATTAAGTATCACCAAAAATGTAGCAAGTATGCCAAATACAGGTATTATGAAAAAGCTAGCCCCAGGTAAGTAATTTGCTATTAACCCAGAAATAATTAGCCAAAATAGTATAGGTGCGACCAATAAGTTGGTTATTTCTACTTTTTTAAACTTATGATAGACCCAAAAACAAACCGCGATTGAAAGCAGGGTGAATGCTAGAATATAGCTGTGACCATTATAGGTAAAGCCTTGTAATATATCTTTGTAGTGTGGATACATCCATTTTAGCAAGGACCAACTGAAAAACCCAATCAATCCGTTAATACTTAATATGATGAGCACGGGCACAAAGCCTTTTCCAATTTCTTTGAACTGCAATACCTTTTTTCGGAAGCCATGTATCAATAGCAGTATAAAACTTAACAAGGCTAAACCAAATAGCATCCAAATCCAATCAAAGGGGTAGGAGATTAGGTTGAAAAAAGGCAGATTAAAATAGACAGAATCATTTAAACTCTTCATTGCACCTAAATCAACCTGACTAAAGTGGTGTAACAAAGGCATCAAGTAAGAACCTTGATGAGCAAGTGTATTTTTATCTAGACGCTCATAGGTGTCGTTTGCGGTGTGGTAATCAAAATGATCATCAATAAATGCAAAGTTAAAACCCTCTATATCGCCGTCTTCCCGAAAAACTGTTAAATCAGTATCATTGGGCAACATCTTGTAAATGCTGTAGGCTAAAGAATTTGCAACTGGAAATTTAGGATTTGCCTTGGTAAATTCTTTGATGAGATTGGCATTTCCACGATTGGTTTCGATGAGCATAAAGCTAGGTCCTCCACTACCGCGTGCTTCGAAATTTAAGACTAAGCCAACATCTTTTTTCCAGGGGTGTTCATTAACGAACAGGTCAGCGCCGTTCAAGTCTAATTCTTCTGCATCGGTTATTAAAATGATAATATCGTTTTTCGGACTCTTATTCTGTGCTAAAAAGGCCCGAATTCCTTCCAAAATGGTAGCTACACCACTTCCAGCATCACTCGCACCAAGTGCAGAATGTGGGTTACTATCATAATGCGATAATAAAAGAAGCGCTTTGCCTTTTTCTGTGCCTTTAATTCGTGATAAAATGTTAATCACTTTACTGAGATTACCGGTCTTTCCGACCGTATAACCTTCTTGTATGGAAGTTTGCAATCCCATAGTTTGAAGTTGTTCCATAATATATTGGCGAACTTCTTTATGCGCTGCATAGCCAACCGAATGCGGTTTTTTAGCGATTTGCTTGACATGCGCTAAAGCTCTATCAGTAGAAAATGCGGTTTTTTCTGAGGAAACATCACTTTTGTATGTGGGCATTTGTGAACGAAAACTCCAATAAATTGCTACTACAATTAGAAGTAGGGTATAAATGGAGGAAGATCTTTTCATTTGATTTGACTCTATGTATAAAGGTATTAAAATTTGAACGTTTTGAAGAGGTGTTTTTTTGGGTTTGACATGGAAGTTCTAGTTGGTAAACGTGTTTTTCTTAGGTTAAGAACTTTACGAAATTCGTAAGTAATACGTCGAATAATTAATAAATACTTCGGTTTTTTTCATATCTTTAGTAATTCACCTAAAAACAAAGCATTATGGGAATAAAGAGTTTTCAAGGCCGCAGAGCTAAAGCAGAAACGAGAAAAGAATATAAGGCGCCCATATTAGTTACTGATTATATGACCAAAAAATTGGTCACATTTACTCCGGACCAATCTATTTTAGAAGTCATGGAGCAATTTACAAAGTATAATATTTCAGGGGGTCCAGTTCTCGATGATAATGGCTTCTTAGTTGGCATTATATCTGAAGCAGATTGCATGAAGCAAATTTCTGAAAGCCGCTATTTTAATCAACCGATTTTAGACAAAAGTGTCGAAAAGTTCATGACTAAAAATGTGGAAACCATTACTGATGATATGAGTATTTTTGATGTTGCTGGAGTATTTCACAAGAACAATCGTCGTAGACTTCCAGTAATGAAAAATGGTTTATTAGTGGGTCAAATTAGCCGAAAAGATATTGTGGTAGCCGCTCTTAAACTAAGCGGTGCCAATTGGAAATAGTATTTTAGAAATAAAATAGAATTATTTTCCCTTAGTAAATAACATCAGCTCTTGCTGTATTTTTTCTAAGGGAATTTTTATTTGGTTTCCGATAACAAGGCTCTTATTTTGAATGGAAAATCGCTCTTGAGGTTTCAAATTGGTAAGTTCAATATCATTTTCTAGAAGTAAGTCAAAGTCAATTACTAGGTTGCCGCCTTTTCCAGTTTCTATATCAATAGCATAAATGTGAAACTCAGCATCTGGTGCGAGATTCTGTTTAACAATTGCCATATTTTTATATAAGAACACCTCCTCTATCGAAGCCCATCTGAGTTTTTGAGGAGATGCATTAATATCCATATCACTTACAAAGAGCCATTTATGGGTATTCCCTTTTTTCGCAACAACGCCATGCGCAGTTTTGAGAAGTTCATACGACTCGTTCTTGGTAACAGGTATGAAAGTTTTTAATGTTTCGTTCTCAATAGCAAAATGAGTATCACCATAGTATACCAAATAATCTTTATGATCTGCGGTTAACTGTTTACCTGATGTCTCTGTTTGTTCAGTTACAATTTTTGAGAGTGTTGCACCAGCAATATCAATGGAATAGGTAAAGGGAAGTTCAGGTTCTCCCTGTCGCCATGTGCTACCTGGCTCAAAAATTAATTCAAAATAAGGGTGTTCTTGTAATTTGCTCGTATTAAGCCCACTTTTGATTATCCAATATAAAGATTGATCAGGAATAGGTTTAAACTGCGGTAGAATTTCTTTTTTTAAGGTGAACAAAAAATACTCATTCTCTTTCTTACGAAGTTCAGGATGTACATAAACGCGCTTTTTTATCGCACAATAACAACCATAGTTTGAAAGTTTGAATTTGGTTTTAGTCTTTCCGTCGACCAGCTCACAAGTGCCTCCGCCGAAAGTACTGCCAATTTCATAAGTGCATTTTAACTGGTCTTCAATACCATCATGATTAAAGTCTTCGGCAGTAATTGACGTATGCTGTGCAGAAAGTTGAAGGGTAAGAACTAAAAAGAATAAGAAATAAAGTTTTTGCATGTGAACAGACTATTCTCTTTTTACAATCATATAATAGTCATTATCCAAAGGTAAATAACCTAGATCGTACACGAAATAATACGTAGTACCTTTTTTTGTTGTATATAGATTGGTTATGAAATCAAAATCGAAGTTTTTATCTAATAATCGTGTTTTTGTCGTTCTGGTTTTTCCTTCTTTGAGCGTGAAGCTATCTAACACGCGATAGTTTTTTCGTAACCGATTATTAATGTTACGAATCAAGTTTTTTGAAGCAGGATTCACTTTATTATGATGCGCATTTCGACAACCATCTGAGCAGAATTTTTTATCACTCCGCCCCATAAGTTCTCTTTCACATTCTAGGCATTTTTTCTTTGCACTCATTGCTTGATGTAATTGAATTTTATTTCTTCTTCCTTTCCGTCTTGATGAATTAATCCATAAATGTTAACCTCTTTATCCGTTACCTTTTCAAAGGTAAAGCCCTCAAAATACAATCGATTTTCAGCTACTTTTATCAAAGTAATTAATCTGGTATCAAAAAAATCACTTCTTTTTAATGAATGGTGTAAAAATTCTCCTTTTCTCAAGTCTTCTTCTGTTTTTTCTAGTGCTTTTTCTATCGGATAATACCCAATTACGTCTCTTACAAGACCGACAGATTCAACTAAATTATGTTTTGCATTCGTCAAAAGATACATAAACTGGTAAAATCTAACTAAATATATCTGCTTTATTAGATTTCCAACAAATGGAATTCTTAAAGTTAAATTTGAAAAGAAACTCCTAAACCAAGTTTTATTTCTTTGGGAATAAAACCATAATGAAGTTAAAATAGTAACAATTAAAATATAAAATAAGTTATTCTGCAAAAAATTAGAGGCATCTACGATTCTTAGAGTTAATTCTGGCAAATCTTTGTCAAATTTTGAGAATACATCTTTAAATTTTGGCACTATAAAATTCAACATAAACATCAACACTACAAATGTCGCAACCAAAACAAGAATGGGATAAGAAATAGCTTTTAATAAAAGTTTTCTAAGCTTGAATTTACCATAAAAAAAATCAGAAAGTTGTTTTAAGATAATCGTTAAATTTCCCGTTTCTTCGCCTATTTTAATGCTATTAATTTCATATTTAGAAAAGTCTCCAATGCTATGCATTGATTGAGATAATGATTGCCCACTGATTAATTTTGTTTTAATTGAAGTAACTACAGAAAGATAATGTTTGTTTTTATTATCCTCTGACAAAATCTCTAAACTATTTTGAACATCAACTCCTGCTTTTAAAAGAGTTAAAAAATCTCCATAAAATCTTTCTTTTAATTTATCAGACATCTTTTTTTTTGAAAAAGAAATATCTCTATTCCAAAAGGAAGTTTTTTTTTCTTTTTGGAATTTAACCTTGGTAGTAGAATATTTTGAAGTGTCTATTTTCATTCGATTATTAAGGAATCAAGTTTTGTGTAAATTAATTTAGTAGAAATATCATACTCTTTATTAAATGTAAATGGTAACACTTTATCATTCTCAATGATAGAAAACATAAAACAAGATACTATATTTTCGCCTTTGTCATTTTGTAAAAAGTTTATTCTAAGATTAAAAACTGAATCAAATACTATTTTTTCATCAGACTCATAAAGTGTTTGGTTTTCAAGATAAACCTCTTGTAAATCTTCAAAAACTAGTTTTTCTGTATCTTTTTGAAAAAGAATTAATCTAGACTTATAAAAATGTGAACTCAATCTCATGTTTTTATCTTGAATTTCACTCAATATTTCACTATTCGTTTGTAATGAATTAAAATTAAACTTAATTAAATTAGTAACTATTAATCCCATAGAAACTATAACAGAGAACATTAAAAGAACTACTATTAGCTCAATTAAAGTAAAAGCTTTGAGATTTATTTTTTTCATTTCTCCAAAGTGTTAATTATTATTAAAGTATTCCTATTGTTACTATCAACTGAAGCTTTTATAACTTTTATTTCGCACAAACTATCTCTAAGGATAAAACTTGAAATATCAAAATCATCTTCTAATTCAAGTGAAAATCCATTTT
>ENA-ORXM01004695-ORXM01004695.1-marine-metagenome-genome-assembly--contig:-NODE-4695-length-11690-cov-3.557909_pt1 | contig 11690 bp, 8 predicted proteins | sample MGYA00237867_ERZ511480 | MGnify/ENA primary metagenome ERZ511480 (study PRJEB26309, sample SAMN06266103) | marine metagenome | isolation source: Algal blade | place: United Kingdom:Sidmouth, United... | reverse complement strand
GCCGACGATCCCAACGGCGACCCCGACTTGGCTCGTTCCACCTTGACGAGCGAGGCCGGCCTCAACGACGCCTTGGCATTCCCGTTCGTCTACCTTGCCATTGCCATCAATGACAACGGAACCGGAGCGGGTTCGATCGCCGAGTGGTTTGCTCGAGACGTTGTCGTTCGACTCGGCGTGGGTGTCGCCGTTGGTTTACTGATCGGTCGCAGCGTTGCCTGGCTGGCGTTTCATCACCCGCGTGAAGGTATTCGACTCTCCAGCACCGCCCAAGGCTTCGTTGCGTTGGCCACCACGCTGATTGCCTATGCAGCCGCTGAACTGCTGTACGGGTACGGCTTTCTTGCTGTGTTCGTCGCTGCGGTGAAATTTCGCCGCGAAGAACGCGACCACGACTATCACCGGGTCCTGCACGACTTCACCCATCAGCTCGAACGAATCGCGATCATTGCGCTCCTGGTAGTGCTGGGGGGAGCATTCCTTGGCGGCATCCTGAGCGCGACGACCGTCGCCACCGTGATGATCGCAGTTGTTGTCGCCGTTGCCGTTCGCCCGGTCTGTGGCGCGATAGGGCTGTTGGGTGTGGAAATGTCGACACTGCATCGCTGGATCATCGCCATCTTCGGCCTCAAGGGCATCGGCTCGATCTACTACCTCGCCTACGCGCTCCAACGTTCGGAATTCGCTGGCAGCGACATCCTGTGGGCGACCGTGGCGGCAACAATCATTGTGTCGATTCTCGTCCACGGAACCACCGCCACCGTAGCCCGGGGCCGCCTTCGGCAAGCCACGTAAAGGTGGCGAAGACCAACCAGCACCACTACCGGGTGTGAGAATCCAGGTATAAGCGTCGTGCTCGGCGGGTACAAACCATCCGACTCCGATGTGGCGCCGGCGACCAAGCACGGACTCCGGCGACCCTCCAGTCAAGACCCACGACAGGAGTAGGGCCCGATCATGACAGAAACCGGTACCCGATGCGGAGCGAACGGAGGCAGCGCCTCCATCAAAGCCTCGGTCGTCGAGTTGGTTGACAACGGTGTTCCGGACCTGGCCGGGGGCGACACCGCCACCAGGTGGGACCGACTCTACGAGTGGGCTCGTCGAGGATCGGTGAGCGCCGCCCGCCTGGCGGAAGCTCATCTGGATGCGACGGCCATCCTGGCCGAAGCGGGCCACAGCGCCGACCCCGACGCATCGGTCTATGGAGTGTGGGCGTCCAGCCCTGGTAGCACGGCCACCCTGTCCAAGGACCACACCGTGGTGCGTGGGATCAAGCCGTTCTGTTCAGGGGTGGGCCTGGTGGACCGGGCCCTGGTAACCGTGACCGACCTCGACAGCGAACAAGGTTGTCTCGTCGAGATCGACACCGCCAACCTCAAGCCTCCTCCACCGTGGGCCGGGCACGCTCTTCGAGACACACTGACCGGTCCGGCCGACCTTGGGTCGTGCCGGGTCGTCAGAACGATAGGTACCGCCGATTGGTATTTGGACCGGCCCGGTTTCTGGCACGGAGCCCTCGGGCCGGCAGCGTGCTGGGCCGGGGCCGCCGCCGGACTGGTCGATGCCGCACTGCGAGACCCCTCCGAGGATCCGCACCGACTCGCCGCTCATGGCGAACTCACCGCACTCCGGATATCGATGGAGTCGGTGTTGGAGGCCGCCGGAGCGGCCACCGACCGGGACCCGACTGATCGTTCCAAGGCGAAACAGCGGGCTCTGGCCAGTCGCCACATCATCGAGCGGACGGCCAGCGCCATAGCCGACCTCTACAGCCGAACGGTCGGCCCACGACCCTTCGTGTCCGATCCGGACGTCGTGCAGCGTCACGCCGACCTCCATCTCTACGTCCGCCAGCACCACGGGGCACGGGATCTCGAATTGCTCGGCCGTTCGGTGGCGACATGAACCGTGGCGGCCGCCGAGCCGATGGGAACGGTCCGTTGAATCTGGATCGGACCTACTTCGATGCCATGTACCACGACAACCCCGATCCGTGGGGGTTCGAGAGCCGCTGGTACGAGCGACGCAAGTACGATCTCACGCTCGCCCTGCTACCACGCCCGCGTTACCGGCATTGCCTGGAGCCGGGCTGCGCCAACGGCGTCCTCACCGACCGCCTGGCCGAACGATGCGACCAGGCGGCGACGGCTCGTCAGATCACTGGTTCCAGCTCTCGACCAGCTCGTCGTAGTCGACCGTCTCCGGCTCCGGCTTCTCGTTCTCGAGCTTGGGCTTGGGGGCGCCGGCCTGGCTGAACCACTCCTCGGGGTCCATCTCCTCGTTCAGCACCGGACCGATGTCACCCTGCACGCCGGCTCGCTCGAGACGGGACAGAACCTTCTCCTGCGCGGCGCACAACGAGTCCATGGCCTCCTGGGCGGACTTCTGCCCCGACGAGGCGTCGCCGATGTTCTGCCACCACAGCTGGGCGAGCTTCGGGTAGTCCGGAACGTTGGTGCCGGTCGGCGACCAGCGCACTCGCGCCGGCGAGCGGTAGAACTCGATCAGGCCACCGAGCTTCGGGGCGCGCTCGGTGAAGCTCTCGTCCTGAATCGTGCTCTCGCGGATGAAGGTCAGGCCGGTGTGGGCCTTCTTCAGATCGACCGTCTTCGAGACCACGAACTGCGCGTACAGCCACGCCGCCTTGGCTCGATCGACCGGCGTCGACTTCATCAGCGTCCACGAGCCCGCGTCCTGGTAGCCGAGCTTCTGCCCCTCCTCCCAGTACGCCCCGTGGGGGCTCGGCGCCATGCGCCACTTCGGGCTGCCGTCCTCGTTGACCACCGGCACGTCCGGGGAGACCATCTCGGCGGTGAAGGCGGTGTACCAGAACATCTGCTGGGCGATCTGCCCTTGGGCCGGCACGCCGGCGGACTCGCCGAAGGTCATGCCGACCGCTTCGGACGGGGCGTAGGCGTTCAGCCACTCGATGTACTTCTCGACCGAGTAGACCGCCGCCGGACCGTTGGTGGCGCCGCCACGCGCCACGCAGCTGCCCACCGGCTGACTGTTCTCGTTGACGCGAATGCCCCACTCGTCGACCGGCAGGCCGTTCGGCTCGCCCTGGTCGCCGGCGCCGGCCATCGACAGCCACGCGTCGGTGAAGCGCCATCCGAGCGAGGGGTCCTTCTTGCCGTAGTCCATGTGGCCGTAGACCTCCTGGCCGTCGATCTCGCGACCGGTGAAGAAATCGGCGATGTCCTCGTAGGCCGACCAGTTCCGCGGGACACCGAGCTCGTAGCCGTACTCCTCCTGGAAATCGGCCTTGATCTGCTCGTCGTTGAACCAGTCGTAGCGGAACCAGTAGAGGTTGGCGAACTGCTGGTCGGGGAGCTGGTAGAGCTTGCCGTCGGGTCCGGTGGTGAACTGGGTACCGATGAAGTCCTCGACATCGAGCGTCGGCAGCGTCACGTCCGCCCCTTCCCCCTCCATCCAGTCGGTGAGATTCCTCACCTGCTGGTAGCGCCAGTGGGTACCGATCAGGTCCGAGTCGTTGATGTAGGCGTCGTAGATGTTCTCGCCAGACTGCATCTGCGTCTGCAGCTTCTCGACCACGTCGCCCTCGCCGATCAGGTCATGGGTGACGTTGATGCCGGTGATCGCAGCGAACGCCGGGGCGAGCACCTTCGACTCGTACTCGTGCGTGGCGATGGTCTCGGAGACGACCTTGATGTCCATCCCGGCGAACGGCTTCGCCGCATCGATGAACCACTGCATCTCCTCCTTCTGCTCCTCCTCGGAGAGCACCGAGAGCCCCTCGATCTCGTCGGCGAGGAACTGCTCGGCGGCGGCCATGTCGGCCTGCACCGCGTGCGTGCCTCCGAGGAGCGCCGCGACCGCTAGCGCGACCCGGGCTGGTTGGAACCTCTGCATCTGAATTCTCCGTTGTATCGTGGGTGTCGAACGGTCCCGCCCGGAAGGGGCGGGACCGGTTAGCGCCGCGGCCGCCGGTCGGGGACGAGCGGTCCGGGCGGGTGAAAAGCGGGTAGTCGGTCAGACACGACCGAGGGCGAAGCCCTTGGCGATGTAGTTGCGCACGAAATAGATGACCAAGGCGCCGGGGATGATCGTCAGCACGCCGGCCGCGGCCAGCACTCCCCAGTCGAGCCCGGTGGCCGAGTTGGTGCGTGTCATGACGGCCGAGATCGGCTTGGCGTCGGTGACCGTCAGGGTGCGGGCGATCAGAAGCTCCACCCACGAGAACATGAAGCAGAAGAACGCCGCGACGCCGATTCCCGAGGCGATCAGCGGGATGAATATCTTGACGAAGAACCGCGGGAACGAGTAACCGTCGACGAACGCGGTCTCGTCGATCTCGCGCGGCACGCCCGACATGAACCCCTCGAGTATCCACACCGCCAGCGGCACGTTGAACAGACAGTGAGCGAGGGCGACGGCGACGTGGGTGTCGATGAGCCCGAACGCCGAGTAGAGCTGGAAGAACGGCAGCGCGAACACCGCCGGCGGCGCCATGCGGTTGGTCAGGAGCCAGAAGAACATGTGCTTGTCGCCGAGGAAGCGGTAGCGGCTGAAGGCGTAGGCGGCAGGCAACGCCACCGAGAGCGACACCAGAGTGTTGATGACCACGTAGATCAGCGAGTCGATGTAACCGCCGTACCACGACGGGTCGCCGAAGATCACGCGGTAGTTGTCGAGCGTCGGGTTCTCGGGGAACAGCGTGAACGTCGAGACGATCTCGTTATTGTGCTTGAAGCTCATGTTGATGAGCCAGTAGATCGGCAGCATCAGGAACACGATGTAGAGGGTGGGCACCAGCGCCTTGAGCCGCGAATTCCCCCCGAGACCGGCGAGCGGCGAGGACTCCTTCGCCGGCGCCTCCTCCGCCCGCTCCAGCGCTTCCTCGGCGCTCGTCGACGGCGGAATCGCGCCAGCGCCGCCGCGCGCCCCCTCGCCGCTCACCGGTCCGCCTCCGGGCGATCGGCGGCGTTGACGCCGAAGTTGGTCATGACCGTGTAGAACACCCACGAGAGCAGGAGGATGATCAGGAAGTAGATGATCGACATGGCCGCAGCCGGACCGAGGTCGAACTGCCCGATCGCCATCTTGACCAGATCGATCGAGAGGAAGGTGGTGGTGGTGCCGGGCCCCCCGCCGGTCAGCACGAACGGCTCGGTGTAGATCATGAAGCTGTCCATGAAGCGCAGCAGCACCGCGATCAGCAGCACACGCTGCATCTTCGGCAGCTGGATGTGAAGAAACACCTTCCAGCGCGAGGCGCCGTCGATGCGGGCGGCCTGGTAATAGGCCTCCGGAATGGCGACCAGCCCCGAATAACACAGCAGCACGACGAGGCTGGTCCAGTGCCATACGTCCATCATGACGACGATGATCCACGACTGGATCGCCGACTGGCCGTAGTTGAAGTCGATGCCGACGAACTCGAGGCTACGCCCGAGCAGGCCGATGTCCGAGCGGCCGAACACCTGCCAGATGGTGCCGACCACGTTCCAGGGGATGAGCAGCGGCAAGGCCATCAGCACCAGGCAGACGGAGACCCATACTCCCTTTCGGGGCATGCACAGGGCGATCGCGATGCCGAGCGGAATCTCGATCAGGAGGATGATCGCGGAGAAGAGAAGGTTTCTGAGCAGCGCGGAGCGGAAGCGATCGGAGGCGAGCACGTCCGCGTACCACTCGAAGCCGGCCCAGAAGAACACGTTGTTGCCGAAGGTGTCCTGGAAGGAGTAGTTGACCACGGTCATCAGCGGGATGATCGCGCTGATCGCCACCAGCACGAAGACCGGCAGGACGAAGAACCAGGCCCGATTGTCGAACGGCTTGTCCACGCTCAGCCTCGCGCTCGCAGTAGGTGGGAATCGCGGTAGACGTTGATCCTCGCCGGATCGAACACCGCGGCGGCGCTCGTCGGAACGGAGTCCGACTCGTCGATGACCGCATCCAGCCTGCCGCCCTCGATCTCGCCGCGCACGATCTTGTAGCGTCCGATGTCCTCGACCGTGCGAACACTCATCGGCACGCCGCTCGTACCGGCCTCGCGCGCCTCCCTCACGGCGACGAACTCGGGTCGGATGCCGATCTCGATCGGCTCCTCCACGGCGGGATAGTCGCGCCCGAGGTCGATCTGCCGGCCGGCCACCGTGACCGTGCTGCCCTCGATTCGCCCCGGCAGGATGTTCATGCCCGGCGAACCGATGAAGTAGCCGACGAAGGTGTGCTCGGGCTCGTCGAACAGCTGCTCGGGCGTACCGATCTGCACGACCTCGCCCTCGTACATGACGACGACCTTGTCGGCGAAGGTCAGCGCCTCGGTCTGATCGTGGGTCACGTAGATCATCGTGTGGGCGAACTGCTCGTGCAGCTCCTTGAGCTTGGTGCGCAGCTGCCACTTCATGTGTGGATCGATGACGGTCAGCGGTTCGTCGAACAGGATCGCGTTGACGTCGTAGCGGACCAGTCCCCGTCCGAGCGATATCTTCTGCTTCTCGTCGGCGTTCAGGCCGCGCGCCCGGCGCCGAGCCTGGGTGGTGAGATCGAGCGTCTCGAGCATCTCGCTCACGCGCTTGTCGACCTCGGCTCGCTCCACGCCGCGGTTGAGCAACGGGAAGGCGAGGTTCTCGGCCACGGTCATGGTGTCGTAGATGACCGGGAACTGGAACACCTGCGCGATGTTGCGCCGCTCCGGCGAGAGCCCGGTCACGTCACGCTCGTCGAACAGAATCCGGCCGCTCGAGGGTGAGAGCAGACCGGAGATGATGTTCAGCAGCGTGGTCTTGCCGCAGCCGGAGGGGCCGAGCAGAGCGTAGGCGCCACCGTCCTCCCAGGCGTAGTCGATCTGCTTGAGCGCGTAGTCGGCGGGACCGGTGGGGTTCGGCGAGTAGGAGTGCGCGAGCGCGTCGAGCGTGATCCGGGCCATGCCGCTCAGGCCGCCTCGTCGTGACGCCGCGGCGAGCGCACCAGCAGCCCGTCCGCGTCGAAGAGGTAGAACTGCGCCGGATCGAGATGAATGCTCAGATCCTGACCCTTGTCGACGCGGTGCACGCCGTGGGTGAGCACCACCCAGCTCTCCGGGCCCATCGACACGTGGATGAAGGTCTCGGAGCCGGTGATCTCGGTGCTGTCGACGCGCACCGGGAGCGACAGGCCGCCGATCGAGCCCGGCTGCAGCGACACGTGATGGGGACGTATGGCGACGGTGTAGTCTCCGTCCGGGAGCGACTCCGGTGCCGGCCCGAGCGTGCGATCGCCGAGCCGCAGCTCGGTGCCACGCTTGCGTACCGGCGCCGTGTTCAGCGGCGGATCGGCGAAGGTCTCGGCGGTGTGCAGGTCATGGGGGCGGTTGTAGACATCGATGGTCGTGCCGAACTGGGTCACCCGCCCCTCGGCCATGGTCGCGGTCTTCCCGCCGAGCAGCAGCGCCTCGTGCGGCTCGGTGGTGGCGTAGACGAGAATGGCACCGGTGCGCGCGAACAACCGCGGCAGCTCCTCGCGCAGCTCCTCGCGCAACTTGTAGTCGAGGTTGGCCAGGGGCTCGTCGAGCAGCACCAGCTCGGCCTCCTTGACCAACGCTCGCGCCAGCGCGGTGCGCTGCTGCTGTCCCCCGGAGAGATTGAGCGGGGTACGATCGAGCAGCTCCTCGAGCTTCAGAAGCTCGGCCGCCTCGCGTACCTTGCTCTCGATGGTGCCCCGGTCGCGCCCGGCGATGCGCATCGGCGAGGCGATGTTCTCGTACACCGTCAGCGTCGGGTAGTTGATGAACTGCTGGTAGACCATCGCGACGCTGCGCTTTCGAACCGAGCGCCCGAGCACACTCTCGCCGTTCATGAGGATGTCGCCCCGGGTGGGCTTGTCGAGCCCGGCCATCAGACGCATCAGGGAGGTCTTGCCCGCCAGGGTGGGGCCGAGAAGGATGTTCAGCGAGCCGGTCTCGAGCGTCAGTGACACATCGGCGATGTGCGTCTCGCCACCGACCTGCTTACCGACGTCAACGAGCTCGAGCAACGCGGGCACTCCCTGTCTGGACTCGTTACGTGGACTCGTTCTCTGGCTCTCGAGGCGGGCTCTGGCTCGAGAGGCGGGTGCGACATGCGGTGTCGCGACCACCGCCGACCGGTCGGCGAGGAAGTGTCCTGTTCCTGTTCGAACCTAATCGGATGATTAACGAATGTCAATCGAAAGTCCGTCTCACCGAACGCGCCGGCGGTCCGCTCCTCCGCCCGCCTCGTCGCCCGATGCGCCGTCCCCGCCCGCTCATCCGGTCTCTATCGTGCGCACCGAAGCCTCCTCCAGCATCCGCCGGAAGGCGGTGCCCGGTACCCGGTCGGTGACGAAGGAATGGATTCGGGAGGCGTGCCCGGCACGTACCGGCGCGCGCCTGCCGTGCTTGCCGGAATCGGCCACGAGAACGACATGGGCACCGCCCGAGAGAATCGCCTCGGCCACCTCCATGTCGTGCAGATCGCTCGCGAGCAGTGCCCCGTCGGCGTCGATGGCGGAGGTGCCGATCACCGCGTAATCGAGCTTGAAGTGCGCGATGAACTCGGTCGCCGTCTCGCCGACCACGCCGCCGTCGTCGGGACGCACCGTTCCCGCGGCGATGATGACTCTCGTCCGTACGAACGGACGCATCAGTACGGCGATGTTGACGTTGTTGGTGATCACCGTCAGGCGCTCGTGATCGGCGAGCGCCCGTGCCACCGCCTCGGTCGTCGTACCGACGCCGAGAAACACCGAGGAGTCGTTGCGGATCAACGCCGCCGCGGCCCGACCGATCGCCGCCTTTTGCTCGGCGGCCAGCACGCACCGCGCCTCGTAGCTCATGTTGCGCACGCCCGATGCGAGACGGGCGCCGCCGTGCGTACGCGCCAGCAGGTGCTGCCGGCACAGCCGGTTGAGATCCCTGCGAACGGTCTGCGGGGTGACACCGAAGCGCTCGACCAGCTCCTCGACCGACACGGAGCCGGTCCGGCCGACGAGATCGAGAATGCATTGCAGACGCTGAACCGCCATGTCTCGGCTTTCGCTATGGCTCGAAAGACTATAAACGAAAACCGAAACGAACAAGAGCGGATGATCATCCGAGGAGCCCTAAGCGGTGCGCGGCCATCGGCGGGCGCTCATCGCACGGGCACCGGTTCGCGGGCCGCTCGCAGACGGGAATCGCAGCGCTCGATCTCGCGCACGATCCGCGGCGCGTCCCAACCGAGGATCGGTGCGGCCAGCTCGGCGAGCTCGGCCAGCGCAGCGCTCCCGGCACGCCCCTCCAGTGCAAGCGTGGTACGGCGAAAGACCAGATCCTCCAGCCCGAGCACGTGCTCGCGAGCGCAGAGATGGCGGATCTCGCCGGCGCGATAGGACGGCAGCGAGACCAGCGAACGCTCGCCCTCGTCCGTGGCCACCGTCGCGAGCAGCGCGTCGTTGCGCCCGTAGCGCCGGAGCAGCTCACCCACCGTCGCGGGCGAGAGCCCGTGCTCCTCGGCCAGCCCCGAGACGATCGTCGATAGTGTCTCGCCGCCCGGGAAGCCGCGTCCGCCACCGATCGCGGTGTCGTGCGTGTGACGGGTGCGTGCCCTACCGAGGCGGGCGAGCACCTGATCGGCGGCGTGCTCGCCGAACGCACGGAAGGTCGTCCACTTACCGCCGACGAGCGAGGCCACGGGAAAGGGCCGCCCGGCGTCGGACTCGTCCCAACCGATCGAATGGTCGCGACTGACCGAGCCGATGTTCACCTCGTCGGAATACGGCAGCGGCCGCACTCCGCTGTAGCGGTACACGATATGCTCGCGCGCTACCTCGACCCCGGGCAGGAGCTCGCGCAACGCGCCGAGCAGGTAGTCGACCTCGTCCTCATCACAGACGGCCCCGTCCGGATCCTCGATGCGCAGGTCGGTGGCGCCGAGCAACACCCGGTCACCGATCGGATAGACCAGGCACAGACGGTTGTCGCCGGTCTCGAAATAGAGCATGTGTCCGCCGAGCGCTCGGAGCAGCTTCGGGTGATCGAGAACCAGGTGAGATCCCTTCGAGCCGCCGATATAGCGGCCCTCGATACCGAGCAGCGCGTTGACCTTGTCGATCCACGGACCGGTGGCGTTGACGACGACGCGCGCGTCGACCCCGATCTCGCGCCCGCTCGTCTCGTCGCGGATCCGGATCCGTCCGTCGCCGAGGCCCGTCACCCGGGCGTAGCTCAGTGCGGCGCGGAACTGTGCGCCGCGCTCGGCCAGGGTGTCGGTGACGAGCTCGAGGCACAGCCTCTCGGGCTGCGTGACCCACGCGTCGTAGTAGGTCGCCGTCGCGACGACCGCCGGATCGAGCCCGGGGAACATCTGGTGCGAACGTGCGCGCCCGCGAAGTCGGTGGCGCGGCATGACACGTCGCTTTCGCCCCAGCCAGTCGTAGATCGACAGCCCGAGCTCGACCACGACGGCGCCACGCCTGCGGAACCGCCCGCCCGGCAGGTGCAGGAGCTTCGCCACCGCGCCGGCCAGACCGCCGAACCAGGATTGGAACGGCACGGTGCAGGGCAAGGGTCTGACCAGGTGTGGAGCGTTGTGCAGGAGTCGGTTGCGCTCGAGGGTGGACTCCGCCACCAATCTGAGCTCGCCGTTCTCGAGGTACTTCAGACCGCCGTGTATGAGGCGCGACGGTGCCGCGCTGGTGCCGCCGCAATAGTCGCCGCTCTCCACCAGCAGCACCGAGACGCCGTTGAGCGCGAGCTCCCGGAACGTGCTCGCGCCGTTGATGCCCGCACCGATGACGAGCACGTCGACGGTGCTGCCGTCGAGCTCGGCGAGCTGCCGCTCACGCGCGTCGGCGCTCACCGGATCGACTCCGCGAGACTCCGACCAGAAGCCCGCTCGAGCACTCGAGCGGAGAGCCGACCGACCAGAGGCGACGGCTTGAACAAAGCGGCGGCATTCCCTAAGGTTCGCGAAAAACGGACGCGTTCAGACATGTCGCGATACCTGCTCGGCATCGACAGCGGCGGTACGATGACCAAGGCCGCACTGTTCACCACGGACGGCGAGGAGGTAGCGGCGGAGTTCCGCGCCGTACCGATGCTGTTTCCCGAGGCGGGCTTCACCGAACGCGACCCGCTGGCCATGTGGGAGGCGACCAGCGCGGCCATCGCCTCGGTCATCCGCACCGCCGGGATCTCGAACGACGACATCGTCGCGGTCGGTGCCACCGGCTTCGGCAGCGGCATCTTCTGCGTCGACGCGGCCGGCGAGCCGACCTGCAACGGCGTCGTCTCGACCGACACGCGGGCCCGCGACGTGATCGCCGAGTGGTGTGCCGCCGGTCTCGACGCGCGGGCCGAAGCGGTTCTCGCGCAGGGCTTCTGGCCGGCCCAGACGCTGACGATGATGGCGTGGCTGCAGCGCCACCGCCCGGATGTCGCGGCCCGCACGGCCACCGTGCTCGAGTGCAAGGACTACACGAAGCTGCGCCTGACCGGCGAGCGATCGACCGATGTCACCGACGCGGCCGTGGGGGGGTTGCTGGACATGCACGGCGGGGGCTATGCCGAGTCGCTGCTGGCCGAGCTCGGTCTCGAGCGCTGGATCGAGAAACTGCCGACCCTGTTGCAGCCGGAGGCGATCGCCGGCGAGGTGAGCGCGGAGGCCGCGGCGCACACGGGCCTTCGTGCCGGCACGCCGGTGGTGTGCGGGGCGGTGGACATCGTCTGCTCGACCATCGCCTCG
>ENA-ORXM01004694-ORXM01004694.1-marine-metagenome-genome-assembly--contig:-NODE-4694-length-11692-cov-4.248816_pt1 | contig 11692 bp, 10 predicted proteins | sample MGYA00237867_ERZ511480 | MGnify/ENA primary metagenome ERZ511480 (study PRJEB26309, sample SAMN06266103) | marine metagenome | isolation source: Algal blade | place: United Kingdom:Sidmouth, United... | reverse complement strand
GGGGGGGGGGGGGGGGGCAGACCCGGCGCCGGTGCTGGAATACTCGCCGCCTTTGCCGCATCGAGGGTGGGGCGCTTGCCATTTACAGCACACGACGCAACCGATCGTGGGCTGGAGCTGACAAAAGTCGGCTCATATATGGGTCATGGACAGCAAGCACAATTTGGATGATAAAAACGAAGTAAGGACCCACTCATTTTGAGATAGCCCTGTTGGAGAACTGTCCCTCTGGGAGGTCGTGGCTACTAAAAACTACTGGAGGGACAGTGGACAAGAGGCGCGGCCCGCGGGCGACAGCGCTTGGCCTGTGCCGGCATGACAGAGCCACTGGCGCCCGTCGCCGGTGGCAAGGTGTAACGCATTCCAACCACCCCCACGGGCCACGACCAGCTAAAGGCACTGTCCACCACCGTCTCCAGCGTGTATCTCGGCCTGTGCAGCACACTGGGGCGCCCGGGACACTGGGGGTGGCAGCCACCCACGGAACAGGGGGCGTAACCCCGCATTCACGTGCAGCCGTGTGGTGGGGCGCGCACAAGTGGAACGGCAGCCTTTTGTCAGGGCCGGCCACCACCAGCCGACAGCTCAGGGGGTCGCCATCCAACGGTAGCAATCAACGTCGTGACGGTGCCACCAGTCGGCAGCGCCATCCCATGCTCGCACTCGGCGAGCAACTGCGGCCACGCACGGCACCTGCACCCACAGCTGCGGCTACCGGTGGCTGGCGGCACCGAGGGTGAAACCGTCCATTGCGTGATGCATGCTGCCGACGACAACGGTTTGACGCTCTTTTGGGTCGGCGACCGCCAGTGGCGACGACGCAGCCGCCGCTGAGCGGCCTCCACCATCGACGCGTGAGTGGTAGTCGTATTTGTGGTTTTGGTGTTGCAGAGATACTGTGGTTCATCACTATGAACATAGAAACGTTTTTCGCCTACGTACCTGAACTCATGTAAATGGCAGTGCCTTTCTCAGGTCAGAAACTCAACTTGTTGAGTGAAACAACTACTCCAATCTTCTGATCCAGGCATGTGCTTGCATCGGCTTACGGACCTAAAAAGCAGACGCCCTCAAGTGCTGCGGACGACACGTCACACCAACTATACATGCCGTTGTATGGGCCACGTTCATCTAAAAAGCGCGTGACTTGGTCGTGTGTGATGACGGTGCACCGGATGGTGGCAGCATCGTCTGTCTCAAGGCCGTCTGCTTGCCATGTAGCATCTGCAACCAGATCGCGACACAACCGATCTTACCAGAGTTGCAATCGGAGTCTGGTGCTCTTGCCTGGACTCGTCAGATTTGCCTCGAACGCCCATTACGGCATCTTTCTGATGGCCCTCTGATGGGGCTGAGATCTTCCATCAAGAGGGGTTTCTGATGGATTGCTGATGGCGATTTCGGGGGAGCCCCATCGGACAGAGACTGATGGGGATTCCCCATCAGGGAAAAGGCTTGCACATTGGCGTCTCACACGAGAGAGTTCAACGGCCGGGCAAAGACATGAGCTCACGCGCCAATGAGGCATCAGATGTATCCCCGGACCGATGACCAATAAGAGGACAAGATGAGTGAATAGGAGGATGCTGACAGCCCGTAGCCACGCCTGGAGCCGACGGCTGTGCTTTTATTCATCCACCCGCACCACGCTCGTCGATACCTAGGTGTACATCCCCTTTGCAAAACCTCAATGCACATTTTTTTGCGCATCTAGTACATCCACGCACGGGCCGTGTTCGGCAAGTGAAGCGCGCCAAAGAAAGGGACGTCGAGCTGCGCACCTCGTACGAGCGGCCGCGTACCTCGTACGAGCGGCCTCCTACCGACGTGCGGAGCGTGCAGGCACCAGCAATAGCTCAGCCAAAGAAGAGTGCAGTTGCAAGAATAGAAGCATAAGACGCAAAGCAAGAGAAGAAGTGGCAAGAGACGAGCGACAGCACGACAAAACCAAAGCGTTCATCAGCAGCGACGACGGGGACGCCGGGCGAGCCGCCAGGCGCTTACTCGCAGCGGTACTTGGCACCCAGCAGCTGACGCCCATCGTCGTCCTCGCCATACTCATCGTCCCCGTCCTCTTCCTCCTCCTCGCTCACCTCCCCGCCCCCCGCTCCTTCCCCCATGTCCTCATCCTCATCCCCACCTAGCCCAGGCAGCGTGTTGCGGCGGTTGTGAGTGTGAGCGGCAGGTGAACCGACCCGTTTCTGCGCTCCGGCGGTGGCCGCGGGAAAGAGATCCGCGTCACCGAAGGCGTCGCCGTCACCCCCGCTGTCCCCATCGCCACCGTCGGTGCCGCGCGCCGCAGCCGCAGGGAAATCACAACGCCGGGTGGTGCTGGCGGCCGCCGGGCTCGGCGCGCGCGTAGCGACGGAGCCACCACCGGCATTGCTCGTCGAGCCGCAACCTGGCGCGCCCGCGACCAACCTGCCCGCCGCGTCGGCCGTGGTGGCTTGGCTGCCCGAGCTGGACCCGGACCCAGCGCTCGTCGACGCCGCCGCCTGGCTCCCCGGAACGTCCGGCGTGTTGGCCGGGGGAAGAGTGCCGGCTATCTGGTAGAAAAAGTCGCGCGACGATGCGCCGTCGACCAGGCTCATACCGTTCGCCACAGCGGCGTCCTTGGGCAGCCAGTCCTTGACGGGGTTGACCTCGACCACCCAATGCTTGAACGCTCCCTCCGACTTGCCGTGGCGCTGGCGGGAACGGAGCCCGGCCGCAACCATCAACTCGTGCCGCACAAAACTCCCGATGAGCATGTAGTGTCCCACGGTCATCGTCACGTGCTCGCCGCCGCCGGCGCCCCGACTCTTGACGATACGAGAAGCGGCGCCACCGCGCCGGAAGAGGGCCTTGGCGCCGGCAATGATGGCGGCCTGGCCCTTTTCGGAAGTGAGGAACTCGTCGTCCTCGAGCCACAACTCCGCAAAGCCCTTGGCCAGGTCCGAGGGCCAGTCGACGCCAAGCACCTCAAAGTACGCCGCGAGCGACCACTTCTTTAGGTCCGCCACCAGGTACCCAGCGGTGGCGCTTAACGGCACCGATAAGTTCTTGACCTTCGTCTTGGTGCCGTTTTTGATGTTGACGATGCGCGTTGGCAGCAGCTGGCCACCTGCCGCCCACTCCGCCGCCTCATCAGCGCTGATGTTGCGCAGACGAGCAATCGTCGAGTGCAACGTGGCCTTGTAGCGGCCCGAGTCCGCCAGGACGAGAGTACTCGTCTCCGTGGTGACCGCCAGCGTCTGGAGCACGTGCCGCACGTCATTGCGGACAACCTCGACCTCTCGGTTGTTCTTGGCGGCGAGTGCGACAAGGTCCGCCTCCGTCGCGGCCTTGTCGTCGAACGCCGTCTTGGTGCAGCCGACCGTGGAGCTCGCGCCGCGGGGAGACTCCGTCTTCTTCGAGTCGCGCAGGTCAATGACCGCCTTGGCCGTCCGCTCGTGGCCAACGCCCTGGGTGTCCACCTTCTGTGCCAAACGACTCAGGTCCGCCCGCATGCGCTCCATCTGCTGCGCGGACTCGACGACCTCGACACACAGCGGCTCCAGGCTGTCGATGAGCATCTGCGCCATGGCGGCGCTTGCCTTCTTGACGGCAGTGGCGGCCTTGGCAGTGGCACCTGCCCTCTCCACGACCGTTCCCGAGCTCCCCGCCGTGCACTCGGGTGACACGAGGATCTCTGCCGCCGTCCTGGCCGAGCGCATCGAAGCCGCCGTCACTGCCTTGGAGATGGAGCTCAGCGTCAACTGCTTGATCCGTTTGGCCGGCGGCGGCTTGGCCCGCCTGGCCGGCGGCGTCTTGTTCTTGTTGCCGCCGGCCGCCGCGGCACCCAGCGGTGCAGAGGGGACCGGTGGTCGAGCCGCAGTAGATGACGATGCAGCGGGTGGGCCGCAAGAAGTTGGAGTTGATGCACGGCGGCGCGGGGGCGGCTGGAACGGCCCGGTCATGGCCACGAGCGGCGACGTCAGCGCCGACGCGGCCGCTGCAGAGGGCGCCGCCGACGGCCGCGATAGTGCGCGAGACGACGCCGGCATCTGCGCCAGGGGTAGCGCCGACGATGGAGATGGACTTGGAGGCCACGACGGCGGCGCACCACCGCCGAGCGGCCCCGCGAGCGCGGAGGCGCGCGTGCCGTTCTGGCTCATGGTGTAGCCACCCAGTTCCGCGGCAAAGGCGCTCCGCTCACGGGCATCGTCGTTGTGAGTCGTCTGAGAGCGGGGCAGAGCGCCATGCGCCGCCGTCGCCGTCACATCCACGAAACCGTTCGCGTCGAAACCGTCGTCGGCGTGCGGCGCCTCTTCGCAGCTGGCCTCCCACGCACCGGCAAGGAGCGGCGGCGTCGGCGAGGCACCGGGCGGCGTCATGTCCAGCATCGCCTGGGCCGCGGCGTACTGGGCTGCCGACTCACGTTCGGCAGCTTCGGCGTGAACTGCCGCCTCCTGCCGCACGGCAGGGGCCCCGACCGCCTGCATCACGGCAGCACGGCGCGGAAACGGCCACCCCACAGGTTGGGTTGTGCGGTGTCCGCCAGCCATCTCAGTAAGAGAAGAGGGGGTGAGGGGTGGGGGAGGGACGGCGGGAGGGGGAAGGGAGAGGAGGCTAGTGGAGCCCGCAAGGTGTCGTGGACACGGCAGGGGTGGTGGCCCCCGGTCATCGGCACCGCATCGACGACCATCCTCCCATAGTGAGGAGGACCCGTCGCACTTAAATGCACCCGGCGGGTGCTCCGTCGCATCGAGCGGCGCCGCGAGCAAGGCGCCCGACGTGGCCCCGACCCGCGCAGGGGCAGGGCAACGCTGAGGTAGAAAAGGCGGGATGCATCCAGGCCACCATGTGAGAGCGGTACAGATGAAGAGAACCAGGGAGGTGCTCCGGTGCGGTGCGCGGGAGGCGGGGGGGGGGTTGTCAACGGCAATAAGGGCGGGAAAGAAGCGCGCGCATTGTCAGACGCCTGGATTGAGCGTGCGGCACGACCCAAGTCACATACAGGGGATGCACGCGTCCCGCGCGCATCTCCCGCGCGCGCCAACACGGCGGAGGTGGGCAGATCCAGGTCTTTCGCAAGCCCACAAACAGTTGGCACACGCCCCAAAGACGGCAGACTGCTCGCTCAAGAGCGGTCGGTGGCGCATGCGCCGTCAAACGGTCGGCGGTGCGCTCGAAGGAATGTCAATTCGCCCCGCCAAGGCAGGGCGTGGACACGTACCAAAGACCGCAGCATCGGAGAGTGGAAGTCTCATCGGGACGCACACGCCCGGGTGCCCCGATGCGGCGGGAGAGAGCGAAGGGTGTGGGGGCAAACAGAAGCAGCGCACAGGCGGCAACGGTGTGACAGTGAGTGGTCACCACTCACGGTACGGTACCGAGCCCCCGCCGCCCAAGGCAGGGGTGGAGAGTGGCGCTTGGGAAGCCAACCGAGCTCCCCTCTCAGATCTGGGAGCAATTGCCATACTTGCCGTTTTTCAAATTGCATGGATGCCCATTTCTTGTTCCCATTGACGGCTTACAGCAGCGCTTCGGCACCTGAAGGGAGGCAATCCGGAAGCTGACAGTCGTTGTGAACAACATTTCCGAAACCATGCCACTGAAGTACCGGCCAACTACGCTGTACTGTCAGATTCGACGGCTCGTGTTTGCAGTTGGTGGCTCCCGCTTGCATGCACCTCGAGCGCCCATCAGGTGATGGGGCCTGAGCAGATTGACCGTCGTCGCACCCGGACTGCTGCCCCTGCGCTTGTGTGCTTGCACGACCTGCTCGCCGCTGCCCGTCCCCCAGTCGCAGCACCACTTGAGAGGGCCCCCTTGAGTGCTGTGGTTGGACCTGCGCGTCTCAGGGGCTTGAGCCCGCCCCTCGTTGCCGCAATGGCCGTGCCTCCCGGGTGATTTGGAGCAACGCCCCACTACTTCCCCGCCCCGGGTGCCTTTCTCCCCTCTACCGTGCCCCTCGACCCCCGCCCACTCTCTCGAGTCATCCGCAGTGAGGGATTGCATGAGCGCCTGGTGGGTACGGGCCGAACCCTCCGCGATGCGCAATGTAATGCGGCGACTCTGTCGCGAGGTGCGTTTCGATGGCCCGCTAAGGGGGTGCGTCGGCGGGAGGACTGGAAGGGGGCGAGAGTCACAGCCTCTCCACTGATGATTGTGCGGTTGTCAACGGCCAGCGCCCATTGCATGCGCGGGGGTTGGGCGCCGCGAGCAGCCCTTTGTATTGCCGTCCTACGGTGGCGGCCGACGCTGGCTTGACGCAGTTTCCTGACGTATCGGGACCCCCTCGTCTTTTGCGTGGCCTTTTTGTGTGGTGGCACTTATGTGTGGTATGAGAGCACACTCCGCTCTGTATGTACCCTTCTTGGCATTAGTATCGAGCAGAAGCCGCAGACCAACTTCTGCCGTGGCGCCTGACCCTGGTGGCACCCACTTCTCGCCCGCAGCTTGCGTCTATTGCGTCGCCGTGTCATCTTGGTAGTGGTAGGTGTTTCGTGTTTGCACTGTGGGCGTGATCGCTTGGAGAGGGTCTGCTTCGCGGTGCTTTGACTGGGTTGGTGCGCCAATGACTTCACTGCTGTGTGGTGTTGGAGCCGACCTAACACTGTATGCCCCGTGCTTCACCCGGTTCTTCTGCCTCTGTTCTTTCTTGGACCCAGCGGGCACCCACCATGTCTTATGTGCCCCCACCCGCTCGCAAGGCGGTCGAATGCCACTGTGGTTTCAAGACTTTCGTTCTTGCTGGACTGCGGGTGCACCAGCGGAGCGCCCATCGCGGAGCCGGCGGCGACGGCCTCCCTGTCGGCTTGAAGCGGCCGCGTGCGGAGGCTGACGATGGAGGGCCCGCGCACAACAACAGCGGTCCCGCGCAACACGTCGGTAGTGCAGCTGCTGCGCCAACCGGGGGCGACGTGTCGGGCGAGTCGCCCCCCCTGTCGGACGGCGGCGAGCAGTCGGACGCATCCAACTTCTCAACGGGCTCGGCCGCCATGGAGGCGGAGCTCCGCGCGCTGTACGAAATGACGCGCACGGCGATTCCGACGGACGGCGCCCCAGTCGCCAGCCAGGGCGCCGAGGCCGCGACGATGGCGCCCGAGTACTCCTACTCCTCGGTCGCCACGCACATCAGGGCTCTCTATGAGGAGATGCAGGACGTGCAGCGGTCGACACCGCTCGCCGAATTCCGCCGCAAGCGTCCCCACACGGGTAGGTTTAACTCGTTTCGGTTGCGCGCCCTCCAAAACTTTGTGCTGAGCGTCGGCGGCGCGGGGCTGTCGCTGCGGGAGCAGGAGCACCTCTTCACCTTCCTGGACGTGTGGGACCGCACCCAGCCGGGGATGCCGACCGATGACGGTCACAACAAGACGCTGCGCGACGCGTTCGAGAACGCCAACGAGTTCCGCAACGCCATGGCGGACGACCTGGACGCTGCCGTAAACCACGCGGGGTGGAGAAAGGTGGTGCTCGAGGAGGACGGTGCACAGTACGAGGCGTACTTTCGGTCTGTGATGGGGGTCGTGCGGGACCTGGTGGGCTCGACCGAGCAGCACGCCATGCATTGGTGGAGCGGCGGCTCCGCGCCAGCACCGGCGAGCGACCGGCGGGAATCCCCGATGGACGGGGACGTCTTCCGAGAGTACGAGGCGGAGGTGATGAGTGGGGGGCGCGTCAACAATGCGGTGCTGGGAATCCACATCTACAGTGATAGTAGCCAGCTTTCATGGTCGGGTGGTAAGTGACGTGCGGTGTGGAGGAGAGCAGGGACTGCAGAGTGGCCGTCTAGGGAGCTCGATTGCGGATGTGACTCGACAGCGGTGCCGTTTTTTGTATTGCTGTTCATGGCCTAACCGTTCTCTGCTGCGTGTGTCGCTTCGCACCGTGCCCCTTGCTTCTCACAGCGCACAAGTTGTACCCAGTCAGGATCCGGGTTGTAAATATCCAGGGGGACGTGGTGTGGGTGACGGTGGCGTACGTTCCGCTGGTGCGCAAGCTACAGGAGCCGGCCGCCGACGACCGGGCCCGCATGAGGCGGTGCGGGGTGCTGCAGCGTACGCTTTACGCCGCCTTCAGGGAGTTTATTGCCTTCAGCCACTCGGGCATCAAGGTGCGCCTGGGGAGGCGCATCGTGCGCGCCTTCACACGCGTCTTGCTATACCTGGCAGACCGCCCAGAGGAGCGCGCGGTTCTCTGCCTTAAGGCCGGACAGTGCGAGCTGCCCTGTAGCACGTGCACGGTGACACACGCCGACCTCGGGACGTCGCTGACAGCCGACGACCGAATTGTTGTGGACTCGCTCGACAACCAAGTCGAGGCGGTTGAGCACCACCGCCGGCAGCGCCTCAAGAGGCGGCGCGTGGCGCTCGAGGCGGTGGGCAGCACGTCCAGCTCGGTGCCGGCGCTGGCAGGGACTGCGGGACTCGGCACCCCGCCTCGCTTCTTGTACCGGATGATCGGCTTTGATATCTTGCACGTATGTTTTCTCGCACTCCTTTCTCTTAGGTTGTCCTATGGAGCTCGCCCGCTTCTGACCCGGTGTTCTCTTCTGTTTCGGTCGGTGAGGCGTTTGCTGACCCTCGATACATTTCTTTTGCTCCTCGACCCTTGGCCGGCACTGGTACACCTGCAGGTGTTGGACTTAGGAGTGACCAGGATGATGATGCACCGCCTCATTGCCGTGTTTCCCTACATGTGCGCCCCGCACAAGCCGTTGGCGGTCTCCGATGCCGCCACCCGGCGCTCGGGAAACAACAGGTTCAAGCACATGCATCGCCGGAGCAGGGCGAGCAAGATTGCACCAGGGTGAGTTCCGGCGTCTTCCACTGCTTGATGTCAGTGGGTGGGTGATTGCACTTTCCTTCAGCCTCGCGTGTGGAGCCGTAGTACTGACCGCACGCGCTTCCTGTCACATCGTGTTACCCATGAGGTGGCTCCCCCCCTCTCTATCTTTGTCCACCCCAGATACTTTGTTCCAGCCAAGGAGAAACAGGCGACTTTTACGGCCAGGGAGCAGCGCAACGCGGTGGCTGACTTCCCCTTCGCCGCGGTGAAGCTCTTTGGCCCCGTGCTGGCCGCTCTCGAAGCCTCGACAGGCGGCGACACGGACGATGACGGCATGCTCATTGGCGTTGACGGCGTGGCGGCCGGCGCGGCCGCCGAGGTTGACGACGCGGACGGGTACCAAGCGGACGGGGAGGAAGACGTCGGCAAGGTCGGCAAGGGCTACCGCTTCGACTGGCTCGCGTACCGTGCCGCATGGAACGACACCCCCATCCACGTGGCCGTGACGGCCATGTTCGCGGAGTACGCGGAGCTGTACGCAATGATCTCTGGGCAGACCACCACCGCTCTCCGGCCGGACATGACGCTGTCCGAGGGCATCGCCATTGGCAACAAGGCGATGGCCTTCGTGCGGGACTACTTGACCCCCATCTTGGGGAAGATGCTGAGCACGAAAGTGCACAAGCTACTCTGCCACGTGATCGACGCGATCAGGGCACACGGCAACATTCAAAACGGGAACACGGCAGCAAACGAGAGCGGCCACAAAGACGACAAGCCCTACTACACGCGCACCAACAAGTCGATTAACACGTTCACGCGGCAGCTGGTCCGGCACGCGCACGGAGCACGGGCGGTGTTGAAGCAGAATGCGGTCGATGACGACGACTGCCGTGCCGCCCACGCAGAGCGGCAGGAGCAGGAGCGCGTCAGGGTCGCGGCCAACGGGATGGTGACGGCCGAGACGCTGTCCCTCGGCCACACACCCACGGCCGGCGGCGGCTCGGCTGCGGCCGCGGCACGTAGCGCAACGGCGCGCACCGCGACGGGAGCTACGGCGGAGGCGGGTGGGGTGGTGCGAGGCAAGACACCGTACCACCGCTCGAATGTGCGGGTGCGCGACCTGGCCAAGCAGCCGGGGCTACGGAACGTGGGCGCCGTCCTCGGCCTGACCGACGACGACAAGGTGCGCGTCACCAAGCGCGTGGACATTGCCGCGCGCTTTGAGTGCGGCGGCGTCCGCAAGCAGCGTATCCACGCAACTGAGGACGACCGCGGTTCGCCGTGGTACGACCATGTCTTCTTTCACCCCACTGGTCAACCGGATGGTCGACGCCTCGGGCAAGTGCGCGCCGTCGTACGGCGCGAAGACGGGGACCACGCCATTATCAGCGTGCTACGGCCTCTGCCCAAAGACCCACAGTGCCCACTGCAGGCCCGCGGCTGCACGCACCTGCAATGGCACGTGCAGGAGGGGGCATCGGACGTTTCGCTTTGCTCTGTTCCGTTATCCGCCGTGCGTAGGTTAGCTCAGGTTGTTCCCGACTTTGGGGACCTGGCGACGCGCCGTGGTTACGACGCCGAGCCGGCAGGGCTGGGGGCACCCCTGGAGGAGCGCATGGCAATGCGCTTTTACCTCAATGCCTTCTACGCGTGGGACGTTTGATGAGTGTGTGACGGCAATGCCTTTGAATAACAAACGGTTTTCCTTACCTTCGTGTCTTGTGCCCCCACGCTTCTTTCCCTGTGGGGCAGCTTTCGCTCGGCGGTTTGCATCGATTGGCTCCCGGTGGATGTGCCGGGGTCGACTAACAGCAGCGGCGGCGACCGTCCACGTCGGTGCAGAGGCGACGGCGGACCTGCAGAAACGTGGAAAAGTGCTGCGAGGGGCACGCGACCACCGAACGATTGCTCCAAGCCCTCTCCCCACGTAAGGTTGTGGCTGGCTGTGGCAGACACGGTCTGGTGTTGCACATCTGCCCCACCTCCATCATGGGTGTTACCACCGCCGTGCGGTGGGTGGTCGCGCTGCTGTAATCCAGGACAAAAAAAGAGTGGAGACAAGATGGTATCAAGCACAGAGTCGTTTACATAAGCCCGACGGCGCGCGGCACCCAGCCAACACGGTGGCCAGCTGCAATCTGCTCGTGGAGCACCCAACTACCTAAAGCCGAACGCATGCCGCCCACGTCAACAACGCCGTCGTAAACGGGGGCAAGCGCCTTCCCCAGCTCGTCGGGGTCTTGGATCATAGTGATGACAATGTCCATCGCCAACAGGTTGTCCATCATGCACACCCGCGTGCGCTCCTGCAGAAGCAGCGCGGTGGCGGCGGCGCGGCGGCGGCGGCAGAGTGGCGGCGGCAAGGTGGCTGCGGCGAGGCGGCGGCGCGGCGGCGCAGCGGGGCCGTTGGTGCGTGCGGGCTGTCGGCACTGTCGTCGTCGGGGGGGAGGGGGGTTCCGGGCGGCGGCGATGGCGGGGCGGCGGCAACAGCTTGGCGGGTGGCGGAGAAGGCGCGGTGAGGGCTGCGACGTCAAGGAGGCGGGGTGCCACGGCGGATCGGCGTGTAACCGAACGAGCGCGGCGGCAGCGTCGACGGTTGGTGTGTGGGGGAGGCAACTGCTCTGCTGATGGCGGCGCAGGCGAAGCCGCGGCGGTGACTGCGGAGCGGGGGGGGAACGAGGACAGTGGGCGACCCCTCGGCGGCGGTGACGGCGCGGTCAATATCCGCCGCGCCGCTGCGCGCGATAGCGCCGATATTTTCGCCGGTTGAGGGGTTTTCAAGCGGCAGGGTCTGGCCGCTGGCGCGCATGATTCGCTCCATCTCTGGGCTCAAGTCGTTCTGGTCGGTAATTAGACACGCAGCCGATGACGTTAACCTGTTAGAGATCCGCACTTCCTTGACCTCGTCTTGGAGCTTGGAGCGAAGGGAGGCCAA
>ENA-ORXM01004693-ORXM01004693.1-marine-metagenome-genome-assembly--contig:-NODE-4693-length-11692-cov-6.858201_pt1 | contig 11692 bp, 6 predicted proteins | sample MGYA00237867_ERZ511480 | MGnify/ENA primary metagenome ERZ511480 (study PRJEB26309, sample SAMN06266103) | marine metagenome | isolation source: Algal blade | place: United Kingdom:Sidmouth, United... | reverse complement strand
GCCTTGGCACTTTGGGAGTCGCTCTCCCGGGACCAGCGAGCCACCCTGTTGGCGCACCTCGACACCACTGACTCCGATGTCGCCGCCCTGCTCGATGTGTTCGAGAGCGACTATCCGATCGAAACTCGAGCCGAGATCGTCGACATTCTCGAAGCCGGCAACGACGACAGGTTGACCGACGACGAAACCCGACAGATCGTGGATCACTTCCTGGGGTTGTCAGACCAAGAAGCCCTCGAACTCTGGAGCTCGCTCTCGGAGGAACAACGACAACGTCTCGTAGACAACCTGGCCACCACCGATCTCTCTGATCCCGCGCTGGTCGATTTGCTCGACCTGTTCGCCGGCACCTACCCGCTGGAGACCCGCTCCGAGATCCTCGAGATCCTCGAAGCCGGCAACGATGACACATTGTTCGAATCCGAGATCGCCGAGCTGGTCGATCTGTTCGACGGGCTGAGCAACACCGAGGCATCTGCGATCTGGGTCACGCTGTCGGAAGACCAGAAAGCCCGCCTGATCGATAATTTCCTGGGCGATGAACCAACCGACGCTGAGATCGCCGACTTCCTGGCCGTCTTCGAGGACATCTCCGACTATCCCCTCGACGTCATCGCTCGCAACGACCCCGAGCTGTCGGGCTACGACCAAGCGCTGGCCGACGCCGTTGCGGAGTCGGCAACCGATCCTGTTCGCGAACTGGATCTCGTCACCCTGACCAATTCGGAGGGCTTTGACGAGCTCGACTATCACCAGAAGACGGCGTTGCTCGCCCAGTTCACGCACCACGACGATGGCGACGTTGCATCGAACCTGCTCTTGCTGGCCGGGACCGACCCGTTCCAAGACCTTTCCATGAGCGACGCTCAGCGAGCAGCGAAAACGGTGGCGTTCATGACCACGTACGCACCGCCCACGGCGGTCGTGCCTGCTACCACCGGAATGGCCAGTCCAGGTCCCGATACCACCGTGATGGACAACACGCTTGCGCTCATTCTTGGCGAGGATGCACAGCTTCCGCTCAACTTCGAGGCTGACGGAAGGACCTATGGCCAGGCGACCAGCGACGGCGAGATCAAGCTCAACCCGGCGTACATCCCTGCGGGCAACGACCCGATCGATCCAGCTGACACTGGTGCTCTCCGCGTGCTCACACACACGGTCGCCCACGAGGTGAACCATGTCGTGAACGAAGACAGAGTCGCAAGTACGTACGAGTACTTCATGGGCGAGTATCGGGCGTTCTACGTCGGGCAGACCGCCACATACGGCCGTGAGCCAACTCGTGCCGAGGTGATCGATCGGGTGGAGGTGCTGGTGAGCTCGGAATGGGATCCTGATGGCGACAACGGTGCCTACGCCTATCTCGATCTGGCGCTCGAACATCCCGAGGAGGGTCCCAAGATCGCCGCGTTCGTGTCCGAAGTACTCGGGCGCGCTGAGCGCATGCGGCGGGTCTTCTGGCGCCGCGCTGCAGCCGGTCACCGTGGAACCGGTGACTTCGCAGCCGGGGGAAGCAGAAGCCGAGCCGACCCGGGTCGAAACGACCGAAACGCAACAGCAGAGAGATGAGGTAGGCGTGTTCGAGAGTTTGAACTTTCTTGCGTTTGCAGCGCGCGCCATGAACACCGAGATCACCGGCATCGTGCCCCGAGAGGAATATCAGATCTTTGGTACGAGCTGCCGGGCCAAATCCTTTGACTACAAAGTCCGCGAGATGGATGGAGGGGGCCTTCACTTCGCAGTGACCCCTGACGGTGAGAGAATCGTGGGCTCCGAAGAGGGTGCCATCCAGGCAGTGTGGAGCGCCTGTTACAACAGCCAAGGCATCGAGATCACAAGCGACCAACTCGTTCAACTGGTTCTGAACTTTGGTGAGATCAGGTTTCCCCGAGCAGAGGACGAGCCGACCATCCTTGCGCTGGAGCGACGCGATGTGCCTTATGAGCCGGCGAATCTTCAACGCAGCGGCGACGATTTCACGTTCTCTGTTCTGGTCAGCGCACAAGAGTTCGGCGATGTGTATCGGGTTCACATCGAGCGCGCAGGCGAAGACTTCACGGTCGAGTACGAGCAACTGGTTCGCGGCTAGTCCGCGAAACGGGAAAAGCTGTTGAGAATCGCAGCGTCACTGGTCGTCGCAATGGTGCTCGTACGCCACGAGTTCTGCCAACTTCGCCGACGAGTCGATCGCCGCGTTCTTCGAGTCCTTTCCCGAGATACTCGTCGAGCCTGAGGTAGGGCTCCGATGGCGTCGTAGCGGGAAGTTCGTGGAGGATGTCGCCAGCCTCTACCGATTGAACGGTGGTTCAGCGAAGAGGTGTGTGACCACGTGCTCTTCGCTAACGACGTAACGATGATGACGTAGTGCAATGGCGAGTTCGGGATCCCAGGGCGTTTCAGGGATGGGCCCGACAATACTGACCTGAGGCCTCGCGCTCTGGTGTGCGAGCTCGAGGCCAAGACGGTACGCGTGGGCCGTCATGTGCCACGGAGTGGTGCCGAGGTGTGATTGCATCCACGACGTGATGTTGAGCCCGGCGGGGTCGAAGTCGCTGTGTTGCATCAGCGTGGCGCCGGATGCTCCCAGTTGACGAAGCGCAAGTTGCACGGCAACCGTTGGTTGACCGTTCGAGCAAATCAGCGGGCAGCCAGAACCCGTGTCGAGGCCACGGTCGCTCGCCCATTCCACAAGTGAGGGATTCTCGACGACCCGTGCCATACCGGCGGAGGGCAGCGGCGCCAGCGGTGTGCGCTGCAGTTGTCGAAGCGTCAGCACCACCGGTTCGCAGATTTCGGCTGCAGGGTTGAGGGCTCCGGCCAACCCGTGAGTCGCCGGAACTGTCACGCCAAGCAACAAAACGGTCGACGAGACCCGATCGACGACGAGCCCGAACTGGGTCCACAGATCTCGTCGCGACTCGAGGCTGCTCTCGCAGATCGCACGGAGCGCATCAGTGAACAGGCGAGTGAGCGGCTTCCCGACGTCGAGCCCGTGGGGATCCCCAAGAACCTGCGCGGCGAACACGGCGACGCTCATGTTGTTGGCCGGCAGCGCAGCAAGCACTCGGGCCAGCATGGCATGGAGGTCGTCGCGTGCCTGGATGTCGTCGACACTTACGCCAATGGCACGCTGCATCTCGACAAACCGCGTAACCAAAGCCAGCCGGGGCGGTGACTGCGCAACAAACGAGACACTGCGCAGCGACCGGTCGAGATCGGCCCACAATCGATCCCGGCGGGCTATGTCTGCGGCTCGACCGGCGCGTACATCGGTGATGGGTCCGTTCACCTGCTCGGCCAAGGCGATCAACTCGCTCAGGTCACGCAACCCAAACGCACGAACCAAAACTTCGATGCGCACGTGGCAGGTGCTGTCGACCAAGCGGTCGCCGCCCAACAGGTCGGTAATCGCAGTGCGCTGCGCTCCAGTCAGGTTCTGCATCGTCAACCGGCGAGGTTCGTCACCTCGACCAACCCGACGGCTCAATTCGCGCCACAACACACCGAGTTCGACACCGCCTGCAAGTCGTAGCGTTCGGTCGTCGAAGTCGTTGGCACTCACCGGCTAGCCCACCGGCGTCAGACTGGCTTGGCGACGCACCTGCCCATCCCACGTGAACCGGGTCGATGTAACGGGTTCATCACCGCGGCCTGCTTGCAAGAAGTGAATGGCGATGCCGTCGAGTGTGGCATAGGCGCACCACTCGTGGTCGCTGGTGAACACGGCGTCGAGATCCCAGGTGCTGAACGTGCCGAACAGCTGAGCCCGGTTCGCTTCGTCGACGCCAGCGAACAGTTCGTCGAGCAAGATGAGTCGAGGACAGGTCGAGCCTTCGTCGGTAGTACTGGCATAGTGAGCAGCGATCGATGCCAACATGGGCAAGTGCAGCGTTATCGATCGCTCGCCTGTCGACAGCCCGGACAGAAGGCGGTCGGTGGCTGGTTTCATTCCTTGCCAGTCGCGGTGCGCGACTTGCAAGCTGAATCGGTGCCAGTAGCGGTAGTCGAGCGATTCTCGAAGACGTTCCTGCCATGGGGCGTTGACTCCCAGGTCAACTCGGGCCTGTTCGACTCGCGCCCGGACGAAGTCCTGCAGGCTGGTTCGGTCATCGTCGCTCAACGATGCCGGGTCACGTAGTAGCAGACTACGAGCTGCTTTGACGACCGCGGGTTGTGCGTCGTCGACCGCCCACTTGAGCTTCACGCCGACACCGCCAGCCGCGGTGCGAACTGCGTCGAGCTGCGCGTTGATGTCGTCGACCAGGGCGTTGGCTTGGCGGATGCGGTCGGCAAGGGCTTGGCGGATGCTGCCGGCAAGCGTGCGTTCAAACAGTGCCTCTTCTTCGGCTTGCAGTTCACTTCGCCCCGCATGGAGCTGGTTGTTCAGATGGGACTGAAGTTGTGCGGAGCTGCGGGGGACACCCTGGGTCGAGGCGGTGAGCAGCCACCAGCCGTGCTCGGTCACTCGGTCATCAAGATCCACGCGTCCGCCCAGATTCGACCGCGCAGTGTGCAACGTTTCTTGCAGCCGAGCGCTGGATCGCTCGAGTGCTTCGTCGGTGACGTCGGTCTCGCTCAGTTCGGCCGCCAGCGCACGGGCAGCCGCCAGCACTGCGGTCGTGCCTGCGTCGTCGTCGATGACGGTTGCCTCTTCAGCAGACGTGGTGTGGCCTGCGGCTTCGCACGAAGAAGCTTCGTCGGTCACGGTCTGAACATCAGCGTCGTGAAGAAGGCCGTCGGCGCCAAGATCGAGGAAGCGCTGGTGGACCGCTTCTCGGTGTTCCTCGGCGGCTGCTCGATCAGCGGTCGCCTGCTCGACCACATTGCCCAGTGTGCCAGCCTGGGTTGCGAGCGATCGCAGCTGGTGCTGCAACCGGTCACTGCGATCGCGCAGCCCACCTCGTTCGGCTTCGAGCGCGCCGAGTTGTTCAAGTAGGTCGCCATAGGCCGCTCCAACTGAGGCTTGGATTGCCTCGACACGTGCCCGAGCAGACGCTGCTGTTTCGCTGCTGAGGCGGAGGTGGTGCTCGGCCTGAGCGGCCAGCTCATTGGCTTCGTTCGCTTCGGTAGCGGCCCGCTCGGCGTCTGCGACGGCTTGCTGGTGGCGGTCGATGTGGCTGGACCACCCAGTGACTGTTGCGTCAAAACGATCGAGCCGGGTCACGAGCTCGTCGAGCTCGGTTCCGTTGGTAGGCAACCCATGCTGTGCGCCCATCGCCGCCACGGCACGGTTGCTGGTGCGCACGTGTTCCTCTGCGGCGTCGGTGGCGATGCGGGCCGCGGCCCGAGCCGCTTCGGCGTCGTCGACCCGGGCGGCACTGACCTGTAGCTGACCGCTCGCCGTATCGACACCGGCGCCGGTTGGCCGTGCCGAGAAGTCGGCGGTCACGGCGTTTCTGTGCGCGTGAAGTTGGTTGCGTTGACGCTCGTTCTCCGCCAGCTCCCGATCAATGATGGCGATGCTGGAGGTCAGCTCCTCGATGCGCTCGAGTCGGCGGCGTTCCCGGGCTGCGGCACCGAGCAGTTGCGCGGGGGCGGGCAACGTGCGGCCGGCGGCGGGACCAATGCGAAACGTCCCGTCGCGACCAATACGGATCTCGAGCGAGCCATCGTGGTGATCGTTCGCTGACTCGGCGAGCGGTATCGATGCCAGCACGTCGCCAACACAGTGCTTTGGGTCCAGCGGTTCTAGCACGTCGCGTAACGACCGGGCCGGGCGCATGCTCGATGCAGTCATACCGATCAAGAGATCCGCGACAGAATCGGGGACGTCAACCGACCCGTCTGGTGTAACCCACGCATCGAGCAGACCAATTGCGTCGAGTGCAGATTCGACGGCGTCGACCGTAGCCGAGTCGGTGGAGGAAACGACTTCGACCAGCTCCCACAGCGGATTACCTGCGAGCTTGCTCGCTCGACGGTCCGATCGCCACGCCGCAGCTTGCGGCTCGACCACCGTTGTGGCCTCGAGCTCTTGGCGCTGCTCATCGAGCTCGGCGCGTTGCGTGGCGAGCGTGTCCCTGTGGGCCTGAAGCTCGCGTTCGGCAACGGCGAGTTCGGCGGTGATTGTCCGGTCGAGCTCCGCGAGTGCGCCAGCCAGAGCGCGTACCTGGTCGGTCGCCGAGTCGAATACCTGGCTGGTTGTTGGCGCCAAGGCGGCCCGCAGCCGGTCCGCACCCACAGCCCGCGAGGAAGCGATCCAGTCCTCGAGAAGCTGCTGATAGTCACGCAACGCGGTGTGCAGGTCGTCTTGCGCAGCTTCGAGTTCGCTGCGGCGGTCTTCGAGTTGTGTCTCGGCCTTGTCGAGTGACGCAACGGCGCGGTCTCGGTTGGCAAGGTGCCCGCCGTGTTCGGCCAACAGACCACGCATCTCGCGTACACCTTCGCGGCGTGTGGTCAGCCAGCCATGCAGCTCGAGTGGGTTCGCGTCGTTGGCAACCAGCATGTCGGCACCAACGTGCAGGGCTGCGGTACGGACTTCACCGTGCGCTGCAGTCGTTTCGGTACTGGCCGCGGCTTGCGCCTGGTCACGAGCTACCCGTTCGGCTTCGCGGCGTGCAGCGATCTCGGCGGCGGTTGCGTGACGCTCGCGTTCGGTTTCGACCTGAGCTTCGAGTCGGTCCGCCTGTGCTGCCAGGTCGGCCAACGCTGCGCCGTCTCGGTACGCGTCGCTGCCCTGAATCGCACTGATCTCTGCGTCGACGATGATGGCCCGGGACCGAGCGGCGTCGGCCTCGGTTTCCGATTTTTGGATTTGTACCTCGACCGAGTCGAGCTCGTGTAGAGCCTCGCGATGACGTCGAGTCACGGTGTCTCGGCGCGACGCAGCAGCCCGCACTTCACCTGCGATCCGAGCGGCCACAGTTCGTGCGTAGCGGCGCCGAGCAGCGACCAGCCGACGCACAACAACCAGCTCGGCCTCGAGCGCTTCGAGCTCGTCTCGACGTCGATCCAAACGCTCGAATCCTTCGGCAACTGCATGCAGGTCATGTTCTTCGAGCGGCGCCAACGCGTGGGTCAAAATCTCGCTCATCTTGTCGAGGTTCAGATCCTGGCTCAATTTCTCTTTGCGCAGCGCCAACATGGCGGTGATCAAGGCGTCGTAGCGGTCCGGCGTGAACTCGGGAAACAGCGTTCCCCGCACGGCTTCGCGATGTTCCTGCCCGGTGTCGCTGACCCGTCCCGATGTGCCAACGGCTTGGATGAGCGCTTTTCGTTCGAGCGGCGCACGGTCGGCGTCGAGTAGGTGAAGTGTCTCGCCGACCCGTCGGGTGGTCGTGAAGAATGTGGTGTCGGCGCGACGGGTGCTGGCCGAAGCTCTGACCCGGGCACCAATGGTGAAATAGTCGGTGTCGCGAGCGAACTCAACCCACATGAAACCGGCACGGTTCGATGACGGCGATCCTGCCATGATGCGGTCATACAGGCCGCCACGGCTGCGAGCCGCCGAACTGAGCCGGCCGGGTTGTGCGTTGGCGTCGAGCAGGAACGGCAGCAGCAGTTCGAGGCCCAGCGACTTGCCTGATCCGTTGGGTCCGCGCAGTAGCAGTCGGCCGTTGTAGAACTCGAACACTTCGTCCCAGTAGCGCCACACGTTGAGCAGGCCAGCGCGGGTTGGCTGCCATCGGTGGTCGCTTCGGCTGCCGGGTTGGTCCACCGTTTCGATGACGGTCGAGGTCACAGCAGTGCCCCCTGTTCCGTTGAGGCGATGTCGTGGTGCACGCGATATCGAGCGAGTGCAGCGCGGGCCACTACTCGCCCGTCGGATTCGATTTCCACCAGCCCGAAGTTGGCCAGTAGCTGTGCTGCTTCGAGCACCAGGCGTTCGGGGGCGTCGCCATCTCGATAGCTGCGGGCCCAGCCGGGATGCTCATCTAGGCAGCGAGCCACGAAACGACGCAGCTCGGCGGCGGTCAATTCGTCGAGGCGACGCTCGCCGTTGGATGTCTCATCGGTACTCGATTCGGTGAGTTCATCGATCAGAAGTAGCGCGAGCTGGCCAACAGTGCCGAGCGGGCTGGGGAACACAATGTCGGTAGCGATCGCATCGGGATCGATCGCCATAATGCCCTCACTTCGTTCCTCAAGCTCGAAACCGGCCTGAGCGGCCCGGGTGCGCAACCAGTGACGGCCCGGCGCTGTCGCCAGGTAGTCGGCGACCGCGGGATGGCACTGGTCGAAGTACAGCACCGGGTCATCGAGCACCAGGCGGGCCACTTGGTGTCGAGTCCATCGCAACCGCTGTGCTTCGGTCGCCGCCTCGGCGCCGTCGCCATAACGAGGCTCGGCCAGCAGCGCTGCGATGGCTTCCACGCTCGATACGTTTCCATGCAGTCGCGTTGGTGGGTTGGCCGACGCCAACAGCCGATGGAGTCGATGGGTATCCGCGGTGAGGATGGCGTTGGATTCCGCCGAGTTGACGTAGGCATCGAGTTCACCGCCGCGGCTGCGCAAGATTCCCCACTCGCCGAGCGCCCGCAGCACGTCGACCAACGCAGCCCGCTCACGTCGCAGCGTGGTGTCGAGATTGGTTTCGGATCGAAGTGCGTCAGCGAGCAGACCAATGGTGGTCACCGAGTTTCGTATGAGCGATGCGCATGTCATGCACAGCAGCTGATACCGACGGCGGTCGAAGGGTGCGCGCGACCCGCGTGTGCGGCGGATTGCACGTGTTGGGTCGGGTTGAGAGGTGCGCTTGTAGAGCCGAGCGAACCCGGCCGATGCGTCGATATCGAGCCGGTAGCCCAGGGTGTCCTCGAACCAGTCGGCCAGTGCTTCGCCGTGGCGTATGACCAGACGAGTGGCGTCGGGATCGTTGTCGATGTCGAGCAGGGGTTGCGCGAGCAGCATCCGGATGGCGTGGCTGCGTTCGTCTTCGATTTCGCTGCTCAGGCTGTGCTGCTGGCCCGAGGTCCTCACAGTGCGTTCAGCCATAGGAGCTGATCGAGGTCGTCGATGCTGCGGACTGGGTCAGGTGGATCGAGACGATGAAGTCAGGACTGGTGAACGTCCCCGCCGAGGTCGTGATGGTGGTCATCTCATCGTCATGCGCCGGCTCAAGTGAGATCTCGATGGCGCCATCGGTCGAGGTGCTTCGTCGACACTGGTCCAGCCCAGGGGGCGCCATCAGCGCTGACGCAAGCAGGTGCAGCAACTCGCCGAATTGGCCCACCGGCATGTCGGTCGAGATGGTGCCGTTGCGATTGGCCGAGTTGGCGAGCGCAGCGATGGAAGAGAGCCGCACCGTGCCATTTGTTGTCAGCGATTCTTGCAACGCCCGCTGGTCGGTCAAGTGTTGTTGGTGCTGGCGGCGGCGTAGCTCTCGTACCGCCTTTGGGTCGCGAACGCGTGCCGTGCGGCCGCGTTCGCTCAGGTTGCCCCGGGTGCGAAGTGCCGGTTCGACATCGGTGGGTTCGGCTTCGAGCCATGATGTCGATGTGCGAGTTTGGGTGCCATCGGCGGCCGCTTTGTGGGCATGGCGCGCAGGCCACATGCCGAATGCTGCGGAGAACAGAATGTGCGCTTCGTCGTCGCCGGGGCAATCGTCGAAGAGCTGGGCGAGTCGCCGGAAGTCGCTTGCGACCGTGGTCGAGCGGCTGCGGTTGTCGAAGCGGCGTTCGATGGCACGGAGCAGCTCGATGATGGCGGACCGGGCAACTTCGACCAGACGTTGAATCTGGGGTCGGGCAGCATCTTCGGGGGCGAACCAGATGCGGAGTGCTCGCCAATGGTGTTCGCGCTCGGCGATCCATGCAGGACCGGGGTCTTCGGCGGCCAGTGGGGCAAGGTTGGCGCCGTCGAGGGCGCGACCAAACAGCGCAGCCGTGTCCGCGGATTCAACTTCGAGCAGCCGCAGTGCAATGCGATGCTGGGGGCGCTCGACGCCGTCGACGTACTCCTGCAAGTAGCCAATGGTGCGGCGCTTGATGTCGGCGAACAGTTCGTCGTCGGTCACGTCGGCGCGAATGAGCCGGTGCAGGTGTCCGTTGAATTGGCGCACCGATTCGATGAGCGAGCGATGATGTCCTTCGAGTTCCGCGAGTCGAATGTGCATGCGGCCATTCGTGTCGGGACCGGTCGTGGCGAGCATGGCGACCAGATCGGCAAGGGCGTCGCCGATCGCGTCGAGCGTTGCGGACTGTAGCCCGACTGCCGACGTCAGTACTTCGAGCGAGCGCAATACGCCCGCCATGGCTGCCTCGCCTCGTCGCGTCAGCGACCATTGCATGTTCTTGCGCTCGAATTCTTCGGGTGTGGCGTAGTTGGCGGCATGGTCCTGGGTTGCGTCGAGCAAGCCCCATCCAGTGAGCGCATCGAGTGAGCGGGTCAAAGTCTCGTCGGCCAGCGGTTCATCCCAGCCAATGGCGATCAGCTCGGCACGAATCGTGTCGATATTCAGGGACGCCATCAGCACCGACGCCTGCTCGAACACCGTCATGAGGGCCAGGTGTATCTCACTGGACTGTGTGGTCGTGAATTGGAAGAGGGCGTCGTCGATCCCTCGCCAAACCGAGCGCTTGTCACCCATCTGACGACCCTACATCGCCGGCGATCAACAGAGACCTTTAAGAGCTGAGCGGACAGGGCAAGTCCCGCGGCGACTCATCCACGCCGTTTCCGCTCTGGTTCGTAAGCAACCTGCAGAGTTGACACTCACGGGCCGCTGGGATACAGCCTCGCTCACTGAGTGTGACGGGCACAACGACCACTTTGCGTCTTTAGCCTGGATCCACCGTTTGGTTTCTGGGCTGATCTAGGTCGCGTCCACCAAGAAGGCCTCCACGAGTGGGATTCTGTTGATGTCCAAGGTCAACAAATCCACCAACTCGGGAGGCACTTCTTGTGTCGACATCATCGCGCAAAATCGACCGGTTGCAAGCGACCTTAGATCACGAATCGATCGTGGCCAATGCCGGGCTGATCTTGGTCGCCACGTTGATGGCTCGCCTCGGGTTGGAGTCGAGTCGACTGGACCGCAACTGGGTGTTGCCGTCGAGGATGGGCCACGCGGCGGCCCTGCCCCGGAATCGAAATTGCACCAACCGACGACACCGGGGTGGCCAACCGCGCTCCCTAGTGCGCACGAGTGATTGATGTGGTTGCCCAACCTCTGGTCTGGTCGAGCGGCTCGGGCCGCACCACACCGTCGGCCGCATTGCGCGGAGGAGAGATGTGTTCTACAGTCCACTCTGCATGAAAGTGCAGGAAAAGCTGTTGAGGGTTGCAGCGTCGCTGGTCGTCGCAATGGTGCTCGCGGGGTGCACCGGAAGCAGCGAAGGTGCACTGCCGGCGACGAGCGTGCCCGACGAGTCCAGCGTGCCCCAGGAGACGGTCGTCGAAACTGCGACCGTGGAAGTGCCCACTCCAGAGCCGTCGGCGCGGGTCAGTGATCAGGAGCGGATTGATTCGGTGGTTGCTCAGTTCGCGGTCGATGTTGCTGCGGGCGATATTCCTTCGGTCTTTGCTTATGACTTGCTCGACAGCAAGATCGACGACGACGGCGATGTGACCCTCACGATCTGTGCGTGGGCGGGCGACTCGGTCTTTGACCGGGTCCGAGACTCGATCTATCGCACCCGAGTAGGCGAGGACGGCGCGGTGACCGCTACTCATGTGACGACACCACTTGCGGCTGGCGAGTGCCTCAACACCCAACTCATCGAGTCCGCGCTGGAAACCATCGATGCCT
>ENA-ORXM01004691-ORXM01004691.1-marine-metagenome-genome-assembly--contig:-NODE-4691-length-11698-cov-3.126409_pt1 | contig 11698 bp, 9 predicted proteins | sample MGYA00237867_ERZ511480 | MGnify/ENA primary metagenome ERZ511480 (study PRJEB26309, sample SAMN06266103) | marine metagenome | isolation source: Algal blade | place: United Kingdom:Sidmouth, United... | reverse complement strand
ATTTGAGTGTGTTCATATTCAGATGCCACTAAACTGTTACACCCTCAAATCATTTTTTTTAAATAGTATGCTGTAATTATCAAACCTCTAACTTCCCTCGTTCCTCAATCAAATGAATAATATCATACGCCACTTTCAATGCCCGATAGCCGTCCTCAATTGGCACTTTAGGCGGCGTGTTATTTTGAATACTTTCTGCCAGTGATTTCAACTCCATTCTAATCGCATTGGTTTCTTGAATTTCGGGCATTTCAATAGAAATTAGTTTTGTGCCTGTTGCTGTTTCTAATTCTAACGTCGGAACATCAGGAATCGCTTCTTTGCCATCTTTTTCAAATAACCGCACGATTTGCGCCTTTTTTTCTAAAAAATCAAGGCTAATATAAGCGTCTTTTTGAAAAAGGCGAATTTTCCGCATCTGTTTTAAGGACATTCGACTTGCGGTAATGTTCGCTACACAACCATTTTCAAATTCAATCCGCGCATTGCTAATATCAGGCGAAAGACTGACGACTGAAACGCCGCTGGCCGAAATAAATTTCACCTCGCTTTTGACCATACTTAGCACAATATCTAAGTCGTGAATCATCAAATCCAACACCACCGAAACATCCGTACCACGCGGATTAAACATTGCCAATCGGTGGGCTTCAATAAACATTGGATTCAATGACAAACCCTCCAAAGAGAGGAGGGCAGGGTTGAATCGTTCGACGTGTCCGACTTGCACTTTTACGCCATGTTTTTTTGTCAATCTTATCAATTCCTCTGCTTCTTGTGGCGTATGTGTCAACGGTTTTTCAATAAAAAGGTGCTTACCTTGTTGAATAGCGTTGGCTGCCAACTCAAAATGTGTCGTCGTGGGGGTGACAATATCGACGACCTCTACAGCTTCCAATAATTCATTGATGGAGTTGAAACGGGGAATTTTGAATTTTTCTTGTGCGGCTGTCGTAGCGGCTTCATCTGGGTCGTAAAAGCCCATAATTTCATATAGCTCAGGCAATTGCTGAAGACAATTGATGTGTATTTTTCCCAAATGGCCTGCGCCAAGTACCCCGATTTTTAGCATAAAAATTGAAAATTTTGGGCAAAGGTAGGAAATTTGGTTAATTGGTTGATTTAGTTAATTGGGTTCTATCGTAGAATAAAAGAAAAAGGCAGATGAACTTGTTGCTCATCTGCCTTTGTTTTGTACCAAAAATGGATAGATTATTCTTCTATCCTTACTTCAAATTCTCCTTTTTCAAAATGAAGCATTTCTGGATTGTCTGGATTGAATTTAATACGACTGGTATCTCGATTGAGCATTAAGTCAAAAGTACCTCGAATAATTCTTCTATCCTCATCGTAGGAAGTGACTGTAATGCTGCTTTTTTCAATATCTTCAACTATTTCGTACCTGTCTTCTACCACATCACCGTCGTGTGATATTGTGGTAAAACTACATCCTGGGAGACTATCAATTTCTTGTCCTATGATTTTGTATAAAGCATAATTTCCAGGAATTGGTGGGATTCTAGTAAAATATAAATCTTGTCTTAATTCCCCTATATCATTATATACTGTGAAAATAAGGTCAATGCCAATATTTTGAGTATTCACTGCACCTCGTGCTTGTCCTATCCATGCTTGCCCGTTATTTATAGCAGTAGCTTCTCCATTTGAGTAATCAGGACGGAATTTGTTATTTTTATTACAAGAAAGTAAAGTCAATAACAAAGCTACTAAACTGAATTTTTGTATGATTGACATTGTTTAAAATTTGAGTAGTTTTTGAATTTGGTTATTTCCTGATTCATCTATAGAGTGTATGAAATAGATTCCTTTTTGTGTGAGTGCTGGAATGTATTTATAGATTCCAGATTCTAAATATTCATTTTCAAGAATAGTTTCTACTACTTTTCCATTAATGTCTCTAATTGATAAAGAATAAGTACCAGATATTTTAGGTTGAAATTGAATTGTCACTTGACTTTGAGCTGGATTTGGGTAGATATCTAATCTTGAATCGTCATTGTTTGTAAAAGGATTTGATTCTGGACCACAAGGGGTAGTACCCTGTTCAGGAAGTATTATCGTTGCCTCTATGTAAGTTTGGCTAGTTGCAAAATTACCATCTGAACCGGTTACTTCGACACGAATGTGAATTCCTTCTGTAGGAGTACATGGAGCAGTAACGTGAGCGTTTGGTCCAGTAAAAGGTAGGGGAGTCCAATTAATGCCATCATCGCTTTCAAACCAATCGTAACTGTAAGTATTGCCCGCAGTACCGCCAAAAATTGTAGTGTTCAAGATAACGAACTCACAAGGGCATGTATTGGTATCGCCATTTATAGCAACATTAAAACTTTCTAATGTTTCTCTAAATCCAGCAACAGTACATGCGGTATTAATCATCTGTTGTGCATTATTTCTATTAGTTGTGCCTGTTTTTTTACCATCAACTTTTACATTAGGATTCGAGTAGTGCTGTATTCTGGATTGACCAGTTGCCAAGCTATATAAAATAGTTCTTTGTGAGGAACCAAAGATGCAAGGTAAGAAATTTCCAGTTTTGAATCTATGAGCATGGGCACTTCCAGAGTCTGAATCAGTATTATGTCTGCCGCCAAAAAGATGAGATACTTCATGAGCGAATGTAAATCGACCTGTAGTTGCTGCACCCGTTTGAACTATTGCAAATGCTTGCTCTTCTATGGGACCGATTGCGTCAACAATGCCTCGGGTTGTTCCATAGGAAGCACCACCAGTCAAAGTCAGTACAATGTCAGCTTCAAAATTATCCCTTAATGTCATAGCAGTAATATCAGTTGCTATCATTCCGACATCACTCTTTATATTGGTTGATTCACTAAAATCAAATGGTTCGACTCCTGCAAGTTGGACTGTCAGTTGACATCCGTTCACATTACTATTTCGTAGTGCCTGGTTGGTTTGTGCGATTGCAAGGTTTACTCGGGTATTGATTGCGGCTACGTCTCCTTCCACGATTTCGGCATTAGGTGTGTATAGTACTAAGCATCTTACATTACAATTGCTATTACTTCTATCTTGTGTATTATAGTTGGGGTCAGTATATCCTACTGGTGTAGCATCAGTAACACCACATTCTGATTCATCAAATTTGCTTACATCTAATTTTCCTAAAGCAAATCGGTCTGGACTTAATTGAAGTACTTCAAAGGTTTTGTCATCGACCATAATGTGCGCAATTTTTCCAAATTCTGATGCTTCTATGGTGATAGCCCCAGTTCTACAGAGGCAATCTTCTGGGTCTGCGGTTGATTCTAAAACCCCATACCAAGAATAGCTATCTTCGTTTTCGTAATCAACCCTTTTTGCTTTGTACACCAAGTTCTGGCAATCATCATTCGGAAAATTGACGATAATTTTACCGCCGTCCTGTACTTCAATTAATGAGCCTAATTGAATTAGACTCAATTCTGAGTACATGTCTTGTGCTTGAATTTGAGCCAATCTCTCTAATTCAGAAATGGAAAGGTCATCTAAAGCCTCTAAACTGGGTTGGATAAAAAGGTTTTGACTAAAGGTAGTCGTTGAGCTAAGTAGCATAGAGACAACTAACATAACTAATGGAATGTAGGAGACAATTTTACACCCCCCATTTTGTGATTGAATTGTTTTAAAATTGAAATAAAATTTTTCATACTAAAAATGATTTTTGGACTTTACAAAAATAAATTTAAGAGAACTTAAATGTATATTGGATAGCCGATGATAATATATAAATAACATTACAAAGTAACGTCGTTTTAATCGGAAAGAACCCCAATTCTGATAATTGACAAAATATGAGTAAAAAAAGTTATAATCGCATTTTAAAACTAAATATTAGACTTTATTCTGAAATAGATTTCGAGCTATAGAGTAGTGAGTTTTGTTTTGTATTATTGATTGATTATCAAGAGTTTATATGGGTTTTAGCCCGCTTTCCTATTAGGTAAAAAGCATTTCAGAATAAAGTCTATTGGATAAAGTATTTAAATAAAAAATCCCTTCCAAAATATTTGGAAGGGACTTTTCTTAAAGTAACTCAATCATTTTAATTTAATTAATCTACGTTTTCGAGCCACCGCCACCCATCGCAGCCATAAACACTTCATTGATAATTTCAAAAAGTTGCTTCAAAGAATTGGTGTCTTTATTTTTCATATTGAGCGAAAATTCTGAATGATATGCGCCGTCTTTCAACGTTTTGTCTGTCGTAAGGGTCATGCTTTCAAAATTTTCTTTACTAATCGTCACAAAATCACCAGCACCGAGTGCACCAGCCATTTGTTCAGCGTTGAGTGATTCAATCATTTGAGGAATATCAAAATACATGACTTGTGCATTTTCGCACATCATTTTGCATAAATTTTTATCAATCTTCTGTTTACCTTTGTATTTTTTATCGAAATTCTTGTTGATTAAATCTTGGCTATTGGAAACAAACAAAATGCCTTTACGCAAAGCCAAGGTAGCTTCCATACCATCCATATCAGGCAAAGCCATTCTAAAATTTTGACCATCTTGCTGTAAAACACCTGCTTTCACACCCAATCGCACAAATTTCATAATGTCTTTTTCCTCGCCATACGACATCATAAAAGTCACTTCTGGCAAATCTTTGGTCACTTCTCTTTCTACATCCGTTGGATTAAAGTCATCGTCGTATTCTACGATTGTTTGCATGGAAGTCACAGATTGCATACCCGTAACCGCAAAAACCATATCGCCATTAAAAATATTGCTAATGCCTTGTTCATCAATGAAAATACCCAATATTTCGAGCGCACTCTCTGCCATACTCCCATACATTGGCACTTCATTCGCCATGCTTTTCATCAAGTTTTTGTAGCCGTCCACCATTTTATCGGTGTTGACATTGATGTGATAAATACCCAGTAATTCATCACCCCGCAAATACTTCATCATCTTCTTATTGTACTTACTATCGAAGCTACCTTCCATCAGGCTCGCCATTTTTGGACTGGTATATTGGTCAAATCCCATTACCCAGCGACCATCGTTGAAGTTCATGCCCATTGACATATAATTGTCTTTGTACAACGAGCTCATTAACATTTTTGCCATTTCTTCGCCCATCATATCGCCCATGCCACCAAATGGAGAAGCACCTTGCTGCTCTTGCATCTGCTCCATCACAAAGGTGTAATCCAACCAAAGGTGCATATCGTTTTGTGCTGCTCCTTTGCTGAATCGAGTATTGGACATGATGGAATTATCGCCAGTCCGGGTTAAGTTTTCTTTTACCCAAGTAAGGGTCATTTCTCGTAATTCTGGGTCGGGTTCTGGTAAATAATCATTAAAATCAAACTCTGCCACAGGTGCTTCTGCTGGTTCTTCCAACATATCTTCTGTTACCTCTTCGAGTGATTCTGGCATGGGTTGTTCCTCCAGTTCAATTTCGATTTCTACAATTTCTTCGACTTCTTCCATATTTGGGTCATAAGGAGGTTCTTCTTCCATATAATCTTCCGCTTCTTCGATTTCATATTCTTCAAAACCGTAATCTTCATAATCCGAAATCTCTGGTATTTTTTCTACCCCTCCAATCATGACTATTTTGTCATTCCAGGCTATGGTCATATCATCGTCAGGAACAATATAGGAAAAACCGTTCATTTGCTTTTTTTTAAGTTCTTGAAACTCGTCCGATTTTAGAAATCCAGTCTCAAATGCTTGTCTATTAGATAATTGTGCAACCATTCCGAAACGGGTTGCTTCATCATCCACTGTACCAAAAATATAGGCTTTTTCCATGATGTTGAACCCTAATTTGGAAGGTTCAGTTAAAAAAGTCTCCATCATTTCATCCTCGCCCATACTCATTTGAGAGACCATCATATCATAAAAAGAGTATTGCTGCAATTCCAGCAAATTGACCTTTTTATTTAAATGATTCAAATTGAGCGTCATTACACCGACGGCATCTTTGGGAATGTATTGTTCTAAATTTTGAGCAGATAGAGAGCTGACCACCATTAGTAAAAAAGCGGTACACACGGTTTTCATGGTTTTAATCATTATGCTGTTGTTTTATGAATGAAAAGAAGGTAAAAGTAGTAGGGTTCTATTAATATAGCAAGGATATTCGATGAAAGTAGGAAAAATAAGGAATTAAGAAACGAGAAAATGATAAATGATGAATGCCATTTTGCAACATTCATCATTCATCTTTTTATAAAATTATTTGTAACTATTTAGGTCTGTTTTATTATTAAGGAACGCGAAATAAATAACTATCGTTTCTTGAGAGAGAGGTTTTGTTCCTAGTTTTTGCTTTGAAACTGCGATTTATGTTATTATAATGAGCATTTTCAAAGTGAAAAATATGGACTAAATATCCTATCAAGAAGCGATAGTTATTTTTTTCGCGTTCCTTAGAATCATTTTAAATTAAAAAAAGCTATTTCAATACGGCGAATACTTCTTCAATTGCTATTTCAATATTGGTAATCGGGTCTTTTAGATTTCCAGAATTATAGAAAAATTCTTGCCCATCAGGTAGTAATAATTGAATTGCTTTCAGTGCTGGAAAAACAATCCAAGCGGATTTTACACCCATCGGAAAATATAAATCCCATGCTTTTTTCTGCAACTCCTCTGGCGATTGAGATGGCGATTGAATCTCAATAGTTGTCAAAGGGGCTTCTTCCTCTTCTGCTTTTACCGTTTTTGTACTCAAATTTTTAATAGGATAAATGCACAAATCGGGTGTAGAACCAATCGGCGAGGTATTCAAGCTTAATTCTGAAACACATTGATAAATTTCTCGATAATTGAGTTTAATTAAAAAAGCAATATCTGTTTGGAGTACTCCATGTATTCTATTGGGCATAGGTTTGTTTCGTTCTATTTCATAAGGAGTTAAGCCTTCAACATTTTCTTTGACAGATTTAACGACTTGTTCGGTCGCTATTTCCATCGCCAAATTAACTGCTTTTTCAATACTCGCTTCTGTTCTTGCTGTCATAATTCAATATTTGATTCAAATATAAGCTTTTTAGATGACAAAAACATGGTGATTTCAAAAATCACCATGTTCTGACATCAAACAAAATTACTTCTTCAACCCAATCTCCCGCAACCGCTCATCCAAATATTCCCCCGCCGTAATTGGTTCATACGCCAACGGACGCTCCTCCGTCACACAATCATCCAAACAAGTCAAATCCATTTTGCTCACTGGATGCAAGAAAAAAGGAATCGACAGACGCGGCTTGTGCCATTCTTCCTTCGGCGGATTAATCACTCGGTGCGTCGTTGATTTCAGATAATTATTGGTCAATCGCTGCAACATATCCCCTACATTAATCACAATTTCGTCCTCCTCTGGCGTCACTGCCATCCACTCATCGTCCATATTCAGCAACTGCAAGCCACCTGCGGATGCACCCACCAAAAGCGTAATCAAATTAATATCTTCATGCTGTTCTGCCCGAATTGCAGACTTAGGTTCTTGTCGAATCGGTGGATAGTGAATTGCCCGTAAAATACTGTTCCCTTTTTCGATTTTACTGTCAAAATAATGCTCGCCCAAATCTAAATAAATCGCAATGGCTCGCAACAACGCACCACCTGATTTTTCAAACTGACGATACAATTCACTGCCCATATCGGAAAATTCCTTCTTCTCCGTAACCACTACATTATCAGGGTATTGTGATTTTAAAGGATGGTCATCTTCAACCTCTTGACCAATCTGAAAAAACTCTTTCAAATCCGCTACTTTTGACTGCTTCGCGTGTTCTTTTCCAAGAGAAGTATAACCACGCTGACCAGCCATACCTTTAATTTCATATTTTTCTTTAGTCTCAACGGGTAATGCAAAAAACTCTTTTGCGGTCTTATAAAAACCGTCAATTAGCTCTTTTGGAATGCCGTGATTAGTCACCCCAACAAAACCAATTTCGTGAAATGCTTTTCCTAATTTTTGCACAAATGCCGCTCTTTCTTCTTCGTTTCCGTTGACAAATTTCGATAGGTCAACGACTGGAATGGTTCTTTTTCCCATGTTGTTTATTGTATTGAATAAGTTAATTTAGTTGAATTGGTTACCTCAGAATTAAAAAGTGGAATAATTAAATTGAAAGGCAAGTTAGTAAATTTTTTAATTTTGGGCAACCGATAATCAATGACCAATCAGTTAAAGACTAATTTATGAAATATAAAGTACCAAAAATACCCGTCAATTCTTGGCAATTTCACGTAGCATTTTGGTTGATTTATTGGGGAATTGCGAGTTTGCAAGACGTTTTCTTTCATTCTCACTTCCGCGAAAATTATAATTTACTCATCGTTTTGGGGGCAATCGGCATTGTGTATGTAAACTATTACTACTGGTTGCCCAAATATCTGATTGAAAAGAAACAATATCTATTTTATGGCTTCAGTTTGGCGGGCATGATTGCCTTAAATGCTTGGTTGGTGAATGCGATTGTTGGAACATTTTTTATTCAAAAGGAGTTTTATTTTACTTGGCAAGCCAGTTTTATTATGGCGGTTGATACGGCGGTAATTATTGGTTTTACGACGGCATTTAAATTTATTCAGCAATGGAATGACCGAAATGCGTATGCAAAAGAACTGGAGCGAAAAAATCTGGAAAGTGAATTGGAAATGCTGAAATCACAGATGAATCCACATTTTATTTTCAATACGTTGAACACCATTTATTTTTTGATGGAACAAAAGGAGGAGAAAGCAAAGGAGGTTTTGTTGAAGTTTTCAGACATTTTGAGTCATCAACTGTATGATTATAATAAAGAATTGATTGATTTAAGTAAGGAAGTACAGTATTTGGAAAATTATATTGAATTGCAAAGATTGCGGCACGACGAAGATTTATTAACGTTGAAATATTCGCTGCCACAACACGTTAATGGATATAAAATTGCGCCAATGCTCATCATTCCTTTTATTGAAAATTCGTTTAAATATAGCCCAAATTCTAAAGGATATAGTGTCGAATTTCATTTGAAAATAGCGGAAAACGGGCAGCTGCATTTTTTTACTAAAAATACGATTAGTTCGACTGTTCGGAAGAAAGAAGGTGTGGGTGGTATTGGTTTGAAAAATGTGAAACGGCGGTTAGAATTGATGTATTCAAATAACTATGAATTGAAAATAGAAGAAAAAGAAGCCATTTTTGTAGCAGATTTGAAAATTAATCTGACTAACCAATCCACCAATTAAACTAAAAACATGAAAATCAACGCTTTAGTAATCGACGACGAACCCGTAGCCCGCAAAGGCATCGCCTCTTATGTGAAACAAACTCCATTTCTGCACCTCGCGGGTACTGCCAAAAGTGCGCTCGAAGCCAATGATTTCTTGCGTGAAAACGACGTTGATTTGCTCTTTCTTGACATCGAAATGCCCGACCTTACTGGCGTAGAATTTATGCGGTCATTAAAGAATCCACCTGCCGTTATTTTCACTACTGCTTATCGTGATTATGCGACCGAAGGCTTTGAATTGGATGCGGTCGATTATTTGGTTAAACCCATTTCGATGCAGCGATTTTTGAAAGCAGCAAACAAAGCCTTGACCCTTTTTGAAGCAAAAAATAGGGTAAATATAACGCCTATTTCTAGCACAACAAAAGACCATTTCTTCATCAAAAGCGACGGGCAATATATAAAAATTAAATTGGAAGATGTCCTTTATTTTGAATCAGAACGGGACTATATTTTTATTCATACGTTGCAAAAAAGATACATGACGCTGCTGACACTCAAGCAGTTAGAATTAGAATTGCCGAGTGAAAATTTTGTCCGGGTACATCGTTCTTTCATCGTCGCAATAGAGAAAGTGGACTTGTTGGAGGGCAATCTGATTTACATTAAAGACAAGCGCATTCCTGTGAGTCGCGCTATGCAAGATTCGGTTTTTAAATTATTGGTAGAAGGAAAATTGTGGAAGCGGGATATGTGACTAGTGGTGAGTGGTTAGAGGTGAGTGGTTAGTAAAGGGGAACGCATTTAAAAAAGGTTCTAAGAGGTATTTTGGAAAAAAAGTAGTAGTTTTGTTAAAAAAATAAACAGATGAGTGTAGCAATAAAATTTCCGACGACTTACGACGAATTGGCTGAAACGGGAAGCAGCCACCGTTCTTTTCCTGCAAGTTGGGAAGAGTTTCTGGATTTGTTGGAAGTAGCGGAATATCGATTGGAATATGACGAAAACCGAATAATTACTATGGGGTATGCTTCTTTAATTCATGAACTATTGGTAGCCAAATTGATTACTTTGATGAGTCTTTCCTTCGATGGAGACAATTATTATGTATTTGGCAGCGGTCGCCCTGTCCACATTGAGGATAAAAAAGTCTATCTGCCTGACCTTCAAGTTTTCAAAGAAAAACCAAAATTAATAGAATATAGAAAAGGTATGGATGCTCACGTCAATCCTTGGTTGATTGTTGAAATTATGTCTGATAGTACCGAAAATCGAGATTGGGCAGAGAAATTACCCAATTATAAAAAAATTCCAACGGTTGAATACATTCTTTATGTTCAACAGCACACGGCTTATATTTCCTTGTTTAAAAGAAATTCAACTGGCAAATTTTGGGAAAACTATGATTTCGATAGCTTAGACCAATCCATAGAAATTGAAGGAAAAAGCATTGTGTTAAAAGATATTTATAAAACCATATTGAAGGATTAATTTGATTGACTTGATTATTAAATTACGCTCGCGTTAGTTTAATAATCAAGTCAATCGAATAAATTATTTAATAGCCTTTTTTAAAACCACACCTTCTTTCGTTTGTATCTTTATAAAATAAGTACCCGCCCGCCAATTTTCTGTGTTTAAAAACAGCTGATGTCCTTTTTCAAAATTAGAGAGAACGAGCTGTCCAGCAATATTAAAAATTTCCACTTTTTCCATTAAAATATCAGTTGAACGAATACTCAAAACATCACTCATTGGATTTGGAAAAACAATTATTTTTTCATCTAAAACAGTAGAATTGGTAGCAGTTGAAATTGACGTTTGTGGCGAAGTATCAACGGCAATAATTTCTCCATCAAAACCAATCATTTTTACATTATCAATCCGAAATTTTAACTCTTTTTCTACACTAAATACCTCGCCACCTGGAGGAGCTTGAAAAATAATATCTTCAATCGTAATAAAAAATGTTCCCATTTGCCCAAAGCCCGTCATATTTTGTCCATCAATGCGCGTAATGCCTGCATCAATGTGCCCACCTTGTGGATACAACGTCGTTTTTTGAATGGCAATCATGTTGGAATTGATGCCGCCTATCCACGAATTTTCAAAATTAATCGACGCATTACTTGCGACAATACTGGTATCAAAAACGAGGGTAAAGGCAAGCCCATAAACCTCTTCCGCTGGAAAATCCTCTTCCCCTAAAATAACAGGAATTGCATAAGTAGTATTTTCTGTAAAAGTATCGCTTTCCACATAAAATGGTGCGCCCATATCGCGGTCGTCGGCAGCCCAGAGATTGTGGGTTAAACCCCAATTTTGCGTAATTCCGAGCGTATCGTCAGCGTTGATGATACCATTTCCATCACAATCGACGTGTTTGTAATTAATGCCGTCGGGAGTGGTTTGCGTCCAGTTTTCAGCAATTTGTCCCGTCCAATTTAAGTTGGCATTTGGACGAACAGAACCAGTTGAATCGAAAGCCA
>ENA-ORXM01004690-ORXM01004690.1-marine-metagenome-genome-assembly--contig:-NODE-4690-length-11700-cov-3.578250_pt1 | contig 11700 bp, 13 predicted proteins | sample MGYA00237867_ERZ511480 | MGnify/ENA primary metagenome ERZ511480 (study PRJEB26309, sample SAMN06266103) | marine metagenome | isolation source: Algal blade | place: United Kingdom:Sidmouth, United... | reverse complement strand
TTCTGCATATTACAGAATAGTTTATCATTTTATCTCCGAACAAGTCAAATTCTTTTAGAGATATAGGGAAACCAGAAAGTCTGTCATGACCACAAGTTAGAATCATTGACATTAGCTTCGTTCCATGAAGTGCTGAAGTTGATATTGCTTGGATTCTGGAGGGATGGTGTCTCGATAATATGAGCGTATTGGTTTGTTCAAGAACCAATGCCAGTTTTCAGGACGAGAACATTCTCTATCGTAGAATCGACCGACTCCGTCTGTTAAGATTAACACATGATCAGGATATTCCTTTTGTTTACTAAGAAATTTTTCGATAATACAATAATGTTCGTCACCAAAATTACCGAGATAATAATCATATTTATTAGGGATTACTTTGGCGACTTTCCCTGCGAAGACATAGATGTCCGTGTTGAAATATTTTTTGGGAAAAGAAAGCGCTGACTTCATAAACCATCTACTCTCAGATTCGCAAGAACCTGAATAGTCCAAGAAAATACTTACGTTGTATTTATTCATTCTGAATTTACGATCTTCGCGAATGTCTGGAACAAACATGTCTGTTCTCGAAAGAATATCGTTGAAGCGTTTTGGTGGTCTTGACCAATCTTCTCCTTCATCCCAATCACTAATATCTGCGCTGAACTGTTTGGTAAGTGAAATCCATTTATTATTTGGAGGAACTCGCAGTCTAGGAATAGTTACAATACTGTCACTTTCATCAACATAATCGACTATGGTTCTGTGTTCTTTCTCGTTCTCAACATCAGACGACATCATTTTATCGATTTCTGCCTCGATATCACTAAGATCTTCAATAAGATACGAATGATCCGCTACACCTTCACAATCAAGAGCTTCTTTATCGAATTCTTCTGAAGAAAGAAGATTATAGTAAAATTCAAAACACTCACGAGTTGATACAGATTTGTGCTTTTTTGGAAACTTAGTTTTTACGTTAATGTGATCAGGCATATCCTCGAGCCAGAAACCAAACATATTCTCAAGACGGTGATTAATAACCAGATCCATGGCAATATTTGCGATTTCCTTATTTTCGGCTTCGGCCATTTTTTTACCATGACCAAGGAGGATGTGTTCCATTTCATGACAAATTACAAAAAGTTTTTGATCGAGAGTCAAAGGATTGAAGAAGGCAGGATTGATCAAGAAATTTATGAAACCTCCTTCCCTATCGTATGATATACAAGCTCGTTCTACTTTATCGGTGAAGACAGGACGTGTAATCCCCCAGAATTTCTGGAAGATCACATGATATCTACTTAGACCTCGTTGAATTTCAAAGTCAATCAATTGTAAACCTCATTAAAGCGTTTCATGGTATTGGCTGAAATAGTCGGACGACAATTCCAACCCTCGAGACTATTCATAATTGGTACAATACCTCCAAGACAACGAATAGTTGAGCGCATTTTCTCATGGAATGAAGGATGATACTTATTTGCCCAATCAATAAACGGTCCCAGATTCATACCATCGAGACAAGCTACGAAAACATAGGGATCCATTGTTTTAATGATATCTTTACGTTTGTCCGATGTGTTTTCAGGAATATCGTTAAGATCATATCCTTTATACGTAGATAATACTTTAGGAGTATGTTCGGGGAAATTCTCTTCCACATATTTCTTGATACGATAATCAGATTCCATGCGAGAAGTAAGTGATTCTTTGGAAATCTTCGCTACCCAATCATAATATTTACCAGCCTTGGAACTAACTATATCTGAAATAAGATCAAAAATCAGAGCTTCATTGATAGAGAATTCAGTTTCGAAGCGTTCGAAATCCCATTCTTTAATATTGAACTTGAGTTTCGCATACATTTCTTCAAGCATGGATGGATTGCATTTTTCATTAAGAATAAAACCAAGTTTTTTGTCAGCAATCAATTCGTCGAGAGCATATTCAAGACGACGTGGAGAACAATATTCTTTCCGAACAACATCTTCCAGTGTTTTCCAGTATTCAATGGCGACTTTTGCGACATCTTCACCAAACTTAGCGTTGAAAAACTTAAGATTAGGGAAATATGGCATCTCCACCTGAATTTGAAAACGGTCAAGTTGGGCCAAGTCGATTCGTTCGACATCATATTTGTCATCCATCTCATCGAATGGATTTACCGCTGCCCAGATTGCCTTGAGATTTTTGAACTTTTTACCATTGATTGATTTGAACTGAATAAGTTCCATGACTGCGTTACGCACCTTAGCATTCGTACGATTGTATTCATCAATAAAGATAAATTCTACACCGTCGTCGTCATTATGAAATCTTGGCACAGCATAATCAATATTACAATCTTCATTCTTGTAGGGAATACCCACAAAATCAGTCCAAGGATCGAGTGTTGCGCCTGAGAACATTTTGAATGATCGGTTATTTCGCTTAAATGCTTCCATTACAAACGATGTCTTACCGCATCCATGATCCCCAGCAATAAGTACATTCTTACCGCTTTTAATCCAGTGATCAGCGTCTTTTTCATTGAATAGTGATTTTGTCATCTTTTATTTTCCGTTGTTTTTGTTCTGTTCTGTTCTGTTTTAGTCGTGATTATTTTCGTAAAACTCTTCTAGAGCTTCGATATATCTCGGAATAAATTTCCGTACGTCTTTAGTTTCTAGTTTCTCTCTATGAATCATATCATCCCAAATGTGATACACATCACGTCTATCAGATTTTGACATTTCATATCTTGAAGATAATTGCTCAGGAATGAAAATACCATGACCAAAGCTATATTCCCTTACTTTTTCTTTCTCTATCGTCATGAAATCCGGTTCAATATTATTAACCTTTCCCACAAGACCAAAAGCACAATAGCAATTACCTATATCTTTGATTTCTTTTCGAAAAATACCCGCAGTACCTAATTGAGACTCGTCGCTATTTGCGACAACCATTAAATCTTCTTTGAAAAGTTCCATATTCATCTCATTATCCTTCAAATTCTAAAATAAGTTCAATGGTCTTATTTCTAGATTCCATCTTCGTTCCCTTCCGTCTTCTCAAGCTTGTAGTTGTAATAGCCTATGTCTTGGGACGTATCAACGTCAATAATCATAGTTGTCCCATCTGTGAAATCAATGCGCATCTCATCAATGAACTTATCTTGAATTTCATATGCTCGCGCAATGGTTTTACCTACTAGTTCCGGATTTTCACTGATCATTCGAGATTTTCCTTGATTATTAATTTTCTAGCATAGTTTTTTGCTTGGTCTAAGTGAACAAAATTCTTTCCACGATGGATATATCTAAATCTTGTCATTCCTCTCATCATGTTATCATGTATGAAATAATCAGTACTGTCGGATTTATAATAAACATAGGGAGGATCTACTATTTTAGTCCATATGATCATTCTAATTCTTCCCTGATTATGATTCTTGACGCATGTCTTTTCGATAATTCTAAGTCGGCGAATATTAATCCTTTATAGTGATATTTCCATTGACCTTCATTGACGTTTCTGTTTTTGTGAATTATATGATCAGTGTCTTTGTATTGATATATCACGATCTTTTTATAATATATTTCATCCCATTCAAACATTTCATTCTCTAATACATCTAGAACAATTTTCTTGATTTGGAACTATTTTGAAGCAACGATCACATTTAGTTCCTATTGCTGGGATAACTTTGAGTTCTGGAGCGATTTCCACTTGAGAAACAATAAGCACATCAAGGACGTCATCAATGTTCCAATCTTGGAAAGGACCAGTTACGTGACACTCAAGCGATGAACCTACTAGACCTTGTTTGCGAAGTTCTTCGATTTGTTCATAAACCTGTTTTCGTAGTTCAAGAAGTTCTTTCATTTCATAATTCTTCCATAGCTTTTTCAAATTCAAGTTTGAATTTCCCAAGACTTTCTATTGTTCCGGTCATTTTTATTTCCTTATCCGAACATTATGAACATGAGAAAAATTATTGTGACTATTAGACGGAATATGATTTCTGCTAGATGTCCGTTCATTTGTGAAATTCCAGCTCTTGGTTCATTTCGATTAGGATTGGTGATGTCCATTTTTGGATATGTTTGAGGCATGTGTGGAGGGTTTGGAGACATTGAATGCGCTTCGGTTCTTCGGTGCTGTCGCAATACAGAGTGTCCTTGCGGATATCAAAGTATAATTGACTGAGTGTTTCGTTACAAAATGTGTGTGTCTTTCTTACAACTTCTGAGAATTCCATGTTGTTGTAGTGATTTGAAATTTCTTCATCGAGTTTGGTTAGTTCATCTAGGACATATTGCTCGACGACTGACATATCCTCTTTCAGATGAGTGGTGGGTGTATAATTGGGAGGAAGATTGCCAAGGATGAATTTACAAGTGTTTCTGATTTTTTTGTATTGAGTCTCGACGCCTTTGAGAATTTCATCAGAAATACTAATGTCGGAGTAGATATTGGATGAACAGATCCATAAGCGAAGCACGTCAAGACTATGATCGTTGATTACAGCGAAGGGGGAAACTACGTTGCCGACTGATTTTGACATCTTCTGACCTGACTTATCAACGGTAAATCCGTGTGACAGGACACGTTTGTAGGGTGGTTTACCTGTGAGAGCCATGCTGATAAGCAAAGACGATTGGAACCAGCCTCTGTGTTGATCTTTCCCTTCTAGAACAAGATCTGACTGTTGACCATTGAGAAGAAGGAACGAACAGCCGGAATCGAACCACACGTCCAGAATGTCGTCGGAGTCTGGAATTTGAACACCCCAGCTACGTTGACGTGAGATACACCAATCATCTCGACTGTCCACCATATCCTTTAATTTTTGACGAGCAGATTCTGGATAGAATTCTACTTTTTCCAATGCTTTGAGACATCGCTTTTTGAATTTCGGCGTTAATTCGAAGAACCATTGCTTGACCCATCGCAAATATACGGGCGCGCCTGTACGTGTTGATACTGGAAACGAGTGAACAATTAGATTTTGATCAAGAAGCCTTCCGGAATTTTCACAAGCTGCGATCATAATATTTGTTTTGTTTTCAGTAAGTCCGCCATCTACTAGAAATGCGTCGTTCCAACGGGGATTTTTTACATATTCTTTATCTTCATGAGAAGGAGCAATTTGAACAAAACCTGTTCCTTTTTCATTAGTGACATGATCGGAATGTAAAAAGTCTACATATAAATCTTCGTTCCATGGAACTGACAATTCAGAAGTAGTTTCTGGGTCATAATCTTCCGCGTAAGACCATCCTTCTGGGACTGATTCAACTTCAAAAACGACGCGTCGTTTTTCATCATTCATATAAACTGCGTATTCAAGTTCTTTATTAAATGTGACGTATTCACAAACTTGAAGAGTCCAAGGCTGGGTGGTCCATACAGGAACATAAACTTCTTTAACTGGATCAAGAAAAAGAACGGTCGCTGTTTTATGATGAACATCCTTGTATTCGATTTCGGAAGATGAAAGAACTGTTTCAGCAACTTCGTCCCAAAATACAGGTTTGAATTTCTTCTTGATGAAACCTTTTTTCTTTAGTTCGTCGAATGTGTTTCTGATGTTCTGGACATATGCCGGGGACTTGGTTTCGTAGTGATGGGCCGTAGTTCCTACTGCACCGAATTGTTCGAATTGATACTTTTGTTCTTTGATCCAACCATCTGCGAATGACCCATATTGTTCATGGGATTTTCCTTTGCCTACAGCAAGTTCAATTGGGAGTCCGAATGTGTCCCAACCCATTTGAAAATTAACTTTGCGACCATTGATTTGATGAGACCGGACGACGACATCCTTCAGTATCTTGTTGAGAGCATGGCCAATATGCAGATTGCCGTTCGCATAGGGCGGACCATCGTGCAGCTCGAACGGCTCGCGCCCCGCCGCAGCCCTGCGCTGGGCTTCGTAGAGGCCGATCCGGTCCCAATGGGCCAGCCATTCCGGTTCGCGCTTGGGCAGTCCGGCGCGCATGGGAAAGTCGGTCTTGGGCAGGAACAGCGTGTCCCGGTATTCGGGGGTCTCGGCCATGGTTCGGGTCTCGTCGTAGGAAGCGGGAACTGCCCGGAAGGCGGGGCGGGTTTTGTATGGCGGGGAGGGCAGGGAAGGGCAAGCCCCGTGATTCACGCTGCTCGCCGCTCGCAGGAAGCCGACCCCTGCGGAAGCGTTGCATGAGTGCATCACTCGCTCCTTGCAACGCCTACGGATGGAATGGCGAACGCCTTGAATGACTTCATAAATCACTTTAACAAACTCGAAAAGCTGTTTTGTATTGCGTAGTTGAAAATTTTTCTTAATGTAGGAAGTCAGGCGAGGGGGCGATGAACGATCCCTTCGGCAACACGAGGATCGAGTAATGGACAAATTTCTGAAAATGACATCGCCTCTTGCGCTCGTTGCCGGGATGGCTGGCTTCGGCCTGTCGGGCAGTGCGTTTGCATCCGGCCCCGGCGACTACGTGAACAACAGCACCTGGGTCACGCCTCCGATCGTGCAGTCCGCGCCGACGGCTTCGCAGCCGGTCTGGGCCGATCTCGGCGGATCGACGGATACCGTGGCGCAGGCTCCGGAATACGAATACCTGCCGCCCGTCGAGACCACCGCTCAGGTCGCCCCGCTGGCAACGCCGGAAGTCACCTATGCAGACACGCCGGCAACGGCTGCATCGTCGTCCGGGTATCATAGCGATCCCGTCGCCAGCTACGGCACGACGCAGACCTATTCGACCCAGTCCTACAACGGTGTCGCGCCGCATCCACATCCCCATCCTCCGGTGCATAACTACACGCCTCCCGTCTACAGCGCCCCGGCCTATGTCGCGCCGCCTGTGTATCAGCGTCCGGCTCCGGTCTATCAGCCCCCGCAGATCGTCGAGAAGCGGGTGCCGGTCTATCAGCCGCCGCAGATCATCGAGAAACCCGTCTATCGCGATCGTCCCGTCTACCGGGATCGCCCGGTCTATCGCGACCGTATCGTCGAGAAGAAGGTCTACGTGGACCGCCCCATCGAGCGTAAGGTCTACGTGAACCGTCCGATCTACATCGACCGCCCCGTCTACGTGCCCAAGCGCGTCGCGGTTCCGGTGGATCGTCCGGTTCCCGTCGATCGCCCCGTCTATGTCGAGAAGCGTGTTCCCGTGCCCGTGATCCAGCGCGTTCCGGTTCCCGTCGATCGTCCGGTCTACGTCGAGAAGCGCGTCGCGGTTCCGGTGGATCGTCCGGTTCCCGTGGATCGCCCCGTCTATGTCGAGCGCCGCGTTGCGGTTCCCGTGCCGGTCGTGCGTCGGGTTCCCGTCGATCGTCCGGTCTATGTCGAGAAGCGCGTCGCGGTTCCGGTGGATCGTCCGGTTCCCGTGGATCGCCCCGTCTATATCGACCGTCCGATCCGAACGCCCGTCTTCCAGTCGGTCGCCCGGAACTTCGGCGGCTGCGCGGTTCCTTCGGCTCCCGTCACCGTCTCGGCTCCGGCCTACGGCCATGGTGCCGGATGTAGCGGTCATGGGTTCGGTCGTCACGGCTTCGGCAGCGCCTACGGCACGTCCTCGTCCTACAACGTGCCGTCCTCCCATACGGCTCCGGTCGTGAGCGGCGGATACGAGTACCATGGCAGCGGCGCATCGCTGGGCGGCTACGGTTCCGGCCTGAGCCTCGGCGGTAGCTGGGGCGCGCAGGACTGCTGCTCCGGATATACCGGCGGCGTCTCCACCGGCGGCGTCTCCTACGGCGGCCACGATTTCGGCGGCCATCCCAAGCAGGCGTTCGAGCACATCTCCGATCGCATCTCGAAGATCTCCGCCCGCATCGCGGACGGCCAGAACTCCGGCGCGATCACGGCGGCGGAAGCGGCCAGCCTGCGGACGAAGATCCAGAAGGTCTCCAAGGAGCTGACCTCCGCCCGCAAGGACGGTCGCTTCGAGGAGAAGGAGATCGAGATCGTCGCGGCCAGCGTCCGTCAGCTCGCCGAGCAGATGAAGGTCGCCAAGCGCAACGAGGAGATCGTCTCGCAGTACGCCCAGGGCCACCATGCGGTCGGCGGCTTCGGCCATCACGGCATCACGGCGGCTCACATTCGTCCCCATTACGGTGCGGCGAGCGCCTATCTGCCGAGCGCGCAGTTCCCCGCTCTCCAGCAGGCCCTTCCTTTCGCCTACGGATGGGGCGGCGGTAACGCAGGCTTCGGCAGCTTCTGACGAAATCCTCTCCCGCTTCGGCGGGAGAGGCTCCCGGAGTCCGGTACGGACGTTCCGATGTTGACACCTTGACGGCGCAGGAAACTGTGCCGTTCTTTCGTTTTCGCGGGGGAGATCAGATCGTCGTCGCGCCAGCGATATCGATATCCTCGGGGCGCGCGATGCGGCGGCGCAGGAACCAGGGCAGGCGGCACCAGCGAGGCTCCAGATCCTCCGGTACCCCTTCCTCGCGCAGGGCCGGTATCGACCACCGCGCCCGGTCGCGCAGGATCGCGGCATAGAGGTCGAGCGTACCGGGCCGATTGTAGACGCCCCAGTGACAGGCCCGCCGCGCTTCCCCGCCGATGACCGCGCCGCGCTCGGCCAGCCAGCGCCGCGTATGGGGATGATCGATCTGGATTTCGATCCAGTTCTGTCGTCCCGTCCCGAGGCCGGAGGCCCCGATGCCGATCTTGCGGCGCAGGGGGATGGCGGGCGCGAAATGTTCGAGCAGCGCGTCGAAGACATCGTTCTCGCGGGCCAGCATCGCGAAGATGCACGGCCCTCCCCGGCGCGTCACGGCATCCACGTCGGCCAGTACCCCGCGCGCCACGAAAGCCAGTTCCGCAGGCCCGAGCATGATCGCGCGCCCCATCGCGCCGAGCAGGTCGTGGCGGCGTCGTTCGGCGGCCAGCCGCATCGCGCAGAGCACGACCCGCGCGCCGAGACTATGGGCGACGAAATCCACGGGCCGCCCCGGATGCACCCGAACCAGCAGCTCGACGGTGCGCAGCAGCGCCCGCCCGGCCCGTTCCGCGTTGGCATAGGCCGAACAGAACCGCCCGAACCGCGCACGGGGACGACCGGGCCAGCCGAAGGCGATGCACAGGCCCTCGCGCCCGGTCGTATCCTCGGGCGTGAAGCCGAGACCGCGCGGCCAGCTTTCCGTCTTCTGCCAGCGGTCGGTGCGCGGGCGGACCGGATCGAACGCGAACAGGGTCTCGTGCGGATTGGCGAGTTGTTCGGAGCGGGGGTCATAGCGATAGCCATGGATCAGGATGACGATGGGGGTGCGCGGGGCAAGCTCGGGTGCCGCCTCGCGGATCGCGGTGGAGGTCAGCGCAGGCGCGTCAGCTCCCGTCTCGGGATCGTAGAGCCGCGCCGTATCGCCGGTCACTGCTACCCGAAGCATCGCCATATCTGGTATCCTCCCGTGTCCCGTCCTCAGTTCATCTAGCGCATGGTCCGTAATTGTTAAGCGTCGGGACGATAACGACGATGTCACGAATGACTTCACCTTTTCCGTCGGTTGCAGTGTACGCCATCAGAATGATGAAAGAGTTGAGATGCAGGGATCGGGCCAGTGTCGGACACGATTCTGAAACAATATGTAGTATTCGTGCAAACACGCCGAAGCGCCTCCTGCCCGTTTCGGAGAGGAGGGAAAAGGTCGCATCGCGAATTCTGGAAGTCAGCCCGTATCGGGAGGATCGAGCGCCCAGAGCGCGAGAACTTGCAGGCTCGCGAGCATCGTATCGCTCCTTGCCCTGCCATGCGTCCGGTGTCCTGGCGGGCGACCGGGCCGCATCGGGCGCTGCCATTTGCAGGAGGGCCGCGCCAGGGCGCGCACCAGACGCCGTGCCTGTTTCGGCAGGTCGTCCAGCGCGTGTTTGATGGCCAGCAAGCGACGGCACAGTGCCGCCGCATCCACCGGATCGTCGGGCAAGGCAAGGCGCGGTTTCTTGAAAGGCGTCCACGCATCGACGCCGATCACCGTCATCCGCACGGTCTTGGCATAGCGCCGCCGGGGCGGCATCCCGACCCGTTTTCTCGGATCGAACAGCGGGAAGGCCGGGACGGAACCGGAATTTTCGCTCTTGCCACGTGGTTTCCGGGTCCCGGACGCGGTTCGCGTGACGGGTTCGGGCGCCGTCATGTCCCGCGCCACGATCACGATCAGCCGCCGCACGCCCGCCTCGATCCGCCGTACCGTCCCCGTCACCCGGACATGCACATGCCGCAACAGCGTCTCCGGCATCGCATCCCCCGGAACCAACCCGATCACCACGAACAACCTGCCCACGATATGCAGGAAGGCGGTGCGGTTGAGGTCGATGACGAGCGTCCAGTCCATCGGTCTTCCATGTTAAAACAAAACATGAACATTTGTAACGAAGCCCATATCTCTGTCAAGCGCGCGCTCCGTTCCGTCGTTCGCATTGAACGCTGACGCTGTAATGACGGACGCAGGTCGCATCGAGCGGACAGCTCCTTGTTTCGAACGGAATAAACCGCGTCTTCATAGGTCGATGGCTTGTAATGGTGCGCCGGATTACCCAATTTCCGAAGAGCGTCGACCGTCCTTCGCATTCTTGAACGAGGCTCCCTCATGTATTTCGATATGACCTACATGCTTCTTGTCGTGCTTCCGGGCATGGTCCTGTCCGGTGGGGCATCCTGGATGGTGAAGAACACCTTCAAGAAATACGAGACCGTCGGAACTCAAAGCAACGTGACCGGGGCCGAATCCGCCCGCCTCATGCTGGAGCGGGCGGGGGTCACGAATTGCCGGATCGAGCCGGTCTCGGGGCGTCTCAGCGACCATTACGATCCGCGCGACCGGACGCTGCGCCTGTCGGAGCCGGTCTATAATTCGCGCTCGATCTCGGCCATCGGCGTCGCCTGCCACGAGGCGGGCCATGCGCTGCAACACGCGCAGGGGTACAAGTGGCTCCAGATGCGCTCGGCCATGGTGCCGGTGACGAACATCGCCAGCAAGATGTCGATGCCGGTCCTGATGGTCGGCATGATGCTGCTGTCTCTCGCGCCCCTGCTCGGACAATGGGTCGTGCTGGTCGGTGTCGCGCTCTTCGCGGCGGCGGTCCTCTTCTCGGTCATCACCCTTCCCGTCGAATGGGATGCGAGCGCGCGGGCCAAGACGGCGATGGTCGAGGCCGGTTTCGTGAATCAGCAGGAAGCCCGCGCGGCGAGCAAGGTTTCGCCCCCCTGTGACCATGGCCCGATCATCATCCATGGCATCCGTGTGCGCATGGCTTTTCGGGTCGCTGCGAGGGTGTCGAAATCGCACACTTCGAGGTCGGGTATGCGCTGGAGAACAGCGCGAATCTCGGTACCGCGCAGGGCATCGGCCTCGGTCAGGAAAACAAGTGACTCGCCCATGGCCGGCCCCCTTTCAGATTACGTCAGAGGGATCGATTCTTTCTTCTAAGTGTTAATTTTTGGTAATGTTTTCACCGTGCGAACGTTTTCCTCAGGTTATCCACCGGGTGTCCCCAAGGGCGTCGGACGGTAAAATGCGGGCGTGGCCGTCGCTTAGCGCCTCGGGCTTTCAGGATAGGTGAATACCCGTCGCTTTTCAGTAAAATTGCCTTGCACGGGTCGGGCTAATCCTACTAACACTAGGGCTGAATTGGAAAAACAACACCACATGTTGTATGTTTTTCTTGTGAGTCGCATATTAAATAAAAATGAACCACCTTAGAGGCTTAGCCGAAGTGGTGCGTTTTTATAGTCA
>ENA-ORXM01004689-ORXM01004689.1-marine-metagenome-genome-assembly--contig:-NODE-4689-length-11704-cov-3.270749_pt1 | contig 11704 bp, 13 predicted proteins | sample MGYA00237867_ERZ511480 | MGnify/ENA primary metagenome ERZ511480 (study PRJEB26309, sample SAMN06266103) | marine metagenome | isolation source: Algal blade | place: United Kingdom:Sidmouth, United... | reverse complement strand
GATTGACAGTACCAACTTTCCGACCGACATGTATTTGCTGCAAGGAATTCAAACATACTCTGGTCATTCTTTCGACCTACGAGAAGTTGACACATCGAACTATGAAGTTGCGGAACAAAGCATTAAAGCAGAATTGAAACAAGGCGACGTTGGTTTACTTGTACTTTCTCACGTCGCTTTTAAATCTGGTTACCGATATAACCTTGCACGTATCAACGAACTAGCAGAGAATTATGGTGCAGAAGTTCTCTGGGATTTGAGTCATTCAGCGGGTGCTGTGAACTTGAATCTTGCAGACTCGAATACAAAATTTGCAGTTGGCTGCACATACAAATATTTAAATGGAGGACCGGGTTCACCTGCGTTTCTTTACGTGCGCAGTGATCAACAAAACTCAATTACTTCGCCAATTTGGGGATGGTTTGGGCACAAAGCGCCGTTTGAGTTTGAGCATGAGTTTACACCACAACAAAGCATACGTAAATTTTTGGTCGGAACACCTTCGATTTTGTCACTCACAGCATTACAACCAAGTTTAGATTTGTTTTCACGTATTTCGATGGATGAAGTAACCCACAAAAGCAAATTGCTCAGCAATTACTTTATAGACTTGGTAGAAGAAAAATTAAGTGTATATGAATACGGTGTGGCTTCACCGAAAGACCCTACCAAACGAGGTTCACATGTTGTTATCACACATAAAAATGCATGGCAAATTTGTCAGGCACTTATTGCTAAGCATGTTGGTGGCGTATCAATTGTGCCAGATTTTCGGAAACCAAATTTCATTCGTTTTGGCTTTGCTCCACTATACAATACTTTTGAAGAGATTGAAATTGCAATTGAGCAGCTGAAATTGATTGTAAGAGATGATCTTTTTGAGAAATTTCCGGCAACGCATACTGAGGTAACTTGAATAATTAGGTATGCAAGCCGCACTCTCTATTAGCGTGCACTTTTGTAGGATCGTAATAAGCAAATTCGTTAGGCAGTCTATGCTTTTCAACATACTCAAACATTTCTTTACTATCCCAATAAAAGAACGGACTCACCTTTAAAATACCTTCTTTGTTATAAGAAAAAATATCTAGTTCACTTCTGTGAGCAGACTGGTTTTTACGAATATTTGTGAACCAAACATCAGGCTGTAATTCTTCAAATGCCTTTGCGAAAGGATCGAGCTTCAAATCTTTTGTAAATTCTTTGTGCTCAGGCGTATTTACCTCTGGTTGCGCAGTCCATTTTGCCGCAATATCTGGGGCAGCATTATACACTTGTAAATTCAACTGATAGCGATCTGTCAGTTCATCTGCAAACTCATAAGTTTCATCAAGATTGAACCCAGTGTCTACCCAAAGAACAGGTATGTCGGGCTTTTGCTCTGTAATTGCTGCGATTAAAGATGCAGAAAGGGGTCCAAAATTCGTGGTAACGATTGGTCTTTTTGCGAATAAAAGAACCCAACTGATGATGTAATGAGGACTCTTATTCTCAAACCGTTTGTTGATATTTTCAAGTAAATGTGATGCTATCATAACATTTAATTCTTAATTCCTATGGATGTAATAGGATATCAAAGATACAATAGGAACAAATAATGAGCCAATCGGGTTTACAGAGATGTTGTTGATAACTCAGCTAAATGATATCGGCAAGACTTTGATTCTCGTACACAGACAAGTTGGCATCTCGAACCTTAATCATCAGTCTGTATATCTCGCAGGTATTTTCATCTCTGCAATCTTCACATGGCTCATAGTAGTTTAAACTTACACAGGGCACTGGTGCAATGGGTCCTTCCAAAACTCGAATAATCCACGATAGCTTGATTTCTTTTGGGTCTTTGGCTAAATAATATCCGCCATACTTTCCTTTCTTACTCCGTAAATAGCCGTTTTTCTTTAGCGTGAGTAAAATGCTTTCTAAGAATTTTCGGGAGATGTTCTTCTCCTTCGAAATACGAGAAATTTGAATTGGTATTTCAGGCTCATGTTGAGCGAGATAAACCATTGCTTTCAAACCGTATTTGGTTCTTTTAGAAATCATAAATTCAAATGTATAAAAAAAGGTCTGTTTGCACAGACCCTTTTTCTTTCTTTTTCTTACTGATGGTCAGCCTTCCAAGCATCAATCAGCTTAGGCACAACCTCAAAGGCATCACCAACAATACCGTAATCGGCGGCTTTAAAAAATGGCGCCTCAGGATCTTTATTAATCACAACAATTACTTTACTTTGGTTCACACCCGCTAAATGCTGTATGGCGCCAGAAATACCTATTGCAACGTACAAATTTGGCCGAATGGCTACACCGGTTTGGCCTACATGCTCGTGGTGTGGGCGCCAGTCGGCATCTGCAACCGGACGAGAACATGCGGTGGCTGCACCAATAAGTTCAGCCAATTCATCAATCATACCCCAATTTTCAGGCCCTTTTAGTCCTCTACCTGCACTCACCACAAGTTCAGCATCGGGCAATGGAATACCTTCGGTTTCTTGATTTACACCCGTTACTTTCACTTTTCTAATGCCAGACAAATCTGCAGAGAAAGATTCTTCACTCACTTCGCCAGCAATTTCTTTCACGCCAATGGCATTCGGCTGAATGGCAATCACTTTTTTCGCACTGTTAAAACTATAATGTGCAATTCCCTTTCCTGAAAAGACTGATTTAGCGACATTCATTTCAGCATCAGGTAAGTCGGTAACACCGCTAACAATACCAGCATCAAGTTTAACCGCAATTCTTGGTGCAATTGCTCTTCCGTTTGGGGTATTCGAAATCACAACCACTTCGCTACCCTGTTGTTCAGCAAGCTGAGAAAGGGCACGCGCGTAAGCCGCACTATCAAACTCATTCATCTGATCGTTATTGATTACAGTAACCTTGGTTGCACCATAACTGCCAAGCTCTCCAAGACGACCAGAATCTCCGTTTACTACAGCAGTAATGAGATCTGTACCAAGCTGATCAGCAAGTTGCCTCGCATAGCTCACGGCCTCAAAACTCTGTTTTTTAAATGCTCCGTCAAATTGTTCTGCATATACTAATACACTCATCTTATAATACTTTGGCTTCGTTCTTCAATAAATTCCATAGCTCGGCTGCATTTTCCGCATCAATGTAATGACACGAGCCTTTATCTTCAGGCTTTTCAAACTCTTTCACTTTGGTTTTAGATGCAGCGCCACTTGGTTCTAATACCGTAAGCGGCTTAGATCTGGCTTGCATAATGCCACGCATATTTGGAATTCTTTGTTCAGCCATACCTTTCATAGCACTTACAACAAAAGGTGTGTCGACTTCATTGATTTCACTACCGCCTATAATGTCGCGCTCTATGGTTGCGGCATTGCCGTTCATTTCAAGTTTGCTTGCGTAGCTCACATATGGTAAGTCTAGCATTTCCGCAACTAAGCCAGGCACAATTGATCCGTTATAGTCAATAGTTTCTTTACCGAAGAAAATAACATCAAACGAATCTGTTTTGGCGTAGTTGGCGATTTCTCCAGCAATTTGAAATGCATCTTGAGGATCAAGATTCACTCTCACGGCATTATCTGCCCCGATTGCCAAAGCTTTTCTAATAATGGCGTCGTTTTCTGGAGGGCCCACATTTAAAATAGTGACCGAGCCGCCTGCCGCTTCTTTTAATTCTAGTGCTCTCACTAATGCATACCACTCATCATACGGGTTCACAATGTAATTCACACCATTAGTATCGAATTCGGTGTTATCATTTGCGAAGTTGATTTTTGTGGTTGTATCAGGCACCTTGCTTATACAAACTAAGAAATTCATTCAATTAATTTTTATAAATACAAATATACCGAAGGATTGTTTTACCAAACGCTCGTTTGATAACTACTTTTTTTATAGCTTACATATATTTCTCTAAATAGGTGTAAATTAGTTATGAAATGTCTTTTGTTAACGATTGCTTAAGTCAACAGTATTATATGAAACTTCTATTTTTATGTTATTTTCTTCTTGGTAGTGTTTTTTGCTATTCTGGCCGAATTGATTGTATTATTAAACCGAAAGGTCAAGAAGAAGTTAAGGGCACAATGTCTTGGTCTATAGCTATGGATAACCATTATAAGAAATTAATAAAATCTCCAAAGCGGATAACAATTAAAACTGGTAAAAAAAAGCGCAATTTTTCTCCCTCAGATGTTGAATACTATAAATTAAAAATGGATGACCAATGGTTTACTTATTATAGTAAAGAAGTATTCAAAGATCAATATGTTTTTTGCGAAAGAAAAGTTACTGGCGTAAAGAGTTTATACTTTTGGTCTTCTACGGGTGCGCATCCTTATTATTTCTCAACATTGAATTTTATAATAACGGACTCAAGAAAAAATAGTTTACCTTATTGGCACACACTTGAAAGTTTTGGTAAAAAAAATAGATTAATAAAGTATTTTAAGGATTGTCCAGAGTTGGCGATGAACATTGACGAAAAATATTATAATTGGAAATCTATAGACGGATTGACTCAAATTATTTCTGCATATAACGAAAAATGTACAGAAAAGCCATAACGTTTGGCACTATTTTGTAGAAATATGCAGATCAAAAACGATAGTTTATTTTGCTCGTTTTAAAAGTCTAACTAATTATAACCAATTTAAAAATCAGCATACTTATGCTTGTATTCTTCGCCGGTTACAATTTTCATGACATCTTCTTCTAGGCTCTTTCCCACTTTATTCTCTACAATTCTATTCACCTCTACTCCATCTTTATAAAAAATAAATGTTGGCACATTGGTAATGTCTTTGCCAACTTCTTGTCCATCGGGGCTTTTTTTATACAAACTACCTTCGTTGCCAACGGCAATAATCTCTAGGCGATTAAGATCGTATTCGGCCGCTTCTAAAATTTTATAGAATCTTGGTACATCTCGTTTACTATCACCACACCAAGTTCCAAAAAAAGCTTCAATATCATATTCTTGAATCGGTTTTTTAATGGCATCAATCATTTCTGGGTTCGGATTGTATTGATCAAAGGTTTGAAACCATCCATTATATGGCGCCTCCAGCAACGCAGCTTTATTTACTTCGCCAATAAGATTTACTCGCCCGCGTTTGTCTTCATAACTTTGAATGGTGACTTCTTTTTCGGGGACTTGCATTTGTGCTACGTTTTTATTACATGCTTGTAACATGATGATTGATAAAAGAAAAATGATGACTCTGATGCTTTTCATTACGTTGATTAAAAATTCCTTGTAAAAATAAAGCCAATATTCTCTAGTTTTTTTTATCTTGTTGACACGATGAAAAACTTGTTAAGAATCATACTTTCGGCATGGGGCGCAAAAGAAATTGGCGGTGGCAAATGTGGTTGCATTGGAGTCATCATTTTATTTATAATTCTCTATTTCTTATCGGGTATACTCTTTTAAATGAGTTATAAGCAAATATTTTATACGAGCATGCTTTTTGTTGGGCTCACGCTCACCAGTTGCAATAAAGCGGCCAATCCTTCAGTATATCAAACAGATACCACAGAAATTGATGCAACCTTTCCCGTAGATGAGGAAATTATAGATTTAATTGAACCATACAAAACTCAACTTGATGGTGCTATGAATGAAGTGATTGGGGTTTTTGCTCACCACATGTATAAAGGTGACTTGCCCGAAGGTGAGCTCGGCAACTTTATGAGCGATGCGCCAAAAGAGGTGATTGAACAAAAATACCAAGAGTTTTTACCCATCGATTTTTCAATGATGAATTTTGGTGGAATACGAGTACAAGAATTACCTGCCGGCGATGTGGCCATGGAAGACATGTATGAACTCATGCCCTTTGAAAATGAATTAGTGATTGTTGAGCTAGCAGGCACCAAAATGGATTCTCTACTGCTCAGAATTTCGCAGAAAGGTGGCATACCAATCTCAAAAAATGTGAATTTAGTAATTGAGAATGGTAACCCACGCGACTTTTTAGTAAATGCGGAACCATATGATCCAAATAAGACGTATCGGGTTTTACTCACAGATTATGTTGCAAATGGCGGTGACGGTATGGATATGCTTGAAGACGTGCCGCAGAGTAAAACCAACTTGAAATTACGCGATGTATTGATTGAATACATGCAACTGAAAAGCGACCGTCAAGAAACAGTTACAGCAAGAATTAATGGGAGAATTATTGTTATCAATTAGTAGAAATGGATAGAAGAAATTTTTTGCGTACAAGCGCTGTAACAGCAGCCGGGTTGAGTGTTGCTGGTTTACCATTTTCTGCATTTGCGGCAGATGTTGGTTACCATAAGCTCACCATTCTACACACCAACGATTTACATAGCCGTATTGAACCTTTCGAAAGCGGTAGAAACAAAGGCCTTGGCGGGTTTGCAAGACGCGCAGCCTTGATTGACAAAATAAGAGCGCAAGAAAAGAACGTGCTTCTTTTAGACGCTGGCGATATTTTTCAAGGCACACCCTACTTCAACTTTTTTGGTGGTGAACTAGAAATGAAATTGATGAGTGAAATGGGTTACGATGCTGCTACAATTGGCAATCACGATTTTGATGCCGGCATTGATGGCTTAGAAAAACAACTCGTTCACACTAACTTTCCTCTGCTCTCTTCTAACTACGACTTTACTGATACAATCATGCACAACAAAACCAAAGATGCGTTGATTGTGAAAAAAGGCAAATTGAAAATTGGCATTTTTGGCTTAGGTATAGAGCTTGATGGACTTGTGCCAGAAAAACTCTACGGAAATACAAAATATCTTGATCCATTACCAATTGCACTTGCAAGTGCGGGAAGATTAAAGCACGACGAAGATTGCGATTTTGTGATATTATTGAGCCATTTGGGTTATAAATACAGATCGAGCAGAGTGAGCGATATGACACTGGCCGAACAATCAAAAGACATCGACCTCATTATTGGTGGGCATACGCATACTTTTTTGCGTGAACCGACTGTTGTAGCCAACGCAGAAGGGAAAACAATGCTCGTTAACCAAGTTGGTTTTGGCGGTATTAACCTTGGCCGAATAGATGTGTATTTTTCGAAAGACAGAACAAGTCGTTACACAAAAAGCGAAGTTGTGCCTGTTAAGTGAGGTATGAGTCGGAAGTTTTAATTTACAAGAAGAACTTCATCTTAAAAGACTATTGAAGCAAAACACTCAAACTATGTTCATTTATAAAACAGCTTGGTTTTTTAAATACTTTGCGGCATCTTGGGTGTCGGGCATTGCTATTTTTCCTTTTATTTTATGCAAACATGCTCAATTGCTAGAAAATAGACGGTTCATAAACCACGAACGTATTCACATTCGGCAACAAATGGAAATGCTTGTTTTTCCCTTTTTTGTTTGGTATGCGATAGAATACATCGTTCGCATTATTCAATTCAGAAACACACATCTTGCTTACAAGAACATTAGTTTTGAGAGAGAAGCCTACAGCAATGAAAATGACGATGAATATTTAACCTCGCGAAGATTCTGGAGTTTTTTACAATTTGTTTAGAGCAACATCTAGAGTTACATATCAATGATGCGTGAGTATCTTTGAGTATAATATGGAAATAAAGACAAATAAACTTCAAGATGCAATTGATCTGCGTCTATTAGAACAAAGAAAGGTTTTTTTATGGGGAATGGTGAACGACAATTCAGCCAAGCATGTAATTGATCGACTACTTTACCTCGATAGCCTAAATAATGATGAAATACAATTTGTAATAAATAGTCCGGGTGGATATGTTACCTCTGGCATGGCGATGTATGATGTGCTTCGCTCACTCACAAGCCCCGTGAGTACCGTATGTAGCGGTTTAGCTGCAAGTATGGGGTCAATTTTGCTTTCTGCTGGCGAAAAAGGGCGAAGATTTATCTATCCCCACGGGCGTGTTATGATTCATCAACCAAGTGGCGGCGCGCAAGGCCAAGCTTCGAATATTGAGATTCAAGCGCAAGAAATTTTAAAAACCAAAGAACTCTCTGCGAGAATTCTTGCTGACAATTGTGGTCAAACATTTGAGCGCGTAATGAAAGATTTCAATCGTGATTATTGGATGGATGCGACTGAGAGTATGGATTACGGAATTGTTGATGGTGTATTGGAAACGAAATAATGGGACTATTTGGAAACAAAGATCCTAAAAAAAAGGATAAGAAGAAATATAAAAAACTCCTTGAAGAAGCTCGTGATCTTCAACGAGCTGGAGACATTCCCGCCTATGCAAAAAAAATGGCTGAGGCAGATGAATTGCTTAACCGAATTGAAAGTAAAGAATACTAAAAAAAGGTACGAATCAATCGTACCTTTTTTATTATCGGCACGAACGAATCGTACCTCGGGGGAATATTTACTTATGAGTCTGCAGGTGTCTTACCAGCATAATTTTCAAGTTGCCTTGCTTGCTGCAATGAAGCTTCAATACTTGTTTGCTGCTCCACGAGCACCATTCTCACATTTTCTGGATAAGAAGTTTCTTTCAGTACTTCTTTATATTCATTTACACTTGCCTCTTCGCCACGTATACATTCTTCAAAAAGTGCTTCATTACTTCCACTGAGGGCGTCACGCAAATTCATCCAAGTTCTATGTAAGTCACCAAGACTACTTGTGCCTTTATCTGGCTCAAAACCTAAACTTGTAATTTCGCTTTTGAGTTGGTGACCAAAATTGTTGCGTTGTTCAGCTCTAGCGTTTAGATAATTTTTTAATTGTGTGTCATCAACTTTTTCTGCAGCGTTCTGGTAGCCTGCTTCTGCGTCATAACTCTTCGTCAATAACTCATTCAATCTCGCAGCTGCTTCTTTAGTCGTTTGCATAATTTTTCTTGTTTTTATTGTTTTTGTTTTCTGCTAATAGAACAAACTAAACACAAAATTGTTCAACTAAAAATCACAAACAATAATTATGAAAAAGTTCACAAACAAAGTGCTTGCAACCCTACTATTTTTATTTGCACAAGGCGTAGCCTTTGCTCAAGATGGTGATGGTGGCTTAGATGTTGACGTCAGCTTAAATGACCAAACACAGTGGTATCAAAATCCACTATATTGGGTAATCGGAGGTTTATTTTTCCTACTCCTCATTGCCATTATAGCGAGAGGCGGTAGTAAAAAATAAGTAGAAGATAAGTAATCAACACAAAGCTGCTCTTTTAGGGCGGCTTTTTTATTGTTCGTCAGTAACCAGTGCTTTCATATACTCACGCTTCATGCGGGCAATATTTTCGAGTGTAATTCCTTTCGGGCATTCTACTTCACATGCACCAGTATTTGAACAATTACCAAAACCCTCTTCATCCATTTTATTCACCATGCGTAATACTCTACGCTGCGCCTCAGGTTCACCCTGTGGGAGTAAAGCCAGTTGACTAATTTTGGCTCCTACAAACAAGCTTGCAGAAGAGTTAACACAGGTAGCTACGCAGGCGCCGCAACCTATACAAGCAGCTGCGTCAAACGCTTTGTCAGCATTTTGTTTATGAATGGGAATGGCATTGGCATCTTGGGTATTTCCAGAGGTGTTCACTGAAACAAAGCCGCCCGCAGCCATAATTCTATCAAAAGCTGTGCGGTCAACAACCAAATCTTTCACAATAGGGAATGACTTGGCTCTAAAAGGCTCAATCACGATGGTGTCACCATCGTTAAATGAACGCATGTGCAACTGACATGAAGTTACACGATCACCCGGACCGTGCGGTTCTCCATTGATAAAGAGTGAACACGAGCCACAAATTCCTTCTCTACAATCGTGATCAAAGGCAACAGGTTCCTCTCTGTTCAACACGAGCTCGTTATTCAAAATATCCATCATTTCTAAAAACGAACTGTTCTCAGAAATATCGGAAACTTTGTAGCTTTCTAAGCGCCCTTTATCCTCAGGGCCATTTTGTCTCCAAATTTTTAGGGTAAGATTTAATCTTCTTTCTCCAGCCATAATTTTCGTTTAGCGCTTATTTATAAGATCTCGTTTTTACTTCAATATTGTTGAACTCCAGCTCTTCTTTATGAAGAACAGATTCTTTGGCGTTCGGACCGTTGTATTCCCATGCAGATACAAACATGAAATTGTCATCATCTCGAACCGCTTCACCTTCGGCTGTTTGGTATTCTAGCCGAAAGTGTCCACCGCAACTCTCGTTTCTGTCTAAGGCATCTTTTGCCATTAACTGCCCAAGTTCTAAAAAGTCGGCCACTCTTCCTGCTTTTTCCAACTCTGCATTCAGGCTGTCGGCTGTTCCAGGAACATACAGGTCTGCATAAAATTCATCACGCAATTTCCCAATCTCTTCGATTGCTCGTTCTAAGTCTTCTGCCTTTCTCGCCATGCCCACTTTATTCCACATAATTTGCCCAAGTTTTTTGTGGAAGTAATCTACTGGCTTAGTACCATCGTTGTTGATGAACGAATCAATTCGCTCTCTCACAGCTTGTTCAGCTTCATTAAATTCAGGTAAGTCGGTAGAAATTTCACCAGTTCTTATATCATCAGCTAGGTAATTGGCAATTGTGTAAGGAATGACGAAGTATCCATCGGCCAAGCCTTGCATCAGTGCAGATGCGCCTAATCGGTTGGCACCATGATCAGAAAAATTTGCCTCGCCAAGTGCGTAGCAACCAGGAATGGTTGTCATCAAATCATAATCAACCCAAACGCCGCCCATTGTATAATGCACTGCAGGATAGATTTTCATTGGCGTTTTGTAGGGATTTTCTCCGGTAATGAGTTGATACATTTCAAACAAGTTACCATATTTGGATTCTACCCATTGTTCACCCAGTTCTCTAATTTTTTCATCACTCGGATTATCAATGCCTTGTTCATAGGCAGACTCTTTCCCTTTCTTTTGAATTTCGGTTGAAAAATCGAGATAAACACCTTCGTTGGTTTCATTATTCTCAATGCCAAAGCCTGCATCGCAACGCTCTTTTGCAGCACGGCTCGCCACATCTCGGGGTACCAAGTTCCCAAAAGCAGGATAACGTCTTTCAAGGTAATAATCACGTTCCTCTTCCGAGAGGTCTGTTGCTTTCATTCTCCCCTCACGAATCGCTTCTGCATCTTCTTTTTTCTTAGGCACCCAAATTCTACCAGAGTTTCTTAACGACTCCGACATTAAGGTGAGTTTAGACTGAAATTTTCCGTGCACGGGTATACACGTTGGGTGAATTTGAACATAGCATGGGTTCGCGAAGTAGGCACCGCGTTTATGAATTTTCCATGCGGCCGTAACATTGCTGCCCATTGCATTAGTAGAGAGAAAATACACATTTCCATATCCGCCGCTGCAAACAAGAACTGCATGAGCACTGTGTCTTTCAATTTCGCCAGTAACGAGGTTGCGGGCAATGATACCGCGCGCTTTACCATCAACAACCACCAAGTCTAGCATTTCGTGGCGGTTGTACATTTTAATTCTGCCTAACCCAATTTGTCGGCTCATCGCCGAATATGCGCCCAATAATAGTTGTTGACCAGTTTGGCCTTTCGCGTAAAATGTTCTACTCACTTGCACACCACCAAATGAGCGATTATCTAACAAGCCACCATACTCACGAGCGAATGGAACACCTTGGGCCACACACTGGTCAATTATATCTGCGCTTACCTCGGCAAGGCGATACACATTACTCTCGCGGCTGCGGTAATCACCACCTTTTATTGTATCATAAAAAAGTCTGTAAATAGAATCATTATCGC
>ENA-ORXM01004687-ORXM01004687.1-marine-metagenome-genome-assembly--contig:-NODE-4687-length-11711-cov-5.431408_pt1 | contig 11711 bp, 7 predicted proteins | sample MGYA00237867_ERZ511480 | MGnify/ENA primary metagenome ERZ511480 (study PRJEB26309, sample SAMN06266103) | marine metagenome | isolation source: Algal blade | place: United Kingdom:Sidmouth, United... | reverse complement strand
CCGAGCCCGAGCCCGAGCCCGAGCCCGAGCCCGAGCCGGAGCCGGAGCCGGAGCCGGAGCCTGGGCCCGAGCCCGAGCCTAGGCCCGAGCCGGAGCCGGAGCCGGAGCCGGAGCCTCGGCCCGAGCCGGAACTGGCTGCCGCTTTCGTGACGGCCGAGGCCCCGGTGCTGGTCGCACCGGCTGCCGTACCGGCTGCAGGTCCGCCCGAGGCTCCGGCCGAGGAGCCCGTCGCGAGCCCGCAGGCCGTGCAGACCGCCCCCGCGGCGCCCGCACGGGCGACGGTGGAGCTTGCCGAGCGCGTCGACGTCGAGTTCGAGGCGATCGATCTCGGTTCGCTGATCGGCGAGCGCCCGCAGATCGGGCAGCTCGCTCTCGCGACGGTCGACGGCACGCTCGCGACGTTCGACGACATCGACGGCGCGACCCTCGAGGAGCCGTCGATCGACACGCTCGATCTCGCCACGCTGCTCGGCGAGCGGGACGACGGCTCGCGGGCCACGTTCGACGATCTCGCCGAGGCGTTCGAGCGTCAGGACGACGAGCTCGAGAAGCGCGCGACGTTCGCGCAGACGCTCGTCGGCGGTTCGGTCGGGCTGACGTCGGGGATCAGCGTCGGTTACCTGATCTGGCTGATCCGGGGCGGCACCTTGGTGAGCAGCGTGCTGTCGTCGCTGCCGGCGTGGCGATTCGTCGATCCGCTGCCCGTCCTCGACGGACTCGCCGGTGGCGCGGACGACGACGAGGAGTCGCTCGAGAGCATGGTCGCCGACGGCGATACCGGGGAGGCGGCGCTCGACTCGCCACCGGTACAGACACCACCGCCATCTTCGGCGGTGCCACCGGAGGACGGGGGCGCCGCTCCGCGTCCGCCAGGATGAACGCATGACTCGCTCCTCGCTGATCTCGTGGTACCGGCGCCTGCCCTCGCTGCCCGCGCGCTTCCACATCGCGTTCGGCCTGTCGTCGCTGGTGACGAGCGTCGTGCTGCTCGCGGCGTTCACCGGATTCGTGCCCGATCGCGAGGGCGCGCTGCGCGCGGGTCGCGTGGCGCTGGCCGAGGCGCTGGCCTCGTCGAGCTCGATGCTGCTCCGACGAGGAGACCTCGCCGGCATTCGCGACTCGCTCGAGTTCGTCGTCGAGCGCAACGCCGACCTGGTCGCGGTCGCGCTGTTCAGGGCGATGGACGACTCGACCGTGATCTTCTCGGGCGACGCCGCCTCGGCGGCCGCGGCCGATGCCGCCGAGGCGGCGGCCGCGACCGCGCTCGAGGACGCCGGGAACGGCGTGGTCGTCCCGCTCTACCGGGGAGGGCGTGCCTGGGGCGAGCTACGCTTCGCGTTCGGCGGCGAGTCGAGCGGCTGGCTCGCGCGAGCGCGTCGCTCGCCCTTCGCCCTGATGGCGTTCATCGGCCTGATCAGCCTGCCGCTCTTCCACGTCTATCTCGGTCGCATGCTGAAGGCGCTCGATCCGTCGCGGGCCGTGCCGGGACGTGTGCGCTCGGCGCTCGACACCATCGCCGAGTCGCTGTTCGTGATCGATCGTCACGGCACGCTGGTGCTCGCGAACGCCGCCTTCGCCGATCTCGTCGGACGCTCCGCCGAGTCGCTGCTCGGCGTGCCTGTGGCCTCGCTCGACTGGGTCGACGACGAGTCGACGGCAGCGGACGCGGCCGCCCCGCCATGGCGCCGCGCGCTCGACCTCGGCGTCGCCACCCGGCAGGACATGATCGCGTACGTGGATGCCGCGGGCGTCCGCCGACGTTTCATCGTCAACTGCTCGCCGGTGACCGGTGCCAAGGGCAAGGTGGGCGGCGTGCTCGTCAGCATGGACGACGTGACCCGACTGGAGGAGCAGGAGCAGCTCCTGCGGGAATCGATGGAGGCGGCCGAGGAGGCGAGTCGGGCGAAGAGCGCGTTCCTGTCCAACATGAGTCACGAGATACGCACGCCGATGACGGCGATCCTCGGGTTCACCGACGTGCTGCGCAGCGCGCGCGGGCAGAGCGAGGGCGAGCGGCAACGCCATCTGGCGACGATCTCGACGAGCGGCAGGCACCTGCTCGGGCTGATCAACGACCTGCTGGACCTGTCGAAGGTGGAGCAGGGCGCGATGGAAGTCGAGTCGATCCCCACGGAGCCTGTCGGTGTGGCCGCCGAGGTCATCGAGGTGCTTCGCGTCAAGGCCGAGGAGAAGGACATCTCGCTCACGCTCGAGGTCGTCGACGCGTTGCCCGAGACCGTGCTCTCCGACCCGGCCCGCCTCCGGCAGATCGTCACGAACCTCGTCGGCAACGCCATCAAGTTCACCGAGCGCGGGGGGGTCGTGGTGCGGGTCGGCCGGCGTGGCGAGATGCTCCGCATGGCGATCGTCGACTCCGGCATCGGCATGAGCGAGGCGCAGCAGGCGAGCATCTTCGACGCGTTCGCGCAGGCGGACGTGTCGATCACGCGCCGCTTCGGCGGCACCGGTCTGGGCCTCTCGATCAGCCGCGAGCTGGCCCGGGCCCTCGGTGGCGACGTGACGGTCTCCAGCGTGTCGGGCGAGGGCAGCACGTTCCTGATCGAAGTGCCGCTCGGGCAGGTCGACGGCGTGCCGCTGTTGCCCGCCGCCGAACTGCTTTCCCGGGCGATGCGGGTCGAACGGGCCGCCGGCGAGAGCTGGCGCTTCGCGGACGCCCGCGTGCTGGTGGTCGACGACGCCGCCGAGAACCGCGAGCTCCTGGCGCTGGTGCTCGGAGATCTCGGCCTCGACGTGTCGCTCGCCTGCGACGGGCGGGAGGCGATCGACGCGGTGGCCGCCGCCGAGGCCGCGGCCGTGCCGTTCGAGGCGATCCTGATGGACATACAGATGCCGGGCATGGACGGCTACGAGGCCGTCGGGCGGCTTCGCGCCTCGGGCTTCGTCGCGCCGGTCATCGCGCTGACGGCCAACGCGATGAAGGGATTCGAGTCGCGTGTGGAAGAGGCGGGCTTCTCCCACTACCAGACCAAGCCGATCGACATCGCGGGTCTGGGCCGGCTGCTGGGCGAGCTGCTCGGCGGGGAGCGCACGGTGACGGAGGCGGCGGACGAGGCTGTGCACGGCATCACGAACGCGAGCGAGTCCTCAAACCGTTCCGCTCCGGCGGTCGCTACGGAGGAGACGGATCCGCTGGTCAGTTCGTTGCTGGCCGGCAGTCCGAAGTTCCACGAGATAGTCGCGCGATTCATGCCGCGGCTGGACGAGGAGACGGTCGCGCTGCGAGCGGCACTGGAGGCAGGGAAGATGGAGGATGTCGCACGGATCGCCCACTGGTTGAAGGGGTCGGCCGGCAACGTCGGGTTCGATGACTTCACGGCGCCCGCGGAGCGCCTGGAGCGCTGCGCGCAGTCGGCCGATGCCGCCGGCGTGGCGCGCGAGGTCGCGTGCGTGGAGGGGCTGGTCGAGCGGGTGCGTTCGGGCTGGACGGACGAGCTCCCGGCGGTGCGCTCGGCATGATGAACGCGGGCGACGGCGATCTGGATGAAGCGGTGCTGCTGCACGAGCGCCGGTTGATGGCGAGCGCCACGATCATGATGATCGACGACGAGCCGCTCAACATGGACGTGCTGAAGATCCATCTCGAGACGGAGGGGTACAGCCGGTTCGTCACGGTCGACGACTCGCGCCAGGCGATGCAGTCGCTCCGCGAGACGGTGCCGGACGTGTTGCTGCTCGATCTCATCATGCCGCACGTCTCCGGCTTCCAGATCGTCGAGGAGATGCGTCGCGACAACGAGCTCAGGCTCATACCGGTGCTCGTGCTGACCGGCTCCGACGACGCCGCGACCAAGCTTCGCGCGCTGCAGTCCGGGGCGACCGACTTCCTCGCCAAGCCGGTGGACCCCAGCGAGCTCGCGCTCCGGATGCGCAACACCCTCGCGTCCCGCGCCTGGCAGAGGCGCATCAGTCACATCGACGTGCTGACCGAGTTGCCGAACAGGCTGTTCTTCATGCAGCTGCTGCGCGAGCGTGTGGCGCGCGAGAACGAGCCGGAGGACGAGGCCGGACCGGCGGTCCTCATCCTGGTCAACATCAACCGCTTCAAGGCGGTCAACGATTCGCTCGGTCCCGATCGCGGGGACGAGGTGCTGCGTGCCTTTCGCGAGCGACTGGTCGCGTCCCTGGGAGCGCGTGCGTGCCTGTCGGCGGATCGACTGCTGGACTCGCGCAGCACGTCCGATCGTTCCCTGTCGTGCGTCGCGCGCCTCGGTGGCGACCGGTTCGCGGTGCTGCTGCCGCTCGATCCGGACGTGCCGGACAGCGACGCGCTCGCTCGCCACATCCGACGCTTCGTCGTGTCGATGGAGCAACCGCTGCCGGCGGGCGAGCAGAAGGTCTACCTGAGCGCGAGCATCGGCGTGGCGACCGTCAGTGCCGGTCGGGCGGTCGAGGCGATCGTCAACGACGCGGAGACGGCGATGCGTCATGCGCAGCGAGCCGGCGGCACGAGCTTCGCGTTCTACTCCGAGCAGATGGATGCGCAGGCGCGAGAGCTCCTGAGCCTCGAGAACGGGCTCAGGACCGCGGTCGACCGGGGCGAGATCTTCGTGCTGTACCAGCCGAAGGTCGACGTCGCGACGAACCGCGTCACCGGAGCCGAGGCGCTCGTGCGCTGGAACAACGCCGAGTTCGGTCTGATCTCGCCGGTCGACTTCATCCCGCTCGCCGAGGACAGCGGCATGATCGTCTCGATCGGCGCGTGGGTGCTGCGGGAGTCGTGCCGCCAGACGCGCGAGTGGCACGATCTCGGCTATACCGACCTGCGCATCGCGGTGAACGTCTCGATCAGACAGCTGCGCGAGCCGGACTTCATCGACACGGTCGCCAGCGCCCTGGACGAGAGCGGCCTGCCACCGGCGGCGCTGATCATCGAGCTGACCGAGAACATGATCATGGAGAACGCCGAGAGCAACGTCGTCAAGCTCGCCCAGATCAAGGCGCTCGGCGCGAAGTTGTCGATCGACGACTTCGGCACCGGGTACTCGTCGCTGAGTTACCTGCAGCGCTTCCCGCTCGATCAGCTCAAGATCGATCGCTCGTTCATCGCCGAGATCGACGGGCCGGAGAGCCACACGCCGATCGTCAAGGCGGTGGTGTCGCTCGCGCACGACCTGGGACTCTCGGTCGTCGCCGAGGGTGTCGAGACGCACCAGCAGCTGGCCCACGTCCGCGCCTACGGATGCGAGGAATTCCAGGGCTATCTCTGCAGCCGCCCGATACACCCCGGAGAGTTCGTGGCGCTGCTCGCCGAGGAGTACCGAAAGCGGGCGTGATCGGCGCCTCAGGGGGTCGGCGGGACCTCGCTCATCTCGAGGTGCAGACGATCTCCCGACCAGGGGTTCGCGCGGGCGACATCGACGTTCAGCGTGACGCCGAGTCCGGGCTCGTCCGAGGGGATGACGTAGCCGTCCTCCCAGCGGATCGGGTGCTCGAGGATCCCGGCGTGAAAGCCGTCCCATCGCTCGATGCTCTCCAGTATCAGGAAGTTCGGGGTGCAGGCGGCGAGCTGCACGTTGGCCGCCCCCTCGATCGGACCGCAGTAGAGATGCGGGGCGATCTGCGCGTGGCGCGTCTCGGCGATCGCCGCGATCTTCTTCGCCTCGAGGATGCCGCCGACCCGCCCGATCGCCATCTGCAGGATCGACGCGGCGCCGGCGTCGAGCACCCGCGCGAACTCCCACTTGGTCGCCAGGCGCTCGCCGGTGGCGATCGGTATCGAGGTCGCGCGCGCGACCCGCGCCATCTCCTCGGGGTTCTCCGGCGGCACCGGCTCCTCGAACCAGAGCGGATCGCTCGCCTCGATCCGCTTCGCCAGCCGTATCGCCCCGGCGGCGGTGAACTGGCCGTGCGTGCCGAACAGCGCCGAGCGCTCGAGATCGGCGAGGAACGGCTGACGGCCGTCGTAGACCGTGTAGGGCCCCGCGGGGTCGAACTTGAGCGCCGTGAAGCCCTGCTCGACGTACTCGAGCGCGCGCTCGGCGGCCAGGTCCGGATCGGGCGGGTGCGTCCGCCGTTCGCGGACGATGTCGCGAAAGCGTGCGGCACGCGTTGATTTCGGGGGAGAGCGGCCGCATACTGGCGGCGTACGGTTCTTCCGGGGATGACATGGTTTCGACGGAAGTGATGAACCCTTAGGTGCATGCCGAGGATCGGTGACCTCGTAAATCCAGCCGAAACTTCATAGTTGCCAACGACGACAACTACGCACTGGCCGCCTGATTAAACCCTTTTAGGTTTTAGTTGGACCGGACTACCTCGATCGAGCCCTGTCCGTGGGGTCCGGCGAGGGCAACAGACACGGAATCGCGCGAAGGGCCGTCCTTGCACCGGAGCGTTAAACCAATAATGGACTCGCCAACGGCTCTCCTGTTCGTCGGGGGTCGACGGTTAAAGCCATAGACGAAACTAAGCATGTAGTACCGACGGCGGAGTGCTTTCGGACGGGGGTTCGACTCCCCCCATCTCCACCAACACGGCGTTCACCGGTCTTAGCCGGTGTTTTCAGAGCCCCGGTAACACGGGGCTTTTTTGTGTCCGCAGGGTTCCACGAACGCCCCGGGCGTTCCTCGAGAGTCCGTTCAGTCGGGGGTACGGGTGGGCGTACGGACGCGCCGCGCGCTCGCCGGCGTCGAACGGATCGTGAACGCGTGTCGGCGGGCCGTCGAGACGGAGGTTCGAGGCAGTCCCGCAACGACGCACGCCGCCGGTGCTTGCGACGACCCTTCGTCGAGTTGAGCGCAACGCGGCGAGCCGCTAGCGTGCGTCAATGGATCCGGTCAGCGTGCTCTACTACGGCGCCATCTGCGGTCTGCTCGCGCTGTTCTCGCCGGAGCTCGGGAGAGCGGCAGCCCGCCTCGCGTGCGGCTTCGCCGTCGGACTGGTCGCAGCGGCCCTGCTGCCGGTGCTCAAGGGCGTGCTCGCCGGCTGAATGGCGAACGAGCCCCGAGGACGGGCTACGTGGCGCGCGGTGGGTCCGGTGATGCCGAGGTGGATCGTTCCCGTCTCAGAGCCCCTCGGCGAGCGTGAGCGGGATTCGGCCCGTCGACTCCGTGGTGTGCGGATTCGATTCGCTCTGCCAGACCACGCGATTGCGCCCTTCGCGCTTGGCCGTGTACAGCAGATCGTCGCTACGACGCACCCAGTCCGTGCGCTGATCGTCGGCGCGTGCCGCCGCCACCCCGACGCTCGCCGTCACCCGATGGTGCTGAAGAAGCCCCGCGCCTTCGATGGTGGCACGCAGGCTCTCGGCCCGTGCCAGGGCCGGCTCGGCGTCGCAGTTCCCGAGCAGGACGAGGAACTCTTCGCCACCCATACGGAAGACATCGTCGTCCACGCTCGTGCACTCGCGCAGCAGCCGCGCCACCTCGCGCAGCACTCGATCGCCGATCTCGTGGCCGAAGCGGTCGTTGATGCTCTTGAAGTGATCGAGATCGAGCGAGAGCAGGGCGGCTGGCGTACCTTCGATCGCACGTCGCTCGAGCGCCCCCTGCAGTCGCTCGGGGAGCGTGGTGCGGTTCAGCAGCCCCGTCAGCGGGTCGTGCTCCACCTGGAAGCGTAGCCGCCGCTGTTGAGCGTCGATCTCGCGGACGAGGATCGAGGCGAACAGGCTCACCGCGAGGAGGGTGGCCGAGAAGCGCGCGGACAGCGCCGGCTCGAGCGTGGTCCAGATCATCGGCAGCGCGATGGCGAGGATCGCGGCGTTCGCCACCACCGCCCGGCGTCGTTCGAGCATGCAGTGGCAGGCGAGTGTCGCGGGGTAGCACCAGACGCCGCCGATGATGCCGTCGACGCTGAAGACGTGCGTCATGAACAGCATTCCCGCCGGGACGAGTCCGTAGAGCGTCACCTTCTCGTAGTCGCGGCCGTTGGCCACCAGCCAGACGTTCACTGCCAGCATCGCGACGATACCGGCGGTGCCGGCGGCCATGACGTAGGCCTCTTGGACAAGACTGACGAGCACGAACGGGAACAGCAGCGCCAGCGCGGCCAGCGCGACGCTGCCGGTCGCCTTCGTGCGATAGTCAGCCTGGGGTTCCCAAATGCGCATGGCATCTCTCGCGGTCGATCCAGCCGAACCGCCCCGGACAGGTCACCTCGGCCCGTCTCGGTGGGAAGCGGAGCAAGGAGCAGGCCGGAGCGAGACCCGAGACCGCCGGCGTCGATGACCGGCCGGTCAGGAGAGCACGGGAGGCGAAACCGCCGCCGAGTCCGAAGCGGTCTGAGTCGCCTCGGTGGAACACCGTATCGGCCCTCGTATCGGCCCTCGTGTCGGCCGGTGGGGAACACGGGCGCCCCGCTCGCGATCGCCACGTCGGACGACGCCGCCTCACCGGGCGTCAACCGCTCGTCGCGCGACGGCGTCGGAGACGGGCGCGCCGGCGCGCCCGGGGCGGACGTGCGTCGGTCCGTCGGCGCTCGTGGCCACGAGAGGCGGTGGTATTCCGGCACGCCCGCTCTTGCCCTCCGACGCCTCAGTCGCCGTTCGTGGCTCGCTCGCGAATCGCCCGAAGGGAGCCGCCGACCGTGATCGCGTCGGGGTCGAGCAGGCAGTGCAGGATCGCCGGCTTGCCCGAGGCACGTGCACGCGCGAACGCCGGGGCGAAGTCCGCCGTGGTCTCCACCCGTTCGCCGTATCCGCCGAAGGCCGCGGCATAAGCGGCGAAGTCGGGATTGCGCAGCTCGGTCCCCGAGACGCGACCGGGGTAGTGGCGTTCCTGGTGCATGCGGATCGTGCCGTACATACCGTTGTCGGCGACGATGACGATCACGGGGAGAGCGTATTGCACGGCGGTCGCGAACTCCTGGCCGTTCATCAGGAAACAGCCATCGCCGGCGAAGGCGACGACCGGTCGGGACGGGTCGAGCCGGGCGGCGGCGATCGCCGCGGGCACGCCGTAGCCCATGCTGCCGGAGGTCGGGGCGAGCTGCGTGCCGAGGCGCTCGAAGGGGTAGAAGCGGTGCACCCAGGTGGCGTAGTTGCCGGCGCCGTTGGCGATCAGGGTTTGCGGTGGCGAGCACCGTGCCACCTCGGCGACGACCTGCGCGAGGTCGACGCCGCCTCCCCCGCGCGGCTCGTCCCCGCTCGGCGCCGGCACGGCGCTCCAGCGGCACCGCTCGGCGTGTCGCTCGCGGGTGCGCTCGCCCCAGCCCTCCACCGGATCGAGGTAGCTCACGTCGCGGCTCGCGCCGTGGGCCAGCGGCGCGAGAAAGGCCCCCGGCGAGGTGTTGATCGCGACATCGGCGCGGTAGACCCGACCGAGCTCCTCGGCGCCAGGGTGCACGTGGACGAGCTTCTGGCGCGGGCTCGGGATGTCGAGCAGCGTCCACCCCTGGCTCGGCATCTCGGCCAGGCGGCCGCCGACGAGGAGGAGGAGATCCGCCTCGCGCGCGAAGCGCGCGAGCGACGGCTCGCAGGCGACGCCCAGCTCGCCGGCGAAGTTCGGGTGCGAGACCGGGAACAGTGTCTGGCGGCGGAACGAGGTCGCCACCGGCAGCGCCAGCGTCTCGGACAGTCGGACCAGATCGTCGACGGCGTCCGTCGTCCAGCGCGAGCCGCCGGCGACGAGCAGCGGGCGTCGCGCCTCGCGCAGCAGGTTCTCGACCGCGATCAGATCGGCCGCCGAGGGGGCCGGTTCGGCAACCGCGTAGGGGCGGGCGTCGGGTGCCTCGCTCGTATCGCTCAGCACGTCCTCTGGCAGAGCGACGACGACCGGGCCGGGGCGCCCGTTGGTCGCGATATGGAAGGCGCGCGAGACGAGCTCCGGGATGCGCGCGGTGTCGTCGATCTCGGTCACCCACTTGGCCAGTGAGCCGAAGGTCTGACGGTAGTCGAGCTCCTGGAAGCCCTCGCGCTCGCGCGTGTCGCGGCGCACCTGCCCGATGAACAGGATCAACGGCGTCGAGTCCTGGCGCGCGACGTGTAACCCCGGGCTCGCGTTGGTCGCACCGGGGCCGCGCGTGACCAGGCAGATCCCGGGCGCACCGGTGAGCTTGCCGTGCGCCTCGGCCATCATCGCCGCACCGCCTTCCTGACGGCAGACGGTCAACGCGATGTCGGCATCGTGCAGCGCATCGAGCACCGCGAGGTAGCTCTCGCCGGGCACGCACCAGGCGTGCGTCGTACCGTGTACCCGCAACTGATCGACGAGGAGGCGGCCGCCGGAGCGGCGGTTTGGTGCGCGCATCGGCGCATTGTCGCGCGATCGAGGTGCATGCGTCACGCGAGGGCCGGTCGCGCGCCGTGTGAGCTCGCCCTCAGGCGACCGAGAAGCCGCCTTCGATCATGATCGACTCGCCGTTGACCAGCGCGGAGGCGGAGGAGGCGAGGTAGAGGGCGAGGTCGGCCACCTCCACCGGTTCCCCGAAGCGTCCGACGGGGGTGCGCGCGAGGAACGCCGCGCTCTTCTCCCCCGGGCCCCAGACCTCGCGCCCCATCGGGGTCATGATGACCGTCGGGCAGATCGCGTTGACCTGGACGTTGTGCCGCGCCCACTCGATCATGAGCCCGCGCGTCATCGCGTTCAGCGCCGCCTTCGATGCAGAGTAGGCGACGTGCTCGTCGATCGCGACGACGGCGGCCTGCGAGGAGACGTTGATGACCTTGCCCCAGCGCTGCTCGATCATGCGCGGGGCGAGGGCCTTGGCCAGCTGGAAGGGGGCCCGGAGGTTCACGGCCATGACCTCGTCCCAGCGCTCGAGCGTGGTCTCGAGTGCCGGGGCGATGCGCGCGATGCCGGCGTTGTTGACGAGGATGTCGACGGTACCGACCGCCTCCAGCGCCTCGCGGGCGAGACGCTCGACCTCGTCGGGATCGTGGAGCTCGGCGGGGACGACCGTGCAGCGCCGCCCCTTCGCGCGCACCGCCTCGGCGACCGTGTCGAGGGCCGCCCGATCGCGGGCGCTCGCGACGATGTCGGCACCGGCATCGGCGAAGACGCGGCAGATCTCCTCGCCGATGCCGCGCGAGGCGCCGGTGACGAGCGCGGTGCGCCCGGCAAGGGAGAAGCGGGCGGTCCAGTGGCCGCTCGCCGGGGCGGAGTCGTCTGTGGTCATCGGGAATGCTCCTTGTCGTACTGTACACCGTGTGGTGCGGTACACCGTGCGCCGTGATCGAGCGCCCCGGCAGGCACCGCCTCGGTCCGCCAGTACCGCCTCTATCTACCTGTGTGCGGGCCGCGTGACAAGTGATGCTCGCCGCCCCTGACGGGTCGGCGCCGCGCCGGTATCATCCCGGAGCGTCGCCCCGCGGGCCCCGTGGGCATTCGACGGCGAGATCCCGCATGTTCCGTCTGGCCGGCGCACCCGCGCTATCGGAGTTCCGACGCGAGCGTCTGCTCGCCCGCCTCGAGGTGCTCGGGCTCGGTATCGTCGGTGTCGAGGCGAGCTACCGCTACTACGTCGATACCGAGGTGGCCGCGCTCGATGCGACCAAGGCAGTCAGCGGCGCGTTGAGCGACGTCGCCGCGGGCGGGGCATCTGCCACCGTTTTGGTCGCGTGTGCCGTGAGAGGCACAGATGCGGGCACTCAATCACAGATGCAGGCGCTCGATGACGCGCTGTCTTCTTCCGCGGCGCGATGTTCAGTGTTGGAGAGGGCGCCGCGTCGCCAGAGAATTTGGTCGGTTGCGCGCTGGGTCGCGAAGACGCAACCGCCACGTCGGCGGGGGCCCGGGTCGGCGACGTTGTCGGCG
>ENA-ORXM01004686-ORXM01004686.1-marine-metagenome-genome-assembly--contig:-NODE-4686-length-11712-cov-2.941298_pt1 | contig 11712 bp, 10 predicted proteins | sample MGYA00237867_ERZ511480 | MGnify/ENA primary metagenome ERZ511480 (study PRJEB26309, sample SAMN06266103) | marine metagenome | isolation source: Algal blade | place: United Kingdom:Sidmouth, United... | reverse complement strand
ATTTACTCAATCGTAATTTCATCTGCAAAAATCCAAGTAGGACCACCCGCACCAAGATGCCAAGGAGGGCAAACGCCATAATTGGTAGCGACTACTTTCACATAACGAGCTTTTGAAGGACGATCTAAATTAAAGATTAAATTCTCTGTAAAGGCACCGTATTCTGTATCTGGAAAATCACTAGAGGCTTCTCCCAAAATTTGGAAATTTTTACCATCATTGGAAATAGAATATTCAACCTTCTTTGGATAAAAAATCCAAGACTGAATGTCTTGTAGAAAACCAACCTCAATACTTGAAATGGTTTTGTTTTCTCCTAAATCAACCACTACATCCAAATCCTTTTGGTAACCTTGCCAAGAACCTGTTCTAAAATTAGCACCACCACGTAAATGATCAATCAAGGCTTTGTCTCCACCCGCAGCATATTGATTTTCGTATTTACTATGGATTGTAATTGCTCGACTGTCATCAATCTTGATAATCTCTTCTTGAATTACAGCACTTCTTTTTCCTTCTTTATTGATTGCAATTAGTTGGAAATTAGTTGTGTTTTTAATCGTAATAATACTAGCGTAAATCGAACTTTTAGTATTGGGTTGGCTGCCATCTGTGGTATAATAAATCATACAATCCTTACAAGCCGCACCCATTTCTATGTTCATTTCGGCTGTAAATGTCTTGCCCGCAGTTAGGAGATAAGGAGCAGGGACAATTAAGGCATCGTTAATACTAGAAGGAGGAACCGCCTCTTTGGAGGCTGCCCATTTTTTATTAGGCTGTTTTCCCATTTTAAAAATTAATTCCCCACCATTCATAATTGCATCGTGTTGGAGGTAGCTTAGGTTATAATTTTTAGCATTTAACTGAACAGACTGTACATACTTATTTTCAGTATTAAGATCTTCAGCTTTAATAACAAACTGTTTTCCATTCTCTAAATTTAAACTAACCTTTTCAAAGGTAGGTGCCCCCAAAGCATAATAATTGGCACCAGGCGTTACCGAATAAAAGCCCATAGCACTTAAATTATACCAAGAAGACATCTGACCACAATCCTCATTGCCAGAAAGTCCATCAGGAGCATTTTGATACATTTCCTCCATGATTTGGTAAATCTTTTCTTGTGTTTTCCAAGGTTTTTGAATGTAATTATACAAATAAGCAACGTGGTGACTTGGCTCATTTCCATGTGCATATTGCCCAATTAATCCTGTAATATCTACTTGGTGTCTACCTTCTAACGTGCTTTCTGTATTAAATAATTGATCCAATTTTTGCTCAAAAACATTTGGACCACCCATCAATTGGATCAACCCTTGAATATCTTGTGGCGCAAACAACGTATATTGCCAGCCATTAGCTTCTGTATAATTGAAGTTCACCTCGCTAGGCTCAAAAGGAGAGAACCATCCACCGTGAATTCTTCCGCGTAGAAAGTTACTAGTAGGATCATATAAGTTCTTATAACCTTGTGCACGTTGGAGGTAGGTTTGATAAATAGAATCTTTACCTATTGCTTTGGCAAATTGTGCAATACACCAATCGTCATAAGCGTATTCCAAGGTTTTAGAAACAGATTCTGCTTCTTCATCACAAGCCATAAAACCTTTGTTCTTATAAAAAGACAAACCCAAATGATCTTGGGTGGCGCTATGATTCATCGCTTCTAAGGCTAATTGAGTATCAAAGTCTTGAATCCCTTTTGCATAAGCATCTGCGATTACAGAAACAGAATGATAGCCAATCATACAGCCAGTATAATTTCCTGCTAATTCCCAAACAGGCAACTGCCCACCTTGTCGATACTGTGCTAAAAATGTCTTAATAAAATCGGCAGTACGTTTGCGTTGTAAAATAGTGTACAAAGGATGTGTGCCTCTAAAAGTATCCCAAAGAGAGAAAATAGTATAGTTGTCAAAATCTTTGGCTTGATGAATCTTTAAATCCGTTCCACGATATTGTCCATCTACATCCATAAATAAATTGGGTGCCAAGAAGGAATGATACAAAGCCGTATAAAAAATAGTTTTTTGGTCTTCTGATCCTCCTTCAATTGCTACTTTTTGCAGTTCTTTTTCCCACGTTTCCTTAGCAGATTGTTGGACTTTTTTAAAATCCCAATGTGGGATTTCTTGCCCTAAATTTTTCTGCGCTCCTTCCATAGAAACACTAGAGATGCCAACTTTTACCAACAACTCTTGCTTCGTATTATCAAAAGAGAATTGAGCATTAACAGCTTCTTTTTTGTCATTTTTTAATATGGTTTGCTTGGTAAATGGCTTTGAAAACTGCAAGTAGAAGTAAAAATGTTGGTCAGTGGCCCAAGCATTGGAACGACGCATTCCACGAACGGTTTGTTCATCTACAATTTCTAAATTAGCTTCTAATAATTGATCTCGATGTTGCAAATCTAGGAGCAAGTTTTGAACGGCATCTTTAGGGAAGATGTATTGATGCATTCCACAACGAGCAGTCGTAGATAGAGCAACGTTGATGTTTCCTTCATTTAGTGTTACTTCGTAATAACCAGCACTTGCTTGTTCTGTCTTTTTATCAAAAGTAGAGTTGTAAGTAGTGTACTCTAAGTTGGGAGCTTGTGTTTTGCTATGCGGCATTAATAATAAATCACCATAATCAGAAACACCTGTACCACTTAAATGTGTGTGACTAAATCCATAAATAATAGAATCGGTATAATGATAGCCAGAACAACCATCCCAGCCTGTTAATCGAGTATCTGGACTCAATTGCATCATTCCAAAAGGAAGTGTTGCACCTGGATAGGTATGTCCATGCCCACCCGTTCCAATAAAAGGATTGACATATTGAGTGTAGGAATCGGAGGTAGGACTGTTTTCAGGGTTGCTAGGTGTACAACCAACAATTAATACAATTAAAAGATAAGAGAGTTGCTTGAGCATAATATTTTTCTGAGGTGTTTGTAAATAATTCCCGTAAAGCATGAAGAATTGTAAATATAATTAAATTGAAATAAATTCACCCATTCCTTTTTGGAACTTCTTATCTTGTGGCAATTATAAGACGAAAAATAAATATATTTAGGATGACGAAAGAGGAATTGCATTATCGAAAATTAGAGCAAATGTATCTAAAGGGAGCAGCAATCAATAGTAGTTTCTATGAAACAACAACGTTAAACATCGAAGCGGAAAAGGCAATAATTACTTTAGAAATAAGCCCTAAATATTTCCATGCTTTGGGTGCCATGCACGGGAGTGTATATTTTAAACTATTGGATGATGCCGCTTTCTTTGCAGTGAATTCCATTGTGACAGATGTGTTTGTGTTGACAACAAATTATAACATCAATATTGTGCGCCCAGTTAGTCAAGGGATAATTAAAGCAGTAGGAACTGTGAAATTTACCTCTAAAAATTTATGGATTGCTGAATCAACCTTATACGATGAGAAGGGCAGAACCATTGCTTTTGGAACAGGACATTTTGCAAGAAGTAAAGTCGCTTTAACGACAGAAATTGGATATGAATTATAAGTAAATAGATGGATAAAATTAGTTATAAAGAAAAGATGAAGACAATAAATAAAACGATAGAAAAAGAAGATTTAGAGTTTGACAAAAAACATCTGTGGCATCCTTATACTTCTTTAACAAAGCCTTTACCTGTATATCCCGTTGAGTCAGCTGAAGGAGTTCGCATTCAGTTGTCGGATGGAGGTGTTTTAATTGATGGAATGGCAAGTTGGTGGTCGGTCATTCATGGATACAATCATCCTGTTTTGAATGCTGCCATTGTTAGTCAAACTAAAAAAATGGCACACGTTATGTTTGGTGGTTTGACGCATCAACCTGCCATTGATTTGGGTAAGAACTTGGTAGAATTAACACCAGAAGGCTTAGACGCTGTGTTTTTGTGTGATAGTGGTTCTATTGCAGTAGAAGTAGCAATGAAAATGGCGGTACAATATCAACATGCTTTGGGGAATCAAGAGCGTTCTAAGTTCTTGACACTAAAGAAAGGCTATCATGGAGATACTTCAGGAGCCATGTCTGTTTGTGATCCTGTGTCTGGAATGCATCATTTATTTCAAGATTTTATGCCGCAACACTTTTTTATGGAAGCTCCAGAAAAAGGTTTTGAAGAAGAGCTAACAAAGGAAGAGGTAAAAGTGATTGAAAACTTTTTCGAAAAAAATGCAGAAGAAGCAGTCGCTTTTATATTAGAACCCATTGTGCAAGGAGCTGGAGGAATGCGTTTTTATGCACCACAATACTTAAGTGAAATTCGTCGTCTTTGTACCCAACATGGCTTATTGTTGATCGCAGATGAAATTGCTACAGGTTTTGGACGTACAGGTAAATTGTTTGCGGTGGAACATGCAGCGGTTATTCCTGATATTTTGTGTATAGGTAAGGCTTTGACAGGGGGCTATATGACTTTGGCTGCAACAATTTGTACTCGAAAAGTAGCAGATACGATTTGTAATGGAGAAGCTGGTGTGATGATGCATGGACCTACTTTTATGGGCAATCCTTTGGCTTGTGCAGTTGCCAATTCGAGTTTGAACTTACTAAAGAATTCGGATTGGGAACAAAACATTATGAACATTGAAATTACCTTAACAAAAGAATTATCCAAAGCAGAAAAATGCCCTTTAGTGAAAGAAGTGCGCGTCTTAGGTGCAATAGGTGTCATTGAAACGAAGGTTCCTGTGAATGTTGAAAAAACACAAGCTTTCTTGGTAGGACGGGGTGTTTGGATTCGCCCTTTTAGAAATTTGCTGTACATCATGCCGTCTTATGTCATGAATCGAGAGGATTTAGAGCAGGTTTGTCGAATGATGGTGGCGGTAGTGCAGGAGGAGAGTTGCTTTAATCTTTAATCTTTTAACTTAATATTTTACTCATTTAATAATTTATTGAAGTTTTATTATTTTCTAAATAAATATAATTTTAGAGAATTAGTTATCCAGAAAAACCCAAAACATTGAATCGAGTTTCAAGACCCCAACAAACATTACAGTGTCAACTATTGCGAGGAAAAAGAAAGTAGCTATGAAGAATATTACTTTCCAAATTTTTAAGTCTATCTTATTTAATGTTTTGAAATTATTAATAGTTCGTGTGGTATCACATTTTTGAATAAGGTGATTGTAATTATAAAGACATTTAACGATATATAGCATGTAAAATCCAAGCATGAACAAGAAAAATTGGAGTAAATGATGTTCTGTAGAATACCTTCCATAAGTAAAAGCGTATAAAATTATTGTGTTTGTAAATAAGAATAGACCTAACAAGAAGAAAAACACTTGAGATACAATTAGAAAAGGACGCTTTTGTTTCAAAATATCAATTTGTTCTCCTATAACATTGGCAAACAAAGATTTACTATCTAATAATTCTAAATTTGAATTATCTTTCATGATTTATTTTAAAGTTTAATTTTACTCATTTGTAATTTAATTACGTAATGTTTTTTTATGTATTATACAAAATAGGCATCATATCAAGTCGCTTCCCTTCTGTAGTAAACATTTGCTGGAGTAAATTAGCCGTCATACAAGAGTGTACCGGAAGTATTTTAATAACTTGACCAATAGAGCAATTGTTTATAAAAGCATCGTTACAAGAAATTACACCATGTTCTTGCGATAATCGAGAAAGATAAACATCTGGAATGGGAGAGGACCAGCCATTTCCATCATCAGCAACAATCCAACCATAACAAGTACCATAATCGCTGTGAGTGTACACTTCTTTGGAAAAATGAATGCCACCACCATAAATAATGATTTCATTACGTTTGGGATGTAAAGCAACAATAGGACAAGCGACAGCAACAGCAATTTGATCCAAAGAACAAGATCCAATTTGTACTTGCACCAAATCGTAAAAGACAAAATTACCAGGTCGAAGTTCCGTTACAAAATCAAAAGTCGAAATTTTGCTACAAGTGGGTGTATCACCAATAGAAATAGAGATATTGGGATGTGTATTTTTATAATAATGATAAACCAAACCCATTTTAGCCATTGCCTCATCATATACCATTTTGATTTCTTCGAAACCTCTAGCTCTGTAACTATGTCCTGCATGTCCCAAAAAACCACTAAACAACAATTGCCTAGAGCCTTCAATTCTAGAAATTAAATCATCCAATAATTCAAAATTATCTCCTTCAATTCCTGTTCGTTTGGTTCCTAAATCTATCTTAATAAAACCACAAATCGGTGCCGTCAAGTGTTCCTCCAAAAAGAGAAACGTTTCTTTAGATTGTATTAATAAGTTTAGTTTTATTTTACTAGCTAGAGTATTAATTAAATCAATTTCTAAGATATTAGTAGGAAAAGCAACGGTAATGTCTTTCCAACCGTCTGCGGCAAAATAAGCGGCCATTCTTAGAGAAGAGACCGCAATTTTTTTTACGCCCAAGTCTCTAAACCACCGCCCAACTTCATGTGATTGATGCGTTTTAAAATGTGGTCGTAATTCAATTTGATTCTGTTCTGCTTTATCAAGCATGAACTGAATGTTTTTGAGACAGCGTTTTTTGTCTATAAGGAGCGTCGGCGTAGTATGTATTTTCATAGGTTTTTTATTAAAAAATAATCGAATGTATTTTGTATTGGAGCTCTTAAAGAAACTATTTATTGAAGATAAAAACCAACTGCTTATATTTATGATCTAATTTAGATTTACTAAAAATAAAAAATTATCTTAGAATTGTTATTATAAACCTTTTTTGAGTAAAAAGACAACCAAATATTTAAAACCTATTTACTATATGCTGTAAACTCCAAGATACACTAGATTTTAGATGGCAGTCTGAAGAAATTTCTTTTAAATTAGGATATTTTTAGTATTTAATTTTACTCAGTTATAGTTTTAGTTCAATTTTTTGTATGGTGTAAAAATTTTATTTTTGTAAAAAAGTACAATTATACATCTATTAGTTCTTTTTGTACACCAAACGAAGCGTTGTATTTGGATATTTTTGTTTCTAAATATAACTTATGTTTTACATCATTAAATTACAATAGGATGAAAGAATTTTGGAACAATAGATATAGTCACCGTGAATTTGTATACGGAATGGAGCCAAATGTTTACGTAAAAGAAAAATTACCTTTATTTGAAGTAGGGAAAATATTATTTCCAGCTGATGGAGAAGGACGCAATTCTGTATATGCAGCAGAGTTAGGATGGGATGTATCTGCTTTTGATCAAAGCATAAAAGGAAAGGATAAGGCAGACAAATTAGCACAATCAAAAAATGTAACGATTAACTTTAGTATTCAGAGTTTTTTAGAAGAACGCTATATGCCAGAGGAATTTGATATAATTTGCCTAACGTTTGTGCATTTTAAGCCTGATTTGAAGATTGCAATGCATCTTAGGTTAGATAGTTACTTAAAAGTCGGTGGCTATATTATATTAGAAGCGTATAGTAAGGAACACCGCAAGATAAATAAGATTAACCCAGCTATTGGAGGTCCACCAGACGAAAACTTGATGTATTCTATTGAGGAAATAGAACGTGATTTCAAAAATTATGAACTCCTTGAGTTAGAAAAGAAAAAAATCAACTTAAAAGAAGGTTTAGGGCATGTAGGTGAGAGTTCTGTTATCCGATTTATTGGTAAAAAATTAAGATCACTTAAATAGACTTTATTATTTTAATATGATAGTAATTATGCTTGAACAACCAATTTGGGTTTTATGAGAAAAAAAAATGACCAAAATTTGCCTATACGTAGCTTTGAAACTTTTTTTAATGAAAGTTTAGAATCTAAATTTAGGATGGAAGTATTAAAATCTGATAAGGAAGGGGAAGGAATTAAGGTTGAGCCACACAGACATGATTACTATCATATTCTATACGTAAAAAAGGGCTTTGGTAAACATTCGATTGATTTTAAATTATATGAGATAAAACCTAATTCTATTTTCTTTGTGTCTCCTGGACAAGTTCATTCTTTAGAAATTGATAAAAATGTTGAGGGATACGTACTATCTTTTAACTCTGCTTTTTATCTACTTAATAATAGTGTTCAAAAACTATTGGATTATCCTTTTTTTCATTCTATCAGCAACACACCTATAATTCATTTATCAGAAAATGATGTAAGGATACATCTTACTATAAATGAACTTCATGAAGAATATAAGTCCAGAAAGAAAGGAGTAGGTAATATTTTACGAGCCCTTTTTGAGGTATTTTTGATTAGAGCATCTCGAATATATAATCAACCAATTATTAATCCAGCTCCAACTCATTTAACTATTCAACTTAGAAAGTTTGAAGCATTGGTTGAATCTCACTTTAAGGAATATAAAATGTTGAATGACTATGCAGAAATGATGTATATTTCTCCAAAGCATCTCAATAATATGTGCAAAAAAGGTTTAAATAAAACAGTTACTAATCTTATCCATGAAAGAATACTTATAGAAGCAAAGAGATTATTATTATTTACTGATAATTCAATTGCTGAAATTTCATTTGAACTAGGTTTTAGCGATAAATCTTATTTTATGAAATTTTTTAAGAAAAAAACTACTCTTACAGCGAATTTATACCGTAAACAAAATAATAATGCTTAATGATTTTGAAGATGAAAGTATCAAGTATAACCTATATGTGAAAGTAAAATCGATCAAAGCATCATTTTTAAACTACTAATTGATCCGTATCTAATAGGACAACTCCTGCTTCTTGAAGTTTTAAAATGGCTAAGCGACCGTCTTCTTTGGTATCCAAGTTAGCTGCCAAACAGGCATCTTCCAATAGAAATGTTCTAAAACCCAATTTCTGAGCATCCAAAGCACTATCTTTAATTCCATATTCTGTATTTACACCTAAAAAAAATACTTCTTCAACCTGCTGTTGCTGTAAGTACTTAGTCAATTTGGCCTCCGAAACGGTATGCTCATTATTAAAACAGCTATAGCTAGGATGAGCAATATCAATCGTTCTTTGAATGATGTGATCCACCTTGGAAATTTCTAAGTCAGTCATAAACTCTGCACCGAAACTGCCCTCTACACAATGAATTGACCAGAGACGTTGTTCAATACCTTCTATTGCAACCTGTTGATTTGGGTAACGAAAGAAATGATTGGCAGCAAAGCTTTTGTGATCAGCGGTGTGTGCATATTGAGTTGCAATGATACAATCAAAATATCCAGAGTTTATCAATTGATTGGCAATTGCTAGAACTTTATCCGTTTCCTTGATTTGTAAAACGCCAAAATTACCAAAGTCATTCTGCAAATCCATCAAAAAGAGGGCTTTCATTTTTATTCATTTATAGGGTATAAAATAGGTTTACTAGGTGTCGCATCATTTTCAAAAGCAGCTGTTTGTAAATTTAAAAAGTATAAATTATCAGAAAGCTTATTATCGACATAAATCAATTCTGTAATAGTGGCATCGAAGCGAGGATTTTGAGGGTAATTCCAGTAGGCATGATGTGCCGCCAAAACACCACCATCAACTTCTTTGTCCACAGAAGGAGTGTCAATCAAAAAATGGCGAATGCCTTGTTCATACAACCAGTTCATCGCCTTAGCTTCTACAAAAGGCGGATTTGTATTGGTGTATTGTCTTTTCCTTTTACTTTCTAAATTCGGTAAAGTGCGTAAAACAAGTGCTTCTATATTAGAAGCAGGTCTAAATTCTGTTTGTAATTGCGCTAAGGTAATTATTTGATCTTCTGCAATTTTTTTTGGTTCTATTGTGATCAATTGAGCTAAGAAGAACGAGCGTTTCAGCAATTGATTGATAGAATAAAACTCTTTAGAAATGTGCCCAACACATTCTGTATGGGTACCATTCCCATGAGGGTTAAAAGCAATATTATTAAAATTAACAGCACCACCTTTTTGAACAGAACCTACAAAGTGCTCCGTCATGACAGGACTAATATCTGGAGGAGAACAATACCAAGCACTAGCGGCATCTTTTGCTTGTTGTATGGATAAAGAAATGTCTACACCAGCGTTAAGGTTAATTATATAGTTTTTATTGTGGTAATGAATTATTGTTTTCATTTATTTTAAAGGTTTTCCAAGGTCGTCTAATCTTTTCCACTTTCGATTACCATATAGAATTAAAATCAACCAACCAAGAATAGGAATGAAATAAGCTAAAGTAATTGGATTACGCCAAATTAATCGAATAAATGTCCCCCAACCAGTACTAATTTCTATTGGTTTTTTCGTTTCATATTTGCGTTCGTGGATCCATTGGCGTTCAAATTCATGAAATAATAAGGGCCAAAAGAAAGGTAAATTATAAGGGAAGTAAGCCCGTTTTTGCCACATAACCTTTATTAATTCTTTGACTTGATAGGGAGACTGCCCATAGGCTTCAACTGCTGCATCCAAATCTTTCTGCATCAAATCTCGAACTTTGTCTCTAATTGCCCCAATTTCTGCTTCTGTCATATCTTCATACTCCTTGTCTGTCCAATTATAAGGACTGATACGAGTACCTTTGACAAAATGCATCTTTACAGGAAAAGCCAGATAAAATGCCCAAGGGAAAATTAATGCAAGTGTCAAGACACCAATAGCCATAAAAGGAACGCCAATTTTGTTAAATTGTCGATTGATAAAATCAAAACTATAAACATAAGGAACCACATACTCTGCATTGATGGTAGAATAAGGCAGTATGTCTGTTTTATATTTTAAACTCATTCTAATAAAAGAAGTAGCAAAGCGCTGTAGTTGATATTTTCTATTAAAGCCTTTCCCAATACCAGGCACTCCCTCAGGGTAAATCAGTAAATGCCCTTTGGGGTATTGCATCATTGTTTCAAAATTCAAAAAATTGGCATCTATACCACCTGCCATTTTCCAAGAACCTTTCATAAAGAAAGGATGCATGGCGGGAACCCCAGATAAACCAGGGGCAACAATCGCCCGAAAAATTTTATTCTCATTGTAATTAAAACGCTTTAAAATGCCACAGCCAAAAACCATAGCATCCCAAGGGAATGACATTCCCGAGTGGTTACTAGCCAAAATAATTGGGTGTTCAGGATTATTCCGTTTAGGCATTTCATCAAAGCCCACATAAACAGGACGAAAATAAGCTTCATCTACAATCTTAAATAAGGCATTATTCATTTGACGCACATAATTAGGGTCAAATTGATCATAGATAAATTTGTTCTCATCAATTTCCACCTGTGTATAGTCTTGTTTCTTCTTTGTGCTAATATTAGAGGGAGTATTCTCAGTCATTTATGCGTTTTTTTTCGAAAAGCTAGTGTGTTTTGTAGAACAAAAATAATATTCTAGTCTTTAAGATATTAAATCTTTGGACAAAATTCATTGTACTTATTCGAAAATTTTATGTTTAAAGCCAAAAAATACGAGATCGTATGACCAAGAATAAATGTTCTTAAAAAAATAAAAAAAAATAAACGGTAAGATGATCTTATAATGAATGAGTTATGAAAAGTTGTCAAAAAAAGAGTTAAAAAAATGCAAATAAAGTTTGCGAGTTTAAATTAAGCGTCTTATATTTGCACTGCACTAAAACAAAAGGGTGCATTCAAAAGGTTGCCCGGATGGTGGAACTGGTAGACACGCAGGACTTAAAATCCTGTTCCCGTTGAGGGAGTGCGGGTTCGATTCCCGCTCCGGGTACTATTTAGACGTGCCAACGTCTACACAAAGAGATCAAAAAGCTAGCAAACATCGCTGTTCTAGCA
>ENA-ORXM01004685-ORXM01004685.1-marine-metagenome-genome-assembly--contig:-NODE-4685-length-11713-cov-3.196975_pt1 | contig 11713 bp, 4 predicted proteins | sample MGYA00237867_ERZ511480 | MGnify/ENA primary metagenome ERZ511480 (study PRJEB26309, sample SAMN06266103) | marine metagenome | isolation source: Algal blade | place: United Kingdom:Sidmouth, United... | reverse complement strand
GGCGGCACAGGCGACGACTTCTTGCTTGGTGGTAACGGCGACGACGTAATCGAAGGCGGCGAGGGCAATGATACGCTGTGCGGTCAAGATGGTGACGACACGCTGTTTGGCGGCGCTGGCAATGACATCCTCGAAGGTATGAACGACGACGACGTTCTGTTCGGCGGGACTGGCGATGACCGGATTTACGGCGACGCTGGCACCGACGTGATCGAAGGCGGCGCAGGCGAAGACCGCATCTTTGGCGGCTCCGGTTCTGATGACATCAATGGCGGCGACGACAACGACTTTATCAATGCTGGTTCCGGCGATGATGTTGTGTCGGGCGGTGCTGGCGATGACAGCATCCTTGGCGGCGCGGGCAATGACCTGCTTTGCGGCGACGACGAAGACACCACAACGGGTCGCGTCGACGAGCTGACACTGCAGTGGAACGAAGTCGCGCCAGTTGGGACACATTTGGGTGCCACGCAAACATACGCTGTTGGCGGCATGAACGTGACTGTTGGCTTCACGTCCGAAGACGAAGGCGCGACAGGAGAGATCAGCAACGTTGATATGTACACCGAAGCTGGCGAAGATTTCGACGGCAATTCCAGCCTGTACCTCTACGGTCTGGGCGGCGAAGGCGGCATCGACAATACATCCACAACGACATTGGACTTTGCGTCAAACGACGCGGCTTATGGCGACGAAGTGCAGGACGTGTCCTTCCGCATCAACGACATCGACATCGGTAACGAGGCTGACAACCACCTCGATATCCTGACTGTTCGCGCCTATGACGCGGACGGCAACGAAGTCGCTGTGGCAATCACACCGGAATCCAACCTGACAACAGTTGACGGCAATACCGTGACTGCGGGCGTTAGCCATCAGGACGATGGTGTCACACCAGCATCCCAACTTGGCTCGGTTCTGTTTGAAATCGCAGGTCCGGTTGCACGTATCGAAATCGACTATGATAACGGCGAAGATACCGACCAGCGCGTTGACGTAACCGACATCAACTTCTTCACAACCGCGACTGTGACAGAGGGTGTAGCAGGCAACGACGTCATTGATGGCGGTACAGGCGATGATGACATCTTTGGCAAGGCCGGCGATGACACGCTGATCGGCGGCACGGGTGCAGATGACATCTTCGGTGGTTCTGATCGTGATGTGATCTTTGGCGGCGCAGGCGATACCGTTGACGGTGGCGCTGGTGGCGACGATTACGATATTCTCGACATCACAGGGCAGGGCCCATACATCCTGACCGGCCCTGATGGCACCGGCAATCCAATTCCGGACAGCAATGGCAACGGCATCGACGGCCAGGTTGTATTTGTTGACGAAAATGGGGTTCCGACAGGCGAAACCATTGATTTCACCGAGATCGAAGAAATCATCGGCGACGAAGCCAACATGGGTCCAGATGCGACGGATGATGCGTTCATCGGCGACGAAGACACTCCAACTGCGCCAATCGGCAACGTCATCACTGGCGACACCGGTAACGGCACTGATACGGATCCAAACGGCGATGCCCTGACGGTTTCCGAGGTGAATGGCGGCGCTGGCAACGTAGGTGAGCCTGTCGCAGGGTCCAACGGTGGCCAGATCACAATCGGTGAGGACGGCACAGTTTCCTTCGATCCAGACGGCGATTTCGAAGCCCTCGACGAAGGTGAAACAACAACAACTGACGTTACTTATACGATCACTGACGGCAACGGCGGCACAGATACAGCCACCGTCACCATCACAGTGACCGGCACGAACGACGCGCCGACGGCTGTTGCTGATGTGGATGCGACGGATCAGGATACGGCGATTGTTCTGGACAATGTTCTGGGCAACGACACCGACCCAGAGGACGATCCTTTGACAGTGTCCGACGTGAACGGCGATGCCGCAAATGTTGGCCAGCCTGTTGCGGCTGACAACGGCGGCCTGATCACGATCAACGCTGACGGCTCCACGACGTTTGATCCAAACGGCGAGTTTGACGATCTTGGTGACGGCGAAACAGCCACCACCGAAGTGACTTACACCATCGTCGACGACAACGGCGCAACCGACACCACAACCGTCACCGTCACAGTCACAGGCACAAACGACGCGCCAGTTGCGACCAACAACGACTATGTTGCTCCGGCTGATGCGCCAACTGATGCCTTGGGCAATGCCGTCACCGATGAAACCGGCGACGATGTTGATAGCGATCCAGATGGTGACACGCTGACTGTGATTGAGGTAAACGGTAATCCGGCGAACGTTGGGACCCCGATTGCGGGCGACAACGGTGGTCTGGTCACAGTGAACCCAGATGGCACGGTTGATTTCGATCCAAACGGTGAGTTCGACGAACTTGACGAAGGTGAAACAGCGACGACATCCGTCACATACACAATCGATGATGGGAATGGCGGCACTGATACGGCCACTGTGACGATCACTGTTGATGGTGTGAATGACGGTCCGGACGCGACTGACAACACCTATGTTGTGAACCTCGACGAAACTGCGGGCGACGTGGACGGCAATGTCATCACTGATGACACTGGTGCGGACGTGGATAGCGACCCAGAAGACGATACTTTGACCGTATCTGCGGTTGATGGTGATGCGGCCAATGTTGGTCAGCAGGTTGCTGGCGACAATGGCGGTATCTTTACCATTAACGCCGACGGCACTGTCGACTTTGACGCCAATGATGACTTTGACGATCTGGGTCTCGGTGAGACCGGTGAAACATCTGTCACCTACACAATCGTCGACGAAGCAGGCAACGAGGACACCGCAACAGCGACGTTCGTCGTGACCGGCATCAACGACGGCACAGTGCAGGGCACCGACGGCAACGACATCATCAACCCCGACATCCCTTATGTGGATGCCGATGGTGATATTGTGGACGCAAACGACGGTATCCTGCCGGGCGACGAAGGCACCAACAACGACGTGATCGAAGGCTTTGGCGGCGATGACATTATCGAGGCCGGCTTTGGCAACGATGACGTGTTCGGCGGCGAAGGTAACGACACGATCCAAGGCAACCTTGGCAACGACAACCTGTTCGGTGGCCAAGGCGAAGACAGCATCCTTGGTGGTGAAGGCAACGACAACATCAATGGCGGCGCGGATGATGATATCATCTCTGGCGGCAACGGCGACGACACTATCCAAGGTGGTGCTGGCGACGATATGGTGTTCGGTGCGGAAGGTGACGACGAGCTGCGCGGCGGTGCCGGCAACGACAAACTCGAAGGTTCCGAAGGCGTAGACACCCTGTTTGGTGGCTCTGGCGACGATGATCTTTGGGGTGGCGAGGACGACGACACGGTCTTTGGCGGTGAAGGCGACGACACTGTCGGTGGCGGCGCTGGCGACGATCTGCTGGCGGGTGGTCTTGGCGACGATAGCATCGACGGCGGCTCCGGCAACGATCACATCTCTGACGTAGAAGGCAGTGATGTTGTCGACGGCGGTGACGGTGATGATACCATCAACGTCGGTTCCACGCAGGGCGACGAAGCCCCTGATGTGGGCTACCCCGAGCAGCCATCGTCCACGATACCAGGTCTGGTGTTCCCAGGTTACGATGCTGACGACGATCCAAACGATGATCTGGACACTGTGTTCGGTGGTGCGGGTAATGACGTTATCAACACCGGTGACGACAACGACAGCATCGACGGCGGGTCTGGCAACGATACAATCGATGCAGGCATTGACGATGACACCGTAGACGGTGGCACCGGCGATGACTTTATCGAAGGTAGCGAAGGCAACGACGTTATCGAGGGCGGCGAGGGCGATGATACCATCTTTGGTGGTGTCCAAGATCCGCGCGCTGATCTGATCAGCTTCCCCGACGATGAACCTGATGCAAACGGCTTCCAGGATCTGGTGCCTGACAACAACAACGATACGTTGTTCGGTGGTGCCGGTAACGACACTATCTTTGGTCAGGATGACGACGATACATTGTTCGGCGGCGACGGCAACGATGTGCTGGACGGTGGCATCGACGATGACAGCCTGAACGGTGGCGACGGCGACGACGTCTTGTTCGGTGGTCAAGGCGGTGACAGCATCACGGGTGGCGCTGGTGTCGACACTATCTTCGGTGGCACAGGCGACGACTTTGTCGGTGGTGGCACTGGCCCGTTCGGTGACGAAGTCTACGGCGACGAAGGTGACGATACGGTTCTTGGTGGCGACGGCGATGACACCCTGTTTGGTGGCATCGGTAACGATACAATGGACGGTGGCCGCGGCGACGACACGATCTATGGTGAAGAAGGCGACGACAGCATCCAAGCTGGCGACGGCGAAGACACCTTGTTCGGTGGTGACGGCAACGACACGATCCGTGGCAACCTTGGGTCCGACACCATCTATGGTGACGACGGCGATGATCTGATCATCTCCAACTCCGGTGCGCTGCAATTGCCTGATGATGTTGACCCTGATCCAACCAACGATCTGGACACAGTGTTCGGCGGTGAAGGCGATGACCGGATCATCACAGGTGACGACGCCGATGTGATCTTTGGTGGCGACGGCGATGATGACATCGACGCTGGCATCGACAACGACACCATCACAGGTGGTGCCGGTGAAGATAACATCAAAGGCGGCTTCGGCTCCGATACCATCTTTGGTGGTAATGGCGGCGATGTGGTGACCGGCGGTGAGGACGACGACGATAGCGATATCGATGTTCTTGACCTGACGGGCTCCAACGTTGACTTCATCACCTATGTGGATGGTGACCCAGAAGCAGGTACGGTGACGTTCCTCGACGGGTCCACCATGACATTCACCGAGATCGAGAATGTGATCCCATGCTTTACGCCGGGTACCACAATCGCGACCGCAAAAGGTGAGCGTCTGGTCGAAGAACTGGTCGAAGGCGACCGGATCATCACACGTGACAACGGCATTCAAGAGATTGCATGGGTTGGCCACAAAGAGATGTCCGGCAAGCAGTTGGTCCAGAACCCGCACCTCAAGCCGATCCTGATCAAAGCAGGGGCATTGGGTAACGGTCTGCCAGAGCGTGACATGATGGTATCGCCAAACCACCGCGTGCTGGTCGCATCCGACCTGACACAGCTGTACTTCGAAGAAAACGAAGTTCTGGCTGCTGCCAAGCACATGGTTGGTACCGAAGGTATCCATGCCGTGGACGTGATGCAGACAACCTACGTGCACTTTATGTTCGAACGCCACGAAGTGGTCCTGTCGAACGGTGCATGGACTGAAAGCTTCCAGCCTGGTGATTACTCACTCAAGGGCATCGGGAACAGCCAGCGTAACGAAATCATGGAAATCTTCCCTGAGCTCGCGACGAAGACCGGCCTCGAGGAATACCAGTCCGCACGTAAGGCACTGAAAAAGCACGAAGCGAAGCTTCTGCTTAAGTAAGACAAAGACATGCAGCTGTTCCCCTCGATTCGTCGGGGGGATCCGAGAACGGGAGGTCAGAAATGACCTCCCGTTTCTCGTTGCGCAACAATACTTGCCCAACCAAGAGATTATTCGCAGCTATCGTTCAAAAATTAACCGCCTCGTGGCGCAATGACGGTGAACAAATATATGTGACTTGGGTCACGGTATTTTCCCCGTTAAGAGAGCCGCAACGCGACCTACATGACCTGTATGGTTGTGGGACTGCCCCGCGATTTTAATGCTGCCACACAAGGATAATTCACATGGCCACGCGCTTTGATGTCTTTTACCTCGGAAATCTGACCGCAATTGACGCTGCTGAGGGCGATCAAAATGTCGATCCCACTGCGGTCGACAGCTGGCTTGGCACGTACGGCGGGCCGGGCAATGCGCTCGCGGGCAATGCGATCCAAGACCTCGTTGGCGGCGACTTTGGCGGCGGCGTGTCGAATGCGTATGATATCGACAACAATGCGTCCAATGACCAGATGACCATCGACGGCGCAGCCAAAACCCACGACGCAACGATGGTTTTCAATGCCACGATTACATATACCGACGGGACAACCGCGAATATTACCGCTGTCGTGTTTCAGACAACAGACGGTGACGTCTATCTCGCACCCGAAACCACGAATAATGCCGATCAGATTGCGTTGAATGCATTACCATTGCAGTCAATCACTCTTGATAGCCCGATCTATGGGACCGGCGCATCGCAGGGTTTCAACCTGTTCGGCGACCGTTTTGATGCTGATTTTGTACCGTGTTTTACCCCGGGTACGGCGATCGCAACCCCCCGCGGCGAGGTTTCGGTCGAGACGCTGAAAGTGGGTGACAAGGTGTTCACCCGAGACAACGGCATTCAAGAAATCAAATGGGTTGGCGGGCGCAAACTGTCACCTGCCGATTTGTCAAAAATGCCGAGATACCAGCCTGTTATGATCCGCGCTGGCGCGCTGGGTCCCCATCTTCCGGAAACTGATCTGTTGGTGTCACCCCATCACCGCGTCCTCATGTCGAGCCGTGAAAACGAGCTGTATTTTGAGGAAACAGAAGTATTGGTCGCGGCGAAACATCTTGTCCACATCGATGGTGTTGATGTTGTCGATGCGGTAGGCGGTGTGGACTATATCCATATCATGTTCGCGCAACATCAGGTGATTTTGTCAAACGGCGCGTGGACCGAAAGCTTTCAACCAGGTGATATGTCACTGCGCGGGGTGGGGGCAGCGCAACGCAAGGAATTGATCGACCTGTTTCCCGAGCTTGCAACGATCAAAGGTATGGACAACTATGGCTCTGCGCGCACGACATTGCGCCGCCACGAGGCAAAGCTACTTTCCTAAGCTCATCCGCCAAGCCGCAAAATCTTCGGGCGTGTCCAGATCGTGGCGCGCCCGATTGTCGTGAAACCTGTGCAGGTAGGTCTGTTCACGCAAGCGTTTCGCAATCATGTCGGCGCCGGTATCACCCGCAATATCTGCGAACATCGGTCGCAATGTCGCGTCAAATATGATCGGGTGGCCCGCCTTGCCATCGTCTGTGGCACCACGCCAGATCAGGTGGTTGGGGTGCTCGGACATTGCCGCAATAACGGCACGCAAGTCATTGTTTTCAAGTGATATAAGATCAGCCAGAACAATCATGAACGCCGTGCATGCCGGGATTTGCGCCACCGCGTCCCGGATTGTGGCGGACATACCTTCACCAGCATTGGGCGCAAAGATTGCCGTTGCATCGGACCCCAGAACCGATTGCATCCGCGGGTGCGTCGCCGACGGCAGGACCACAAAAACCGGCCCTAACCCCGTGGCGCAATCAATCTGGCGGCGCAGTAATGTGGTGCCACCGATGTCTTCCATCAGTTTGTCCACACCGCGCATACGGGTTGATTGTCCGGCCGCAAGGATCAAAATGGGTATCATGACCGCATTTTCGTACCATCTGCATCAAATGTGGGTTCAATTTGCGTCGCCTTGCGGCGCTGGCCCATGATCTCGATCTCGACCTGATTGCCGATTTTCGCGTGTTCACGCGGGACCAAGGCCATCGCGATGGATTTTCCCTGATGGTGTGAATAGCCACCAGAGGTACAGAACCCTTGCACGGTTCCGTCAATGAAAACAGGTTCGTAAGCGACCACATCGGCGCCTTCTGCCGCGACCTCGAATGCGACGAGCGTGCGGGCAGGTGGGGTCGCACGTTCGGCTTCTGCCACGCTGCGGCCAATAAAATCTGTGTTTTTCTTAAAGCTGATGAAGCGGTCCATGCCAGTTTCAGCCGCCGTGTAATCCGGCGAAAACTCTGCCATCCAAGATCCGAAATGACGATCAAGCCGCAACGACATCATCGCCCGCATACCGAACGGCGTGATGCCAAGCGGTTGGCCCGCGTTCCACAACGTCCACCACAATTGCCGTTGATCCATCGGATCGCAGTAAATCTCGTAACCAAGATCGCCGGTGTAGCTGACACGTTGTACGGTGCAATCGACTTGACCCACTGTCATGCGGCGCACATCAAGGAACTTGATAGCGGTCACATCGGTGCGCGTGCAGGCCGTCAGCAAATCACGCGCATTTGGTCCCGCGATCTGAAAACCTGTCCGGCGATCGGACACGTTCCGAACACGAACATCGTCGCCTAAGTTCTTCATAAACCAGCGATAATGGATTTCTTGGGCGCCATAACTCGCGGTCAGTTGAAAGTTGTCATCGGACAAACATGACACCGTAAAATCACCAAGCAATCGCCCTTTGGGCGACAGCATCGGGGTCAGCGACATGCGCCCCTTATTCGGGATACGGCCGGCCATGATATGATCAAGCCACGCACGCGCACCTGATCCTGTGACCGCAAATTTGCCGAAATTTTGCACCTCGTTGATGCCAACGCCATTGCGGACGCCGTGCACCTCGCGGGCTGTAGCGGCAAAAGCATCGGAACGACGGAAGGTCGGGGTCTCGAAGGTCGGCGCGTCGCCTTGGGCGAAATAGTTGACGACCTCAAGGCCGAATTGCTGACCCCAAACCGCGCCCAAATCGCTAAAGATATCGTACATCGGGGTGGTGCGATGCGGGCGCGCTGCGGGCAATTCCTCGTTCGGGTAACTGACTGAAAAACGGCGTTGGTAATTTTCAATCACCTTGGGCCGTGTGTATCCCGGCGTGATCCACTGACCAAAACGGGCCACATCCATAGCCGTCACATCACGTTCGCATTCGCCGTCGATCATCCATTGCGCAAGCATCAGGCCAACGCCGCCGCCTTGGCTGAACCCAGCCATGACACCACAAGCGGACCAATAGTTGCGCACCCCCGGAACAGGCCCGACAAGCGGGTTGCCATCAGGTGCAAAGGTGAACGGCCCGTGGATCACGGACTTGATGCCCGCCTTTTCCAGCACAGGGAACCGCTTGAAGGCAAATTCAATCGACGCCTCAACCTTATCCAGGTTGTCAGGCAGCAATTCATGACCAAAGTCCCAAGGCGTGCCATCCACGGCCCATGGTTTACAAGGCTGCTCGTAAAACCCGATGCAAAGGCCGCGACCCTCTTGGCGCAAATAGCTTTCGCCAGCAGGATCCATGACATGGGGATGTTCGCTGTCGCGCTCGTAAATCTCGGGGGTGTCCTCGGTCACCACGTACTGATGTTCCATCGGGTGCAGGGGCAGATAGACGCCTGCCATTTGCCCGACCTCGCGCGCCCAAAGCCCGCCTGCGTTGACGATATGTTCCGCGTGGATCGTGCCCTTGTTGGTGACCACATCCCATGTGCCATCCGCCCGCTGGTTGGTTTCTGACACCATGCAATGGGTTTCGATTGTCGCACCGCCCATGCGCGCGGCCTTGGCATAGGCGTGGGTGGTCCCGCTTGGGTCAAGATGCCCGTCAAGCGGATCGTAAAGCGCGCCAACCACACCATCAAGATTGGTGATCGGGGCGATTTTCGCGATGTCATCCGGGCCTACAATCTCGGTCTCGAGGCCCATGTAACGGTGTTTGGCACGCTCGGCGACCAACATATCAAATCGGTCTTGGTTATCAGCCAAGGTGACGCCACCCACGTGGTGCAACCCGCACGACATGCCGGTGATTTCCTCAAGTTCCTTGTACAGCTTGATCGTGTAGCCCTGAAGGGCCGCCATATTTGTGTCGCCGTTCAGCGTGTGAAACCCGCCAGCCGCGTGCCAAGTGGACCCTGATGTCAGCTCGGACCGCTCAAGCAGCATCACGTCCGACCAGCCCAGCTTTGTCAGGTGGTACAGCACGGATGCGCCGACGACGCCTCCACCGATTACGGCAACACGGGTAGTGGTTTGCATGGGGCTCTCCTCTGGTTGGCTATAATCTGGCAGAGGCACCACGACGGGCCAAGCCATTAGCGACAAAATCTGTCGCATTTGTCGAATGTTGCTGTGAGACAAGGATTTGTCGCAGTGAGACAACTTATCCCCCCAATTGCCGCCAAACTGGACCAAATCGACGCTGACCAAGGATCACCTTCATGCGCACCCATGCCCAAGCCGTTGTTATCGGAGGCGGCGTCATCGGCTGCTCGATCCTGTACCACCTTGCTAAGATGGGGTGGACCGACAGCATTCTGTTAGAGCGTGACGAGCTGACGTCAGGGTCCACATGGCACGCGGCGGCGAATATCCACGGGCTGCACGACAGCACCAACATCAGCCGCATCCAGCACTATACGATGAATCTGTATAACGAGCTGGAGGCAGAGACAGGCCAGTCCTGCGGCGTGTTCCAACCCGGCAGTCTGTATCTGGCACAAACAGAGGCCCGCGAACATCAGCTCCGCCTGCAAGCGGCCAAGGCGAAATTCTACGGCATGAATTTCCACGAGGTCACCCGTGACGCGGCAGAGCGCCTGCATCCGTTGGTCGATTACGACGGTATCCGTTGCATCATGTACGAACCCGATGGTGGCAATGTCGATCCCAGTGGTGTCACCAACGCCTACGCCATCGGTGCGCGTCAAATGGGCGCCGAGATCGCGCGGTTTTGCCCCGTCACTGCGACCGATCAACAGCCGGACGGCACGTGGATCGTGCGCACGCCCAAAGGCGACATTCACGCCGATTGGGTTGTGAACGCCGCCGGTCTTTGGGGCAGGGAGGTCTCACAGCTAGCTGGAATCACACTGCCGCTATTGCCCACCGAGCACCAGTATTTCGTGACCGAAACCATTCCCGAAATTGCCGCCATGGACAAACGATTGCCATCCGTCGCCGACCGTGACGGCGAATATTATCTGCGCCAGGAAGGGCAGGGATTGCTTGTTGGCGCCTACGAAAAAGACCCGCACTTTTGGGCAGAGGACGGCACGCCCCAAGGGTTCGGCCATGAATTATTCGCAGATGACCTAGGGCGGATCGAAGACAACATGCTGCGCGCTATCGACCGCGTGCCAGTCGTGGGAAAAGCAGGGATCAAGCGGGTCATCAACGGCCCGATGATCTGGTCGCCAGACAGCAACGTTTTGTATGGCCCGCATCCTGATGTGCGTAACTACTTCTGCTGTAATGGAATTATTCCCGGTTTCAGCCAATCGGGTGGGATGGGCCTCATGGCGGCCCAATGGATCACCACGGGCGAAAGCCAGTACGACATGTTTGCATGGGACGTTGCGCGGTTTGGCAAATGGGCCGATGCCGCGTTTACCAAGGCACGCGTTGGCGATCAATATGCCAACCGTTTTGCGATTCATTTCCCCAATGAAGAACGCGCCGCAGGCCGCCCCGTACGCACACGTCCCGCCTATGAATTGCAGAAATCCATGGGGGCCGTGATGGGCCTGAACTATGGCTGGGAACACCCGCTGTGGTTCGCGGACAAGCCGGATGTGACGGACACCAACGGTTTTACCCGCCAAAACTGGTTTGAACCTGTGGGGGCCGAGGCACGCATGTTGCGTGACCATGCGGGCATTATCGATATCTCGAACTTTGCCAAATATTTCGTGCGTGGCGCTGGGGCATCCGATTGGTTGAACGCCGTGTTCGCCAACACTATGCCCAAATTGGTCGGGCGGTCTTGCCTCACGCCGCTGATCGGTGCGCGCGGCGGGATCGCGGGTGATTTCACGGTCACAAAGCTGGCCGAGGATGAATTTATGATCATCGGTGGCGGCATGTCTGAACGCTACCATGCGCGTTTCTGGGGGATGGTGCCATTGCCAGAGGGCACTACGTTCGAGAGCCGCACAGACACCATGTGCGGGTTCAATGTGGCAGGGCCAAAGTCTC
>ENA-ORXM01004682-ORXM01004682.1-marine-metagenome-genome-assembly--contig:-NODE-4682-length-11718-cov-2.825359_pt1 | contig 11718 bp, 5 predicted proteins | sample MGYA00237867_ERZ511480 | MGnify/ENA primary metagenome ERZ511480 (study PRJEB26309, sample SAMN06266103) | marine metagenome | isolation source: Algal blade | place: United Kingdom:Sidmouth, United... | reverse complement strand
CCCGGAAGGAATGGAGTGGGTAAAGTTCGAGGCCATGTCTGATGAGTTTGATGAATGGGATGACGAAAAGTGGTTTAATTCTTTTTGGAATTATGGGAACACCCCTGTTTCTATGCGAAGTGAAAATTCTAGCGTTGTAGATGGCAAATTAAACATACAGGCCACATTGGACGAGGATAGCTCCCAATGGTTTCAAACGGCAAGGGTGCACTCCAAAACTCAAATAAGTTACCCCATGTATACCGAGTGCAGTATGAAAACTTCTAGTATTTCTGCGTTCAATACTTTTTGGCTGAACAATGGTGATATTGATGATAGAGACGAGATAGATATTGTGGAAAGCAACGCAAACCCTACTCCTGAATGTAGTGATCAATCTACGAAACCAAGTAACTATCCATGGACACCATGGGATTTCCCTACACAAATGAACTCTCAGTATTTTATAGCAGAAAACGGTGTTACGGAAAGGCATGAGGATAATTTTGATACTCGAATGCTATCGGATGCAAATCCTAATAAAGGAAAGACATGGGATGAAACCTACCATATTGTTGGCGCTTGGTGGAAAGATGCCAGAACGGTTCAATTTTACTTAAATGGAGAGCCAGCCGGTACTGTCACCACAAACCAAGATTTTACCAGGGAGTTAGAGTTAATATTTGATTTATGGACGTCCGAAGAGTGTTATTTAGGAGGTTTACCACAAAAGGAGGAACTAAACGATGATACTAAAAATACAATGCGTGTAGATTGGGTACGTACTTGGAAATTAGAAGAAAAATAATAGTGATATTCAACCTATTTGCATAGAAATGGGCTATAAATTATATAAAAGCAGTTTGTTTAAGTCAAGTTAGTTTTCAGTTAGTTTAGTATGGGTAAAGAGGCGCGGTTAATACTACGCCTCTTCCTATTCTGGGACTTTTTCTATTTGCTTTACAGTACCCTCTCCTACTCCCTTAATTTGCATTACAAAAGGAAATAGGCTTGCCCTATGCATTATCTAAGGGTCTTAAACAGTATTAAGGGTATGGTAAAGGTTTAGGCTGTACAATTTACGTAACACCAAAAAGTAGTTGTGGCCATGTGGATGTAATAATAAAGTTGGAGTTGAACCCTAATTATTACCTGTATTCAATTTACTGTCGTAGTCATACGTGTCATTTTTCATGTAATCTTTGATCATATGGTATTCTTTGCGCACGCTATTCCCTTTTTCTAATGATAAATCGCACTCAAAACGTACAAAATGATAAGAGGGGTAAAGCTGATGGCTAATTCCCCATGTAATACCTTTTCCAGGGCTCACGTCTACGTCGGTAAAATTCCCCGGACGGAAGGCACCACCACCTTTGGGAATGGTCAGCCCTTGAATTACCGGATGGAAATTTACCCCATCTTCGGAAAATAGGACGCTATTCCTTTCCGGTCCTTCAGGCAACGTGGCACATACACCGTTACGATAAGGCCATACCATGCTTCCGTGTCCACCCATTAGAACGGGATTAAACTTGGATTTTATGTAAGGGCCTTCTGGTCTATTGGCTATTGCAACACCGGTAGCCAAGGGTATATCCGCATGTTCTTTATTAAATTTTCCTGGAGATATATTGGGTGTCCATGGTAAACGACCATGACTTTTGTAGTACAAAAAGTACTGTCCGCCTTTAACAAAAAAGGTGGGCTCGTGTATTACTTCTGCATCCCAACTTTCTTCAGGACCGGGTTTTAAAATGGGTTCTTCCAATGCTTTCCATGGACCTTTCGGATTATCGGCCACGGACATGCCAATAACGTTTGGTGTAAAATCTCCCGAGGTTGCGAACTGCTTTGACCAACGTGCATCCCTTAAACTTTTTGCAGCTTGATATACCAAATAGTACTTACCATCTACAAACAATATATCTGGATTAAAAACACTACGGTGGTCATAACGTCCAGCGGTGCCGCGCGAAACGGCCCTTCCTTGTTCTTCCCATTTTATGCCATCGGTAGAGGTCGCATACCAAATATCACACAAATCCCAGTGAAAAGCTCTTAAGGAATCTGTGGCTGTATTGGGCCCCACTACTTCAGTATTAATTTGAGGCTTGGAGTACCACATGTAATATTCACTATCTACTTTTATTACACTAGATGGGTAATAACGTTCTGCCCCGTCATCAAATCCTTCTACTTTCTCGAACTTAAACTGAGTATTAAACTCGTTGTACTTTTCATAATAAATATGGTTGCTGCGAAAACGTTTATAGGACGCACTTTCATAAGTTTTAGGAGCCATATTCCGGCATGAAGGTGAACTTATTACTACCAATGCCAAAACAATCTTTGTTACTCTCGTAATGATAGTCTTTGTTGACATAAAAAAGTGGATTTTAATAATTTTCTATTCGATGGTGTTTTCATTGCAATGCTCTATACTAGAAAATATTTTATATGATTGTTACATTCATAGGAAAACAGAAATTTTAGAACATTACACTTATTAAAAAGGACAGCATCTACTTGTAGCGTACTGTCCTAGTCTAAACAAACTCAACTCATTTTTATTCTCCTTTGGCCCTATGTTGGGTCTTTCTTTCTGAGGTAAAGCTCATAATGCTCTGGTAATCCCAACTATTGTACATGTGAGATAGTCCCCAGCGTAATATTTCCGTAGGTTCTTTTTCATTGTCTGCACTTCTGTCTAAGCCTATAGCGTGTGCGCTAACTCCGGGTATGACGGATTTTATCTCAAAATTAATACCATCGGGAGCCCATTGAATTGTATTCTTTTCAGGGCCATCAGTGGTAATCAGGGCAGCAACTCCTCCGTTATATGGCCAAACACAAATTTCATGGCCGCTATTACTAATAGGGTTGTATGGTGATTTAATGTACGGTCCTTCAGGTTTGTCGGCAATTGCAAGTCCATGGCGTATTTGTCTTCCACCAAAAGTTATTTCCTCACCCATTTGCTCACCCTTATAATATAAATGAAACTTTCCATTAACGGGGATGATACAAGGGTCATGCACCTTGTGGCTGTCAAAGTCGCCTTTTCGCTCAACAGCAAATCTATCTTGTTCCTCACCTTTCCATATTCCGTTATCGGCAGGACTTAGTATGGGTTCTTTACTTTTTGTCCAAGGACCGTCTGGTGAATTGGACCAAGCGAGGCCGATTTGGTTTTTTACACGCACGGTATATGGCGATTTTACAGTTTGGTAGCTCAAATAATACTTATCCTCATGCTTCATGATCTCTACGGTAAAGACAGATCTGTCATCATATGCTCCAGCTTTGCCCCTAGGTACAGCTAGACCTTCTTCTTTCCAAGTTTCGCCGTCTTCTGAAGTTGCATACCAAATATCACAACGATCCCACGGAAAGACCTTGTCATTTTCAACATCACCTCCAAAGCCTTGCGTTGGTCCGGTACTTTTTGAATACCATACGTAGTATTTGCCATTTTCCTTTATTACGGCACTAGGGTCTCTACGCACAACGCCTTCTTCATAGGCAAGGTCTCCTTTTAACGGTTTCAAGTTGGAGAACTGAATAAACCATTCGTTACCAAGGTCTGTAGGCCATTTTAAGGCTCTTTTGGAAGCTGCACTTAAATGATTTATATCCGTAATACCTAAATGGTCTATCTGTTCTTGAGTTATCCCTAATGAGTCTAATGTCTTCTGGTCATATTTCGTATCCTGCGCATAGCTGTAAAGTGAAAACATAGCTAATAAAAGAAACGAACATAAGAATGTTTTGGTTTTAAAAATCATTGTATTTGTTATTATATAATTTATACGAATTTTGTTAGCAGCCATATATATTGTTTGTATATTTTTTTGAAAAGAACTACTTAATTAGATGAAAGAATCGTTCTTGAATGTTTTGAGCTAGTTTTGTTTTGTAATACTACTTTTCATCAAATGTTTTGAAATTAACCTGTCAGTTTCCCTTCAGTATATTTGTCTTTTTTCTTTTTTTAATAGAGTTGTTTCAATTCTCAATATTCAACATAAGTCATTCGGTTAAACCTCTTCTATTTAAGAAATCCGAACAAAAATTGATGTATCAATAACTTTTCATCTATTATTTTAACAAATATTGTTTATTAGGGAATAAAATCTTCTCTTTTTCAATGAATAAAAACTGAACATTACCGAAAACTGTCCATTTTTTCATGAATTTCAACTAAGCAAATATTATATTGGATTTAACTTAGATACTTTGCTATATGTTCAGTCATATTTTTTGTAATGTTTAGTTATTTTAAAATTGTTCAGTTAATATTCTCATGATATGAAGAGAAACACAGAGTTTCAGAAAATGGTCAATATTGTTCTACTTCTTTTCTGTTTGTGTGTAACAGCTCAAGAACCCTATGGTACAAATAAGTACATAGAAAAAGCGAACCAACTCACCGCTAAAAATTTAGATAGCGCCATTTATTATCTGAAAAAGGGTATTGATCATTATTCGATAGAAAAGGATACTACTAATTTAATTAATAGTCTTTGCCAACTGTCTGGATTATATGACAATGTGTTGGATTATGGTAAGTCTTATGATGGGTATTGGGAGGCATTAATATTAGCAGATCAATCCGATGACGATATTTCTAAATCACGAATTTATCAAGAATTGGGTTGGCTGTATACGGCTTACAGAAGAGAAGAAGAATCATTGCGTTACTTTAATATGTCCCTTAAGCTGAAAAAGACGCTGTTCAAGGAAAAAAAGATTAGCAGGGATTATCTAGTAAGCAACTACTTTGCCATTGTGAATTGTTACCGGGTAAACCATAATTTTGCTATGGCCAAGACTTATCTGGATAGTTGTGAGCTTTCCTTGAAAAAAATAGGCCTTAACAAAAAATCTTATTACGTAGAAACCGAGAAAGGTTATTTTGATGCCGTAGCAGGAAATTATGAAAGTGCTTTGAATACATTACAAGATACCAAGGAATTCTTTGAAAAAGAAAACCCTTCATATCTTACTATTGTTCATTTCTTAATAGGAGAAGTGCACACGCTCAAAGGGGATTTGGAAGAAGCAATTATGTATTATAAAGAATCTCTTCGGTTTTCAGAAATGTATAACAAGCACTTAGGTTATAAACTATTTAATTATGATGCTCTATCCGAGTTATATTATAATCAGAATAACTACAAAGAAGCATTTTTTTATAAGAATAAAGCACAAGAATTAAACGAAAATATATTTGGGAGAAAAAGTAAAAACCATAAGCATTTATTTGAAATAAAAGATAGATATAGACTTCAAAAGGAAAAAGACAAAGCGTTGCTTAGAGAGATACGAATAGAAAAACTTGAGGGTCAAAAAAGGATAGGTTTTTTACAAAATATCTTAATGGGCGTAGTTGTGGTTTTTATGTTTTTGTATGGTCTTCTATTATTTAGAAACCTGAGAAGAAAACATAAACTGGAAAAACAAAAAACCAATGAGATAATGATGTCGAAAAACCGGGAACTCACGGCATCTGCTCTTCAGCTAATTGAAAAGGAAGAATTCATTACTAAGCTGAAACAGAATATTTCTAAAAGTGATGGAATAGACCCAAAAGCGATTCATAATATGCTTAAAGGTTTTCAAAATTCTCCCGGAGGCAACTGGAAGGAGTTTGAAGCCAGGTTCACCTCTATAAACCAAACTTTCTATAAAAAAATCAGAACTAAATATCCGGATTTGGGACAAACCGACCTTAAACTTTGTGCCTTGGTTAAACTGGGGTTTTCCAGTAAAGAAATGTCTTCGTTATTAGGTATCACAATAGAAAGTGTACATACCTCAAGATATAGGTTGCGAAAGAAATTGAAATTGGAAAAGGGAGAAAACCTAATAGATTTCATGGCTACCATTTAAACTCTACTTATATGGACTGTGTTACATAACCATGCCTAAAAATTGATATAAAAAGGGGCAGCCTAATAAGAGGCTGCCCCTGGTCATATAAAAATGACGGTTAAGAATTAGGACAATAAATTTATGGTCTAACAGGAACTTCTGCTAAAAACATATCATCTATATAAAATTTGATGTCTTGTGGGTAAAATTCATTATATCCTCTAATGAACCAACTTATTTCACCTGTAAAACCTGCATCAAATTCTTGTTTTTGATATACCCATTCTCCGGTAGGCAAATCAGGAGTAAACACTGTAGGTATTAGTTCAAAAGCCCAGTTTGATGGATATACTCTAATATCCGATGATTCGGTTTCTGAAGGAACTCCTGATAGATTACTTTCTACATAGATCCAATAACCAAACTCATATCGTTTGCCTTCTTCAAGCGTTATCACAACCGGGTTTCCGCCGGCATCCCTAAGTTCAACTATCATTCCTCCATTAGGTCTAAAATTAACTTCAAGACTTTTTGCTCCAGTGCGTTTGTTAGCCACGCTTACGTCCAAATCATATTCGCCCCATTGGCCTCCCCAACCTAGGTAAGCCCAATTTTCTGGTGTTGTTGTTTCAATACCGTAATCATAAGCAGTAGAAGGATAAAGGTTTTCTTGGGGGTCAAAATCTGTTAACTGAGCATCTACGAAAGCTTCAGATTCTACCTCATCAACAGTACTTAAATTTCCAGGAGTATAACTTACAAAAACTTGGTCATCATTATAAAGTTGTTCCCCGTCCAATTCAAGAATAACAATAGTTGCTTCATTATTATCAACAGTGGCCGATGTTACAGTAGGGTTAAGTTCAATAGGGTTCATTTCATCTCTATTGTTTTCTATTCTAACGGAAAAATTTTCGGCACTAACCGTGGTGCCATCCATCTCCCTACTAAATTCTAAGGCAACTTTATCATTTCTTTCTGCTACACGGTCTAAAGTAACAGGCGCAGTAGAAGGTATAACTTTTATTACTTTTTCAAAAGAAAGGGTATCTGCATCTGTTGGTCTAAATCTAGAAGCAATGTATTCGATATCCCAAGATCCTAACCTATTGAATTTCATATCCACTTCAGAATCATCAGTAATATTAATAGCGTTTGGCTTACCTCCTACAGAATTCCAAGTTACACTTTGAGGCTCTCCTATAGCCGAATAAGATAAACGAATGGCGTTACTGGCTTCCAATTCATTTTCAGCACCGTCTGCCAAGATGATTTCAGCACCGGTAGTACCATCAGGGTTTATTCTAAATGCTTTAAGTACGGATTGTATGGAGTCAATAACCGTTACTACAATAGTTGTATCTAACTGTTTAGAGTCAATAGGTTCTGTACTATCATCATTAGGATAAACGTTACCCTTAAATGTTTGGCTGAGAACCACATCATAAACTCCTGTTTTATTAAATATTGCTTTAACAACGTTTTTAGAGGATGTTGTCCCTGTTTCCCCAACAATACGTGCGTTACTTGGTAACGTCCATGTTCTAGATTCTACACCTCGTGAAATATCTCCAAAATCAATGTCTCCACCAACAATTACTTTGTTTTCAAAGTCCATTTCAGAGGTAACGACAATTCGGTGGTTAGGGTCATTTAAATTTAGTTCTTCTTGCTCTTCGCAACTTACTAGAAGTAAGGTGAAAACAAAAAGTATACTTAAAAACTTGTATTTTTTCATATCTAGTAATTTTAGTTGTTAAAATTTGGATTGTTTAATACCTCTCCCGAAGGAATTGGGAAATAGTTATGCTCTTCAGGTTTGTAGTTTTGAGATGATTGACTAAAATCTGGCCTAACCCTTCCTGCTATAAATAATGGTGCTACACCTTGTCCCGTAATATCTAGATTTTCTTCTCTCCAAATTTCATCGGCACGTAAATCATCAAAAACTTCTTTTACGATACCCCAACGCACTAAATCTTTATAACGATGTCCTTCAAAACATAACTCAATAGCTCTTTCCACACGTTGAATATGTGTTAAAACAGTTTGCGCGTTAGCGGTAACCATTGGTTGATCGCCATGAACCTGTTTACTAACATGAAGTTGTGGAAACATACCACCGTTCATGTCCATATATTGCTGTAATGTAACAACACCAGCTCTACTTCTTACCATATCAACATATCTAATAGCTGTTGCAAAATCACCGTCTGCATTGATTACAGCTTCTGCATACATTAATAAAACATCGGCATAACGAATATGTCTAAAGTTGATACCGCTACGTCCACGTACCGGTTCTCCGTCCATATGATACCAGTTAGAGTGTTTTTTTACGTACGCACTTTGTCCACCGCCCCAGGTAGCTTTTGCTTCGGAAAAAGGTTCTAGATACCAATCTCCTTCTCCGTTTCTTGGAGCAATGGTATAGTTCATTCTACGAGACTCTAGGTTGCCGTCATTGATGGAATTATCAGGATCAACTTCATCGTTTACCAACATTTCATGAAGGTTATACGAAGCCAATACGGTATTAAAAGCCCCGTATTGAATATGACCAACTTCTGTACTTAGTGTGGTAGATTCTGCCCCTGCTCCACCTTCAGTGGTATCATCTTCTGCAAAACCACTATTTCCAGGGTTTAAATCAAAAGAGTAGTTGACCTCAAAAATAGATTCTTCGTTAAACTCATTGAAATGCGTAAAGTTATCTTCAATGTTTCTGGTTAAACTATATATACCAGAATCTATGACTTCTTTGAACAAACTAGCAGCTTGCGGCCATTGTTCATCATAAAGATATACTTTGCCTAAAAGTGAAGTGGCAGCGCCCCAAGTAGCTCTACCTGCCGCGGCACTTTCCCAGGTTTCAGGTAAATTGCTCATTGCAAATTCCAAATCTGGAATAATAATTTGTGCGTTTACATCAGCCGTAGAAGATAGTTCTTTACTTAACTCTTCTAGAGATTGTGCCACCTCATCATGTATCATTGCACCACCATAGGTATGCACAAGCTGAAAGTAAAAGAATGCTCTTAAAAAGCGGGCTTGAGCTTCTATTTCAGTTTTAGATGATTCAGCTAAAATATCTTCGTCAACTGTTTTTAACTGGGTAAGTATCGTATTGGCTCTAAAAATACCAACATATAGCTCTTGCCACTTTTCCGATAAGTGATTTTGACCATTTGTATAGGTTAAATTTCTAAACGGAAACGGTCTATACCATGGTTCTGTACCAGCTAAATCTGACATTACAAATTCCTGTACCAATTCAGAGCCACTAACAGAACGGTATTGCAACGCACCATATACTGATGTAAGTGCAGAGTTAAAATGGCTCTCTGATTTCCAAAAGCTAGCTTCTGTAAGAGCATTTGGATTTGGTTCGTCTAAAAACGTGCTTTCGTTACAACTAGTGCTAACTAGCGCAAGAAGAGCAAGACTTTTTACAATTATTTTTTTTATTGATTTCATAGTTTTTTTTTAGAAACTTAATTGAACTCCCATAATAAACTGGCGCGTAATAGGGTAATTACCATTATCCACACCTCTTTCAAATAGGTTATCACCGCCTACTTCTGGATCATATCCTGTATAATTTGTGAACGTAAAAGGGTTTACGGAATTTAAATACAGTCTTACTTTATCTATGCCTAAATCTTGTGTATTAGGAATAGTGTATCCTATTGAGATATTTCGGATACGTAGGTAGGTCCCATCTTCTAGGAAATAATCTGAAAATGCCCTTACGTTAGAGTGAGTTCCACTTTGTCTATAGGTAGGGATATCAGAATTTGGGTTTTGAGGAGTCCATTGAAAGACTTGATCTTGATGGCGTCCGCCGGCAAAAGCTATTTGCCTACCTCCGTTATATATTTCTGCACCGTATGCCAAATAACTTTGCACACCAAAATCCCAGCCTTTATAACCTAAATCAAAATTTAAACCGGCTTCCCATTGTGGAATACCAGAACCTGAGAATACACGGTCACTATCATTAATAGCACCGTCACCGTTGGCATCAATATATTTTATATCTCCCAATTGTGGGCTACTAACTGCGCTTAGATCCAATTGTTGGTACTCTTCCAACTCTTCCTGTGTTTTAATTACACCGTCATTCTGAATCAAGTAGAATGATCCCGCTGGGTCTCCAACGCTTAAAAAAGTAGTTGGGTCATTACCTGTACTTCCATCGGCATTAGTAAGCGTACCGCCAGAAGCACCAAGAGTTTTACCATTTAGATTGGTAATCTTGTTATCGTTAAGTGTCCAAGTACCTGAAAATCCAAAGGTTAAATCTTCACCTATGCTACCTTTATAGTTTGCGGCTACCTCAACACCCTTATTCTGCATGTTACCGGCATTAACCGCTACGGCACCATAAACGCTTTGTGCTCGTGGTTGCCATAAACCGGCTGAAGGAGGGGATAACTCATTAATTAGCATATCCTTCTTGTCATTTCTATAGACATCTGCCGTAATGTTTAACTTGTTGTTGAACATGCCTAACTCAAAACCAATGTTAGATGAAATTTGGGTTTCCCATTGTACATTAACATTAGGAAATCTACGTTGTACTAGACCGTTCTGTAAATCTTCATCAGGGCCAAATGGGTAATTTACACCAGGTTCTATTACTGGGATGTAAGAGTAATCTGGTATACCGTTAAAACCTACTTGGGCCCAGCTACCACGAATTTTAAAATTGTTTATAGTTTCTGAGTTAAACCAATTTTCATCGCTTACGTTCCAACCTGCTGAAAAACCGTAGAAGTTATTATTTCTGTTATCTGGAGCAAATTTAGAAGAACCATCTCGTCTAATACTTGCACTTAAAAGGTACTTACTATCATAATTGTACTGGATCCTACCTAGTTTACCAGCTAACGTGTTCACGTTTCTAAATTCACTTGGCGTAGTTGGGTTAGCTCCTGCGTTAAGTACTTGCACATCATTTGAAGCATCATCGGCAAAAACCGTACCTGTGTTCAAGGTTCTGTATTTATACTTTTCATAAGAAGCAACTGCTAAGAAATCTAAATTGTGCTTTCCAAAAGATTTCTTATAGTTTAAAATGTTCTCAATGGTTTCTCTTGTAGAAAACCATTGGTTATATTGTAAAATAGCATTGGGTGTTGAAGCCGATAAACTCAACTCTCCATTACGATCTAAAGCTAAATACTGAGGCTGGAAATACTTTCTAAAATACCGGCTCTCATTCCGGCCAATATTTAATTTGTAAGTTAACCCATCTAAAAGTTCGTACTCCAGGTTCAAGGCAATACTATTGCTCTTGTTTTCCCTCTCGTCAATATTATCTAACTGACGCGCCAGAAAGCCATAAAATATTTCGTTTTGCACACTTAACTGAACGGTATTTTCCCCATTAGGTTGAAATACGCTAAAAGGTGCACTGTGGGGTACATTACCAATAGCAAAACCGAATATGTTCCAAGGTTCTTGCTCACGATTTTCAGTAGTTAAACTGGCTGAAGCAAAAGCTTTGAATTTCCCTTTGGTGAACTGCCCGGAAAGACGATTGGTTAAACGATCAAAACCAGAATTAATTAAAACTCCTTCTTGTTCGTAAAAGGTGGTATTATAGTTATAGGTCAAATTTTCAGAACCACCAGATAAGTTTACATTAAAATTTCGCACTACAGCGTTATCGTTTTGCACTTCATCAACGAAGTTTGTATCCCAATCCAAAACGTTACCGTCTATTAAAAATGTTAGAGGCTCATCACCTCCGGCTTCCGCACTTGTCTCAGCAACGTAAAGAAAATCAGTAGTGTTTGATAATGGTGTACCCGAAGTAATGTTTTGGATGCCCGTAAACATATTTAAGTCTACCTT
>ENA-ORXM01004679-ORXM01004679.1-marine-metagenome-genome-assembly--contig:-NODE-4679-length-11722-cov-3.865693_pt1 | contig 11722 bp, 7 predicted proteins | sample MGYA00237867_ERZ511480 | MGnify/ENA primary metagenome ERZ511480 (study PRJEB26309, sample SAMN06266103) | marine metagenome | isolation source: Algal blade | place: United Kingdom:Sidmouth, United... | reverse complement strand
GTTCAACTGGCAGCTGTAGCGACAACCATCTATCAGATGAAAAATGGCGATACCGTCGGTTATGTTCAAAGTGACTTGCCTATTTTGATAGATACCTTTAATAATTGTAATAGTGGTATTCAACTAAAGGAGCCTGTATTTTTTGCAGGAGGAATTTGGAATCCTTTTTCAAATTATAATCCTATTCTTTGTGCAGGTGAAGTATCTATTTTTAGCTTTATTGCTTATGATCCAGATGGTGATTCCATTGTATTAAATCCAATAGAAATTAATTTAGCAGAAGTTTTTGGAGGTTCAAATTATACCTTATTGGCGAATGGTAGTCCTCCTTTTCGACCAGATAGTATGCAAATTTTTGTTCAAATTAATCCGATCCCCAGTTCTACTTATTCCCCTTTTAGGAGTAACCTAAAGCAACACCTTAGGATTGGATTGACTGATAATACTGCTATTTATCCTAGTTATACTTATTTGGATATAAATTTTACTTTTTTAGAAGTTATTTATAGAAATAGACCTAAAATTTGTCCATATGGTAGTATTTCTGTTCAACTGGAAGGACTATTAGAGGGTGCAGATAGTTTATATGTTCCTTCTACAACGTCTTGGGAGCAATTAAGTGGACCTCCTGTTCATTTTTCGGATACTAGTATTCATAATCCAGTTATAACAACAACTCCTTCTATACATGGAGACTCTATTGTTTTACAGCTGACGACTGTAACAACTTCTGATTCTATTACGGGAAATATTTGTTACTTAGTATCAGAATTAGTCTTATACTATGACAGTAGTGGTTTTTGTAGTCGCCCTTATCCCAATGAGGTAAAAGGAGCGATTCGCATCGACTCGAATTTAAATTGTGCTGTAGATTCCTTGGAGACTAGATTTCCATTTTACTCTATTTTGTTGTTTGAAAAAGGGATTGATAGCTTTTATTATGCAGCTACAGGACAGAGCGATTATGAAGCCTATTTAGATACAGGGACTTATACGGTCTCTGTTGCACCAACTGGAACTAGACCCTATTGGGATTTTTGCCTAAATAATCAAACGATTACCATAGATACAACGATTAATCCTCAACAATTAGATTGGTCCATTGAGCCTTTGTTTTTATGCCCTAAAATGGAGGTCAATCTTAGTGGTAACCCTCTCAGAGCTTGCGTCGGGCGTCATATTGCTGTAGATTATCAAAATTATGGAACTATAGCTGCAACGAATGCCTACGTGGAAGTTACAATGGATAGTTTTTTGACCATTCTTAGTAGTTCTGAACCGATAACAAGTCAAGTTGGCAATACGTATCGTTTTGACTTGGATACCGTTTCAGTTGGAGTTTCTGGGCAAATTCTACTTACTGTAGAAGCAAATTGTTCGACGGCTTTTAATGTACCTTATACGATTGATGCCCATATTTATCCAGATAGCCTTTGTTTGAACTCACTGCCGAATTTGGTCATTACAGATTCGTGTGATTTAGATACTGCTTATTTTCAAGTAACCAATTATGCAGCAGGGCATAGTATGCCTTTAGTTTATTGGCTTTTAGAAGATCAAACGGTTGTAGATACAGGTTTTTTGCAGTTGGGACAAGGACAAAGTTTGACGATTAGTTATCCAATGGATAACAACGAAACCTATCAATTAGTGATTGATCCTTCTTCTAATAATTATGCGGCCTCTTATGTCATTAATTGTACAGGAGATAGTATTCATACACGAACACTGTATCAACCCAATAATCAATTGGATTACATCGCTACAATTTATAGCGGAACTGTCAATTCGTTTGACCCCAATAATAAAGTAGCCGAACCAGAAGGGTATAGTGCCAATCATTATATCTTGCCGAATACTCCAATTGACTATACGATACACTTTCAAAATACAGGAACAGATACAGCTTATCAAGTGATAATATTAGATACATTGAGTGCACACCTTGATATAGCAAGCCTAGAGTTGAAAGGAGCAAGTCATGGGTATACTTGGCGCTTTATGCCTTATAATGCCTTAGGATACTCTATTTTAGAATTTACCTTTGATAATATATTATTGGTAGATAGTCTTGCCAATGAACCAGCTTCTCATGGTTTTATAAATTACAGGATTCATCAAAAAACAAATTTGCCTAATTATACAAGGATAGAAAATAGTGCTTCTATTTATTTTGATTTGAACGCCCCTATTAAAACAAATACAGCGTTTCATACCATTTGTGATACTTGTCACCTTTTTATGATAACAGATAATAGTCTTATTACAACTGTAGAAAGCATTACTTCAGAGAACTGGACTGTGAAATTATACCCAAACCCTGTTTCTGGAACTCAATTAACCATTGAACAATCTAGAGCAAGAGCTAGTGTAATCGAACTGTATACGCTGAGTGGTGTTCTGCTAAAAAGAAAACAAATCAGCCAAAATATAGAACAGTTAGACCTATATGATCTGGTTGCTGGAGCTTATTTTTTAAGAGTTATTAATGCTGATTTTAATCAAGTATTTAAGGTTATTAAACAATAAGAGTCAATTTTTTACAAAAAAAGGAGTCACCTCTTATCGTAGTAGGTGACTCCTTTTTTTATAAAAAAATTGACTAGATAGTCTTATTCATCATCTATCGTAACATATTTCCAGTCAATGCCTTTTTCGATTTTACGCAATTGTTCTACCGTAATTCCAAAAGATTTAGCAAGGATTTTTTTCTTTGTTTTTCCTTCTCTTAGACGTAATTTTAGTAACCGAACACGATCTGGATTCATTTTGCAATGAGAGGGGCGTTTTCTGTTTTCTGGGTTGTATACCCCATTTTTAATTTGAAAATCCGTCATTTCTCGCTGTGTGAACCACTTTAAGTTTTCGTAGTGATTATTGAGATTGTCTCTATCTAAGTGTACTACAAATTTAGCATCTTCGTTCTCTTTTGGGCAAAATTCTTGAGCAACTAATTTGTGAACATAAAACCCCTGTCTAAGATTATCTTGGAGTTTCATGTTTACTTGACGATAACCTTGTATAGTAATAGAACCTCTTAATAAGGTTTCGTTTTCTGTTGATTTATCGATGCTTTTTATGCGACCATAATCTGAAAAGTAATAATCCTTTTGCTTTGTAGGAGCCTTGCATTGAATTTTGACCCAACGCTCATTCCAAAAGCTTTTAACTTCTGTTCCCATTTAATAATAGTGTCTTATTATAACAAAGTCCATCCTTCAATAGTTTGTATGAAAAATTATCTGACTGATTATCAGTATAGCTAATTACACAGACTACTATCCTTGTGTGTGTAGGGAGTATAATTGGATAAGTATGGTGTGATTTCTAAAAGAAGGACTCTAAATAGTATTTATGCACCTGCAATATACAAATACTATTGAATTTTTACTATTTTTAAATAAGGTTTTAAAGAGATGGATATAAGTTGTTTTTTTTGATATTTATGGTAATATATAGATTATACGCCTTAATTAGTTTTCCAAAAATAAGGTGTGAAGATGACCAGAATTGTAAATAACTCCAAACGTCCCAATAACATTAGGAATGTTAAAAAGCATTTTCCAGAAGCAGGAACCGCTGCAAAGTTATCAACAGGGCTTAAATCAGCTAAAGCTGGACCAACATTCCCTAGAGAAGTAGCGACTGCACTAATTGCGGATAATAAAGGGCGATCAAAGTCATCTAGAATAATAACCATTATCAAAGAACCAAAGAAAAACAGCATTAGGTAAAGTAGTAGAAAAACTAGAATATGTGTCATAACCGAAGAAGGAACAATTCTACCATCTATCTTGGTACGAATAATGGCATTAGGATGCAATAGCCGTTTGAATTCTAAGAAAGAATTCTTGAAAAAGACCAAGTGTCGAATTAATTTAATCCCTCCACTAGTAGATCCTGCACAGGCTCCAACAAACAAAAGAAAGAAAAATAACAAACTCAAACTAGGCGTCCAAGAAGTATAATCTGCGGAGACAAAACCTGTTGTAGTTATCACCGAAATAATTTGAAAGGTAGCATCTCGAAAAGATTGCTCAAAACTATAGTTGGTCGAGCAATAAATAGTCGTTGTAACACCAATGATCAGAATTCCTACTAAGATGATATAAGTTTTGAATTCATCACTTCCCCAAACTTTCTTGAACTTTCCAACCAAACCATAATACAAAACCGTATAGTTAATCCCTGCTAAAAACATAAAAATTAAGATCGTATACTGTATGGCTGGACTCGTAAAATGTGCTACACTCGCATTTTTAGTAGAAAATCCGCCTGTTGCCATAGTTGTCAAAGCATGATTAATAGCATCGTAAAAGGTCATGCCTAATGCCCATAAAATAAAGGTTAGTAAGGTAGTTAGACCTGCATAAATGTACCAAAGCCGCTTTGCAATTTCCTTGATTCTAGGATGTATCTTCTCTAAGGAACTACCTGGGGCTTCTGCAACGAAGAGTTCTACCCCTCCGATTCCAAGCAAAGGGAAAATAGCAACCATAAGAACGATAATCCCCATGCCTCCAACCCATTGTGTTAGACTACGCCAAAATAAAATTCCTTTAGGAACAGCTTCTATATCATTGAGTACTGAAGCGCCTGTAGTGGTTAGCCCAGAGACACTCTCAAAAAAAGCATCACTAAAAGTAGTAAAAACGCCACTGAACAAATAAGGAAACATGCTAAACAGGGACATAAAAAGCCACCCTATCACAACAATTAAATAACCTTCTCGCTTACCAACATCTTCTTTTGCTTTAAATTTATACAACCAAGACAAGCCTCCAACTAAAATGGTTAGCCCTGCTGCACTTAAAATTGCCAAGGCATCACCACTAGCAAAATACCAAGAAAAGGGGAGTGCGGTTAACATAAAACAGCCTAAACTGATTAATAAAACACCAACTACATTTGAAATTGTACCGAAATCAATCATTACTTAAATAATTCTTCTACTTGATGAATAGCTTCTGGTTGTGCAAAAACAATTACTTTATCGTTAATTTGAAACATAAAGTCTCCATCAGGAATGTGACTTTCTTCTCCTCGAACAACACCTGCAATAATTGACTTTTGAGGTAGGTGCAAATTTTTGATAGGATGTTTTAGTAAGCGATTCTTTTTATGCACCTCAAATTCTATAATCTCTGCATTGACACCATTCAAACTAATGATCTCTTTGATTTTTCCTTTTCGAATAAATCGGAAGATTTTATTGGCAGCGATTAATTTTTTATTGATAATGGTATCGACACCAATATTTTTAGAAATATGTGTATAGTTGACGTCTTCTACTAAAGCAATTGTTTTATAGACTCCAAGTTCTTCTGCCATCAAACTAGTAATGATGTTGGTTTCAGAGTTTGGCGTTAAAGCAACAAAAGCATCCATCCTTTTTATACCTTCTTCCTTTAAGACATCAATATTACTAGCATCTGCATGAATAACTAAAGTATTATGTAGTTTCTCTACAAATTGTTTTCCTACTTCTTTATCCGAAACAATTAAAGAAACTTCGTATTGGTTTTCTAATAGACGTGCTGCTTGGAAGGCTAGGGGAGTACCTCCAATAATCATAACCCGTTTGATGGGTTTTAATTGCTTTCCTGCAAAAGAAAGCGCCTTGTCTATGTTTTTGTGTTCTGCGGCAATATACAAGTGATCTCCTTTTTCTAATACGGTGCTACCATGTGGAATAATAGTTTGGTACCCACGAAGAATAGAAACTCCTCTAAAGTTAAAATCAGAATTGGCTTGATCTATTTCATAAATAGTCTTATTAATCAAGGGGCAAGTAGTGTCTAGGGTAAATCCAACCACTGAAATTTTGCCATTTTCAAAATCAAATACATCTGTACAAGAACCTTGATTAAGCAAGCGTTCTACCTCTTGGGCAGCTAATAATTGTGGCGATATTAAAGAGTCTATCCCTAAAGATTGGAAGCTTTCTAATTGTGTCGCTTCAAAATATTCTGGATTATTGACACGAGCAATTGTTTTTTGTGCCCCTGCTTGTTTTGCCAAAATTGCCAAGAGTAAATTGGTAGATTCAGAAGTGGTAACTGCAATAAAAAGGTTGGCAGTGCTTGCTTGTGCTTCTTTTAAAACACTGGTAGAAGTTGCATCTCCTTTCAAGGTCATAACATCCAAATGTGTCGCAGCATGTTCCAATACCCGACTATTAGAGTCAATTAGGGTAATGTCTTGGTTTTCTTTGGATAATAATTCTGCTAGATGAAATCCAACGGCACCTGCACCTGCAATGATAATTTTCATATATAAGGATAAAAATTAAAATGTATTTTAGTTGAATAATACTTACCTAAATACACTTACATACTGTACAACACTGTTTACCTTTTTACCAAAGGTGTTGCACTTGAAATAATTTAGAACCACAAAAGTCGATAAAAAAATAGGAAATACATATTCTATGTTTGTGTTTTAGCAAAAAAACAACAAATCTATTGGGCTATTGTTGAAAATTAAGTGGAAGTAAGTTCTCTATAGACTCAAATATTGTTTTAGTTTTTGATAAACTTCCAAATTGTTCAAGAGTTCTAAATGATTAGTTTGGTAAAATATAGCAGTGTTTTTAGGTTTGAACTGCAAACTTTGTGTTGTATTTTCATGTTGTCCTAAAGCACTTTTTATAGGCACCAAACCATCTCCTACTTGTTCCAGTGGCGTAAGGGATACTTTATCTTCCATAGAGGCTGCAATGGCATAACAATCTACTGTTGCTGGTAAAGGAAGCATTGTTGCTTGCTTTATATTATTTTCAAAACGATCTAAATCTCTCCAGTCTTTTTCAACTAATAAGCCAAATCTCAAATCTGTGATTCCTGCACTCCGCATTTTACCCAAACGAGCAAAAGGTCTGGTGTAAGGCATTGAGTCAAGTAGTAAGTCAACGTGATTGCCAACTCGTTCTAGTGGCGCTCCTTGATGTGGAGTGCCTAGAAAAATAATTTTCTTTAGATGCTTTGTCCAAGATTTTTCTTCCATAGTGCCATAATTATAAGCACTTCTAGTGACTAGTCCTCCCATGCTGTGGGCAAGAATAGTTATTTCCTCAATTGGGACAGGCCAATTATTTACAATATTTTCTAGTAGAACATTAAAATGTTGGCCATTTTCAGAAATATGTAAACCGCTATTATACCTTAAGTAGATAGGACTTAAGTGGAACGCTTTTGCTAATCGCTGTCCATGATCGTGCCCTTCTTTGTTCCATTGGAGGTCATCCATACATAGACCATGAACCATCAATAGAATTTTTCCATTGGGTTTAGAGTAAATTGTTTGAATCGCTTTAGGTTGCAAGGGAATGCCCTTGCCTTGGTATTTTAGTTGCATGGGAATAGCGAAAGGATTTTCCTCTCTATTTAAATAATCACCAATAACGCCATTTAAAATACTAAGAATCGTTTCTTTTTGTTGAAATGAAATTCCAATAGAGCGTTCAGGAGCTAATTGGGACAAACCTCCTGTAATCCCTCTCCCAATGAGTTTTGTCGTTCCTCGAATACTGTTGTAAACGATACTAGAAACACCACTAATAGCCTGTTGAATGGGATTAGAAGGCAAGTAAGGGGGATGAATAATTTGGTGATTTAATTCTTCTGCTATATTGGTAACACTAACTGTAGCATCAATAATTAGTGTTGTTAATCCCTGTAGATCAGAAATTTTAAGCTGCTGTTTATTGCGCATAAAGTTAGTTGTGGTATTGTGAGAAATAGCTAGTATGTCAAAAAAAACTAAGAAGCCAAAATGTTTCAACAAATCTACTACTAATAAGGTTTCTTTTTCACTGAAAATTTATGAATAATATCTAGAATAAAGCAAGCTAAAGTTTATTTTATTGATTTTTTTTACTATATTAAAGTATAGAAATCAACTTTCTAGATTCAGTGCTCTTTCTTACTCCTGTTTTATGGATACTAACGCTAATCCTGTAAAAATAAAACAATAAAATTCCCAAATTAAGAGAGTAAGAGTTCACAAGCCTATCAATTGAAACATCAAAAGAAAAGCCACACTTTCACCATTCAGACGTTATCAATTATGAAAAGAACTAAAACATATTTATTACTAGTAATAAGTTGCACTGCTTTATTATCAACGAGTTGTAGTGAAAACGATGATGTAGGTGCTTATTTTTATGAGGGAGTAAATTATAATAAATTGACAGGGCTAAATGCGGAATCAACATGGTTATATGACGTTAGAGATGATGAAGTCTATCCCGTTGTTGAATTGGGTGGGAAGTACTGGATGGCAGAAAATTTACGCCACAATGTTTCAGGAGCGATGCTGAATCCTAGCAATTCTTCCAAAGAATATGGATATTTGTACGATTGGAATACGGCTAAAACTGCTTGCCCTACAGGCTGGCATTTGTCTAGTGATGCTGATTGGAAAGGGATAGAAGAAGCCTTAGGAATGGCAACAGCAGATCTTTCTAAGTTAGGGGGAAGGCTACTAGTAAAACTTCCCAGTTTAAAATCTCAAACAGGTTGGAAAAATAGCAATAATGGCTCTAACGGAACCCTATTTTCTATATTGCCTGCTGGTCGTTACGAGTCGAATGGCTTCAAAAATATAGAAGATTATGCTTTTTTCTGGACTTCTACTCTAAACACAGGGAATGAATCTATTGGGCGATATATTTTTCACAGTTCTGAAGATATTAATCGCACCCATGTAGATAATTCAATTGGTCAATCTTGCCGTTGTGTTTTAAACTAATTGGGAAGAGAAATCTATCATACTATAAATTTTTCACTAAAGTTTTAAATTCACTTTCTGTTAAATCGCGCCACTTTCCAGGCTTTAAACCATCAAGGTGTATATTCATTATTCGAACGCGTTTTAAGGTCACTACTTTATACCCTAAATATTCACACATACGTCTAATTTGACGATTTAGTCCTTGAGTTAATATAATAGAGAATGTTTTTTTACCTTTTTTAGTAACCACGCATTTTTTGGTAACGGTATCTAAAATAGGAATTCCATTACTCATTTTAGTAATAAAGTCAGGATTGACTAGACGATTTGTAGTGACGATGTATTCTTTTTCATGATTGTTTTCTTCTCGCAAAATTTTATTTACAATATCACCATCATTGGTCAACAAAATTAAACCAGAAGAAGGTTTATCCAATCGTCCAATAGGAAAAATACGTTTGGGATGATTCACAAAGTCAATGATATTGTCCTTATCTTTTAAGTCTGTTGTACAAGTAATACCTGGCGGTTTGTTCAATGCAATATAAACTAATTGGGGTTTACTTTTTAGAGGTTTGCCATCAATCGTCACCAAGTCCCCTTCGTTGACTCGATTGCCTCTTTTTGCAATCTGGTCATTTATTTTTACACGTTCTGCTTCAATCCACTTATCAGCTTCACGTCGAGAGCAGATTCCTGTACTACTAATGTATTTGTTTAAACTTATAGATTGATCAGACATGATTTTTATAATAGAAATTAGATAGAAGATAACGATACTTAGCTGTGTTGCTACTTATTCCCGTTGGTCATGAGCGCTTCACTTTATAGTTTGTGGTGATGGAGCACCTAAACTAAGCATTAAGATAAAATACGCTGCAAAGATATTAAAATTTAGATAAAAGTAGGAAGCACTTGGAAACAGAAAAGCCTATCAAATTATTTGATAGGCTTTTCAATGCAATCTGTTGTAATTATAACTTACAACTCATATCGTCTAATCATTGTAGTTCTTGGAATATTATCACAAAACTTGCTAAAGAGCCGAAAAATAAATAAAAACTATACTTAAGATTTATGCTATGAATTTTTTTTCTTGCCAAAAGACGAACGATTTTTCTTATAACTATTTCTTTTTTTGTTTTTGTTACCAGATCCTCCTGAACGGCTGTTGCGATTATTGCGAGAATTTTGTGGCTTTTTAGCTTTCTTAGTACTAGAAGATTCGTTAAATTCTTCTACATAAGGGTGGTCAGCAATGATAGAAAGATCCTGTTTGATTAGTTTCTCAATATCTCTTAAATAAGGACGCTCGTCTTTATCACAAAAAGACAAAGCAACACCACTTGCACTAGCACGACCTGTACGACCAATTCTATGTACATAAGTTTCAGAGACATTAGGCAAGTCATAGTTAATAACCAAAGACAAGTCATCTACATCAATACCACGTGCAGCAATATCTGTAGCCACCAAAACGTTGACTCTACCATTCTTAAAATCTTTGAGTGTACGTTGTCGAGCACCTTGTGATTTGTTGCCATGAATAGCTTCTGACTTGATGTCAGACTTCTTCAGCATTCGAACAATTTTATCTGCTCCAAACTTGGTTCTAGAGAAAACCAAAACTGACTGAATAGGTTCTGATTTTAATAAATGAACCAATAATTTACGCTTATCAGGTTTACTAACAAAGTAAACCGCTTGTTCTACACGTTCAGCAGTTGCTTGTTCTGGTTTGATCGTGACACTTTCATAGTCGCCCAAGATCTTTTGAGATAAGGTTACGATAGAAGGAGGCATCGTTGCAGAGAAGAAAAGCGACTGACGCTTTTCAGGAATTTTAGCAATCAGTTTGCGAATATCGTGAATAAAACCCATATCTAACATATGATCGGCTTCATCCAAGATAAAGTATTCGATGTGTTTAAGACTGATAAAACCTTGTTGCATTAAATCTAATAAACGCCCAGGAGTAGCTACTAAAACATCTACGCCTTTTTTCAAAGCTTGTGTTTGATTTCCTTGTTTAACGCCACCAAAAATAACGGTGTTCCGAATGCTAGTATAACGAGCATAAGCAGTAAAATTTTCTCCAATTTGAATCGCCAACTCTCTAGTAGGGGTTACAATTAAAGCTTTTATTTTTCTAAACCCTTTTTGTGGTGAATTTTGCTGATCCAAGTAAATATTTTGCAAAACAGGAATTGAAAAAGCGGCTGTTTTACCTGTTCCTGTTTGAGCACAGCCCAATAGGTCTTTGCCTCGTAGTAAAATTGGAATCGATTGCGCTTGGATAGGAGTTGGTTGTGTATAACCTTGTGCTGCTAAAGCTTTTAATATAGGAGGTACTATTCTTAAATCTTCAAATGTCATTCGTTGTATAAAGTTAGTGGATAGGATTCCATAAAAATACGCAAGACTTTAGCTTGGTAATTGGTTGTTTTGAACCTAAACACACTTTGACAAATCTTAGAATAATAAATAGTTTGATAATGAATTTAAGATTTAGTGGTTTTATGAAAAACCTAATAAAGCCACAAAGGTAAGGTAAATTGTTGGGATAATTGCTTTTTAAAGTAAAAAGCAATTGTTTTTAATATTATGTAGCTAGGAGGCAACGAATTAAATTAACAAATCGTTCTATTTCTAATAGAACAAATTATGTTTTACTGTTCTAGAGAAACAGACGACCCACGAAGTTTCAAAACGCAATATTTTTTTGAACACACACACAAAACAATACCCTATGTTTCATTCTGCACAAAAATGCCTATTCTGGGCGACTGCTTTTTTATGCCTTATTATAATGTCTTCAGAAGTAAGGGCAACACATATGATTGGCTGTGGAGCTACCTATCGTTGCGTAGGTCCAAATCAGTATGCTGTTACTTTAGATTTAACACGAGATTGTAATGGAATCAACCTTCCTTCGCAATGGACGATGAATTGGACGGGGTCCTGTGGCTCAGGCTCTGTTAGTTTAACA
>ENA-ORXM01004678-ORXM01004678.1-marine-metagenome-genome-assembly--contig:-NODE-4678-length-11723-cov-14.919715_pt1 | contig 11723 bp, 6 predicted proteins | sample MGYA00237867_ERZ511480 | MGnify/ENA primary metagenome ERZ511480 (study PRJEB26309, sample SAMN06266103) | marine metagenome | isolation source: Algal blade | place: United Kingdom:Sidmouth, United... | reverse complement strand
AGTGCGGGGACGAGTGGCTGGCATATTGGCGAAACGCCTGACCCGCGGTCGATAGAGACGGGGGAGGCTCGGGGATATTCTTTTGCGGGTCAAAACTCACGCGAAGTGTCCAAGAATGATTTTTTTGTGTTTGATAAAATTATTGCGATGGACGATCGGAACTTTGAAGATTTAACACGCGCCTGCCCTGCGGAATATCGGCACAAGATTGAGAAATTCCTAAAATACGCGCCGTATGAGCACGAAGAAAATGTCCCTGATCCCTATTACGGCGAAGGCGACGGATTTAAGCGCGTCTTGGAATTGATTGAAATCGCGAGTGACGGCCTGATCGAAGCCCTTACGCCAAATGCAAACACACCCAAAGCTTAGCTAAAGCTTAGATAGACAGGGCGGCAATTTACGGCTAATTCGTAAGCCAAATATCAAAGGATAAAGATATATGACAAAAGGTCTGGTGACAGTTTTTGGCGGCTCTGGCTTTATTGGCAAACACGTTGTGCGCGCCTTAGTCAAAGACGGTTGGCGCGTTCGCATTCCAATGCGCCGCCCGCATACGGGTCAAGACCTGAAAGTTATTGGCAATGTTGGCCAAGTTCAACTCGTGCAAGCAAACCTACGATTTAAAACCTCTGTGGAACGCGCGGTCGAAGGGTCTGACGCGGTTATAAACCTTGTCGCGCTTTTGTTCGAATCTGGTCGGCAATCGTTTAATGCGCTGCATATTAACGGCGCAACCCATATCGCAGAGGCCTGCGCGTCGCGCGGCATTAAGAATGTTGTCCAAGTATCCGCCATTGGCGCAGATGCGGAATCAGATTCAGATTATGCCCGCACCAAAGCCGAAGCCGAAGCGATTGTTCAAGACCTTGTCCCGACTGTTGATGTGATGCGGCCCTCGATTGTGTTTGGTCCCGAAGACGCGTTTTTCAACCGCTTTGCCCAAATGGCACAATTGGCCCCTGCTCTGCCCTTGATTGGCGGCGGCGATACGAAATTCCAACCTGTTTATGTTGGCGACGTCGCAGAGGCGATTGCGAAAGTGATTGGGCGCGGCACGACGGGCGACACATATGAGCTCGGCGGCCCTCGCATCTATTCGTTCAAAGAGTTAATGCAACTTATGCTCGACACGATTGGTCGCAAACGCTTACTTCTGCCGCTACCTTGGATGGTCACAAATGGTTTGGGGTTTGTCGGGGAGCTTTCAGGCGCTCTGCCCTTTATTGACCCGTTCCTGACACGAGACCAAGTCACAAACCTAAAGTCTGATAATGTCGTGTCAGACGATGTAAAAAGCTTTGAAGATCTTGGGATCACACTTGAGACAGTTGAATCCGTCCTACCGACCTATATGGGCAAATACCGCAAATACGGCCAGTTTCACGAAAAAAGCGCTTAGTTCACCCGAAAGGATATCTTATTATGAAGCATATTTTACTGACCACAGTTTCAGTTGCCCTCGGCCTGACACTCATCGGATGTAGTCAAGTTAAAGACGGTGCACAAGACGCCGTCAAAGACGTCGCCAGCGCCACAAAGGACGTTACCCAAGCAACAACAGACGCGGCCATGTCGACCACAAAGTCAGCTGTTGAAACTATGGGCGACGCTGCAAAGTCTGTCGGCGAGACCGTTAGCTCGGGCGTGGATAGCGCGAAACTTTCGACCATATTGGCCGCGCAACCCGCAAAAGTTAAAGCGCGCTATCAGTACCGCAACCCCAAAGCGACATTAGAGTTTTTTGGTATCGAACCTGGCATGACAGTCGTGGAAGTTCTGCCCGGCGGTGGTTGGTATTCAAAAATATTACTGCCTTACCTCGGTGATGAAGGCAGCCTGATCGGTGTTGATTACTCACTGGATATGTGGCCACATTTTGGTGGATTTGCGACACCAGAATTTGTTGAAAAGAAAAAGTCATGGCCAACGGAATGGGTCACACAAGCCACAGAATGGCGCGGCGAAACAGGTCCCGAGCTTCAGGCATTTGCATTTGGTAATCGGGATAAATCACTAGACGGCACAGCCGACGCGGCCTTGTTTATTCGCGCTCTGCATAATTTAAACCGTTTTGCAGACAAAGGCGATTATATGGCTGATGCGCTGTCTGATGTGCGGGCTTTGTTAAAAGACGGCGGGACACTCGCTATTGTCCAACATCGTGCGCCAGAAGGGAATAGCGCCGAGGCAAGCACGGGCGGAAATGGTTATCTTAAGCAATCGGCCTTGATCGAAACCATCGAAGCGGCTGGCTTTGAATTGGTTGGTACAAGCGAAATCAATGCAAACTCAAAAGATGTACCCGCAAATTCAGACGGTGTGTGGCGCCTGCCGCCGACATTGAGCACAAGCCGCGAAAATGAAGAGCTGAAAACTCAGATGACAGCGATTGGCGAAACCGACCGCATGACGCTAAAATTTGTAAAAAAGTAAACGCATCTCAACGTAAAATATAAGCCACCCTGTTTTAACGGGGTGGCTTTTTTAATGGGTCATGACTTTGTGTAGAGATACGAAATCTTAGCCGCGATTAAGGCGCATCCAATCCCGCGTTCGATTGCCGTAAACTTGGTCCATGATTTCAAGCTGTAATCCAATCGGATCAGAATGAGAGCTGTTCCACATCATCGCGACGCCTGTTTGAATTTCAGGGTCAAATAAAACCAGTGCGCGGTAGCCCTCAACGCCGCCGCGATGTCCGATAACTTTGTGGCCGCCGTAATCATAAATGCGCCACCCCAGACCGTATTTAGCATTCTTCATCCCGTAATATTTACGACGCAAAAGCCGAGATTCGCGCGGCGTGTTTACGCGCGGTGTCTGCATCTCAGCCCGCGCCGAGGCCGAGACTGCCAACATATCGTCATCCATTTGCGCAAGCATCCATTTGGACAAATCCACAATTGACGAGTTCACACCCGCCGCCGCTGGGACACGGTAATAATTTGGCTTTACGCGACGAATAGGACGTCCAACCCGTGTATGCGGCTTGGCCCAGCTTTTAGAGCGGATCAGACCTTCATAAGTTGTCGTCGCCGTTGTCATATCCAGCGGCTTGAACAAACGCTCAGAGACGACGGATTTATACGGCATGCCCGTCAGACCCTCCGCGATTTCAGACGCAGAGTCGTAAATCACGTTTTGATAGCTATGACAGGTGCCCGGCGCGCAAACATGACGCAAATGTTGAATACTGGCGCGAACGTCTTGGGGGTCACGGCCTTCCTCGATCCGGCGATCATACGCATTGCGCACAATCCCGACACGATGAGAGAGCAAATCCTCAACCGTAATATCATGTCTACTCCGCGGCAGTTTTAGGGACGTATCAAAACCACTCACTGGATTATCTAACGACAAGGCGCCCTCATCTGCGAGGCTTAGCAAGGTCGCGGCTGCGACGCCCTTGGATACAGACGCCCAGCGGAAAATCGTATCTTCGGTGACGCGGTCACCACTGCCATTAAGCGTTTCGCCAAAGCCTTCAGCATGGGTCAGTTGACCATTTTCAACAATAGCAATCGACAAGCCGACCATGCGCTTTTGTTTCATAAGTCGGTGAATACGTCCGCGCACTTGGTTGTAATCTACAGGACGGGTAATGCGCTCAGACGGGGTTTTTAATGTCGGCGCAGGCGGAAGTATATATCCCGGTTTCGGGGTTAAAGCCGCCATTCTTACATCCGAACCTACATCCGAAGAAGTCGGCGTCATTTCTGTATTTGATAAAGAGGATACATCGTCACTGGCAAGCGGGTAGCGTCTGACAGCACTTTGCGGTTTGGTAAAGTCTACATCGCTCTCATTATTATCACCCCAAGTTTCGTTCTGGGCCAGCCCCGTTTGAGAGACTTCATTTGAAATTGTGCGGTAACTGCGACGCGGCGTTGTTTTTGGAGCGTTGAATGCCGTTGTGTTGAATGTATTAGCAGTTGCTGCATTCGCGCTATTAGAGATTTGAGCGTTTGAAGCAGATCTGTTTGAAACAGCGTCCTCTGGAGTCACGGCCGCCACGCATAGCGCGGTCACGCAGAACCCGACTCCCATTAAGCATATTCTAAAGGACATAGCCTTGAGATATTTTTTCCAACCGCGCTTGTCCACCCTGTGATGCATATTCTGTAAGAATCGTCCTATTTTCTAGTCGATTCGTACAAAAATGTAGAATGCGACACATAAAATCACGCATTCTAAGACCGTTGAGGTTAAAGACCCTTGGATTATCCTGCGTTAACTATCCAAAGCAGAAGTACCCCCCCGAGGGCAAGACGATACACCATGAAGGGGAACATGCCGATTTTAGGCACGTATTTCATGAATAATGAAATTGTCGCATAAGCAACCAGAAATGACAGCGTGGCTACAGTCAGCCCTGCGCTCAGCGTCGCATGGGCCGGGCCAGTGCCCGCATCTTGCGTCGCAAGCTCTAAAAAGGCAAAGAGCCCGCCAGCGCCAATCACAGGCAAGCTCATTAACATAGAGAACCGTGCGGATTCAATGCGCGTCATACCCATGGCGCGGGCCGCCGTCATTGTAATACCTGAACGCGACGTTCCGGGAATAATTGCGATTGCCTGAGCCAAGCCCAAACCAATCGCACCCTTCCAGGTTAAATCTTCTGTCGTTTTCTCTTGCTTGCCCCAAAGATCGGCCAGCCAAAGCAAGATACCAAAGAAAATCGTCGTAAACGCAATAATAAGCGGAGAGCGGATCATATCGTACACGCCCGTAAACTTTAAAGTCGCGCCGAATATCAGTGTCGGCGGCGTCGCCAAGATCAAATTCAATGCCAGCATGGAATTTTGGGTCAGTTTTCGTGACAGCAATTCAACCAAGCCCGTCAAAATCCCTGCAACGTCCTTACGGAAATAGGCCAGCACGGCAAAAAGCGAGCCAAAATGCGCCATAAGGTCAATCAACGCGCCTTGGTCTTCCCACCCCAAAATTTGCGCGGGCAGAATTAGGTGCGCCGAGCTTGAGATCGGTAAAAATTCAGTCAGGCCCTGTACGAGCGCGAGTATGAGTAAGTGTATCCAAGTCATACGTTGGTTTAAGTCCAAACCATGAATGAGGTCTTACCGGGCCTAAGACCAAGGGCATAAAACCAATATGAAAACAATCATTTGAATAATTTTAGAATTTTTATTTTCTCCCGAATTTCTTCTCAATAAAATATATACATAAATATCAATAGCTTGAGAGCAATATTTTTTTAATTTTATCCCCCGACTGACAAATTGTCGCATATTGCTATTGCTTGTATTTAAGTCTACAAGCGCTCAACCTTTGGACACCTTCATCGGTTTGGGCGAATTTTTCGATATTTCAGGACAAGATCATGGCGCAAGAGAAAGTCACAAAAGCGGGTAAAGCCGCCAAGACCGGCAAAATGCTACAATTCGTGGAAACAGACCGCGAAATGCCCGATAAGCGCAACTCTGGCGCGCGTCGCGAAGATTTCATGGAAATTTACGGCGACTTCATTGACGCCAAGGCCAAAGAGCAAGCCTCGCGCTGTTCACAATGCGGCGTGCCGTTTTGTCAAAACCACTGCCCCCTTGAAAACAATATTCCCGATTGGTTGAAACTCACCGCCGAAGGCCGATTAGAAGACGCCTACCGCGTTTCAGCGGCGACGAATAATATGCCCGAAATTTGTGGCCGTATTTGTCCTCAAGACCGCCTGTGCGAAGGCTCTTGCGTGATTGAGCAATCGGGCCACGGCACAGTGACCATTGGCGCGGTTGAGCGTTTCCTCACGGATAATGCATGGGAAGAAGGTTGGGTTGAGCCGATTAAGCCTTTGCGTGAGCGGGCGCAGTCCGTTGGCATTATCGGCGCAGGCCCTGCGGGACTCGCGGCGGCAGAAGAGCTCCGTAATCAAGGGTGGCAAGTGACAGTCTATGATCGTCATGACCGCGCAGGCGGGCTTTTGATTTACGGCATTCCGAATTTCAAACTTGAAAAAGAAATCGTCGAGCGCAGGACGAAACGCCTTGAAGACGGCGGTATAGCCTTTGTGATGAATACGAATATCGGCACAGATATTAGCTTTGAAAAACTCCGCGAGAAACACGACGCGATCCTTATTGCAACGGGTGTATATAAAGCGCGCGATCTTGAATGTCCCGGCTCTGGCGCAGACGGTGTCACCCCTGCCCTGCCGTTCCTGATTGAGAGCAATAAGCGCGGACTGGGCGACACTGTTACGGGCGAAACCGCAGAGGGTAAAAATGTTGTTGTGATTGGCGGCGGAGATACCGCTATGGATTGCGTTAGAACAGCCGTCCGCCAAGGCGCGAAATCTGTGACGTGCCTTTACCGTCGTGACCACGCCAATATGCCGGGCTCGCGTCGTGAAACTGCCAATGCCCAAGAAGAAGGTGTGACATTTGAATGGCTCGCCTCTCCTAAATCCATTCACGATACTGGCGGCAAGGCCAGTTCTGTCCGCGCCGACCGCATGCGTTTAGGTAAAAAAGAGGCCTCAGGCCGCCAAGGTGTCACCCCGATTGAGGGCGGCGATTTTGACGTCAAAGCTGACCTTGTGATTAAGGCGCTGGGATTCCTCCCTGAAAATATGAAAGACCTCTCAAATGATTTGACCACAACTCGTTGGGGCACTGTTAAAGTCAATCCGATTACATTTGAGACAAACCTCAAAGGCGTTTACGCGGCGGGCGATATTGCACGCGGTGCAAGTCTTGTAGTGTGGGCCATTCGCGAAGGTCGCGACGCAGCAGAACATATGCATGGTTATCTTCGCACGATTGAAAAAGCCGAGCAGAAAATCGCGGCAGAATAGATATGACAAAACTTACAGGACATTGCCTCTGCGAAGCTGTCACATTTGAAGTCGAAGCACCGTCGCATTTGGATTCGTGCCATTGCGATCAATGTCGCCGTTGGAGCGGCAGTGTGAATATGGGCCTTGATTTCACAGAGGTCACATTTCAATCCGACAAAACCTTAAAATGGTATCGCAGCTCAGACTGGGCGGAGCGCGGCTTTTGCGGAACCTGCGGCAGTAGCTTATTTTACCGCCTTGTCGAAGACCCGAGCAAAATGTCAGTGTGCGTCGGCGCGGTTAATAATATGCCGTCTGACGTAGAAATTACCAAAGAATTTTTCATAGATAAAAAACCCGCCTTCTACAATTTCGAAGGTGAACGCGAAAAGCTCACAGGTGCAGAAGTGTTTGCACTCTACGGCGCGGAAGAGGACACTTAAATGTCAGATGAACTTAGCCCAAACTGGCTCGACACATATACAGATCAACGCGACGCCCTGATTGAGGCGAACGCATATGACCCCGCGCATGAACACGCCAATTGCGGCGTCGGATTAGTTGCGAGCATTAATGGCGAAGCGCGCCGCGACGTGGTCGCCATGTCCATCCAAGCTTTGAAAAATGTCTGGCACCGCGGCGCGGTTGATGCCGACGGGAAAACAGGCGACGGCGCAGGCATTCGATTTGATATCCCGCAAGAGTTTTTCAAAGCCCAAGTCGAGCGCACAGGCCATAAACCGACCTCGGCAAAAATCGCGGTCGGCATGATCTTTCTGCCGCGTACAGATTTCAAAGCGCAAGAAGCCGCACGGACAATTGTCGAGACAGAGCTTTTGAAAGAAGGCTTTTATATTTACGGCTGGCGCCAAGTGCCGATTGATGTCGGCGTGATTGGCGAAAAAGCCCAAGCGACACGCCCGTCAATTGAACAAGTTATGTTCCGTGACCCGAAGGGACGTAAAGGCAATAAACTCGAACGTGAGCTTTATATTGTCCGTCGCCGTATCGAAAAACGCGTGATTGAAGCCGCGATCCCAAGCTTTTACGTCTGCTCGCTCTCGGTTCAGACGATCATTTATAAAGGCATGTTCCTTGCCGAGGATATTGATAAGTTTTTCCCTGACCTGACGGATGAGCGTTTTATCTCTAGGGCTGCGATTTATCACCAACGCTATTCCACCAATACATTCCCGCAATGGTGGCTCGCGCAACCTTTCCGTATGCTGGCCCATAACGGCGAAATCAATACGATGAAAGCCAATGTCAATTTCATGAAAAGTCATGAGATTAAAATGGCGTCCTCTGCCTTTGGTGACCGCGCTTTTGACGTGAAACCCGTTATCCAAAAAGGCAGTTCTGATTCAGCCGCGCTTGACGCGACGTTTGAATTGCTCGTGCGTGCAGGCCGTACCGCGCCAATGGCAAAAACACTTTTAATACCCGAAGCCTATTCCAAACGCGGCGACCTGATGCCCGACAATTGGCGCGCGCTTTATGCTTATTGTAACGGCGTTATGGAACCGTGGGACGGGCCTGCCGCGATTGCCGCCTATGATGGGCGTTGGTGCGTTGCGGGATTGGATCGCAACGGATTACGGCCTTTGCGTTACTCAATTTCTGACAGCGGAATCCTTGCAGTTGGGTCAGAGACAGGCATGTGCCCTATGTCTGAAAAAGAGATTATCCGCAAAGGCGCACTTAAGCCGGGCCGAATGATTGCGGTCGATCTGGACGAGGGCCGTTTCTACGACTCCAACGAAATCCTAAATGAGTTGGCGGATAAAAAGCCTTATAAAAAATGGCTCGAAAAAGTTGTGAGCCTCGATGAAAAACTTGCAGGCACAGAACCGACGCCGACATTGTCTGGCGAAGCGCTCTCGCGCCGTCAAATGTCCTGCGGTCAAACGCTCGAAGATTTAGAGCTTATCCTTGGTCCAATGGCGGAAACAGGAAAAGAGACAATCGGCTCGATGGGTGATGATACGCCGCTTGCCGTTTTGTCCAATATTTACCGCCCGCTCTCGCATTATTTCAGACAGAATTTCAGCCAAGTCACGAACCCGCCGATTGATAGTCTGCGCGAAGCGCGCGTCATGGGCCTCAAGACACGGTTTAGAAATTTGCGCAATATTTTGGCCGAGGACAAAAGCCAGACGAAAGAAATGCTTGTCCTCGAAAGCCCCGTGATGACGACGGGTATGATAACACGTTTTGCTAAGATCGTCGGCCCTAAGAAAGTCAAAGCCATTGATTGCACGTTTGACATTGCGGCCACAGAAGATGTGCCTGTGGGCCAAGCGTTAAAAGAAACGCTCGCCCGTATTAAAAAAGAAGCGGCGGACGCCGTAAAAGCAGGTGTCGAGAATATTGTCCTAACCGATGAATTTGTCTCAGGCACGCGCGCGGCGGCCCCGATGATCTTATGTGTCGGCGCGGTGCAATCGCACCTTGTCGCGAGTGGCCTGCGATCATCTTGTTCAATCCTCGTGCGCTCCGCTGAATGCCTCGACACGCATTATTTTGCCGTTCTGATCGGCGCAGGCGCAACTGCTGTAAACGCTTATATGGCGCAAGACAGTATTGTTGACCGCGTGAAACGTGGCCTTATCGATATGTCAGAAGACGAAGCGGTCCTGAGCTATAAATCCGCGATTGAAGGCGGCCTTCTTAAGATTATTTCTAAAATGGGTATCTCCGTTATCTCGTCCTATCGCGGCGGCAATAATTTCGAAGCCCTTGGATTGTCTCGCGCCCTTGTGGGTGAAAACTTTGCAGGCATGACCTCGCGTATTTCAGGCATTGGCCTTGCGGGGCTTGAAGGCAAAATCGTCGACATTCACGAGAAAGCTTACGGAAGTTCCGTTGTGCGCTTGCCTGTCGGCGGTCTCTACCGTGTCCGCGCCAAAGGCGAAGACCATGCCTATAAAGCCAATATGATCCATATGCTGCAAGAAGCCGTTGGCTCTGAGGATTTTGAACTTTACAGAAAATACGCCGAAGTCGTGAACAATGCCGCGCCGATCCAAATACGCGATTTGCTTGATATAAACCCGCTCGGCAACCCGCTCCCGATTGAGCGCGTACAATCCATCAATGAAATTCGTCGTCGGTTCTGTACGCCTGGCATGTCCCTCGGCGCGCTTTCGCCCGAAGCCCACGGCACACTGAATATTGCGATGAACCGGATCGGCGCAAAATCCGTATCAGGCGAAGGCGGCGAAGACCGTGCGCGTTATGTGACACTGCCTAATGGTGATAATCCAAACTCTGCGATTAAACAAATCGCGTCAGGGCGTTTCGGCGTCACGGCTGAGTATTTGAACCAATGCCGCGAGATCGAAATCAAAGTCGCCCAAGGCGCAAAGCCTGGCGAAGGCGGACAGCTCCCAGGTTTCAAAGTTACAGAGATGATCGCGAAATTTAGAAACGCGACACCCGGCGTGACCTTGATCTCGCCGCCACCTCATCACGATATTTATTCGATCGAAGATTTGGCGCAGCTGATTTATGACCTGAAACAAATCAACCCAACAGCCCGCGTTGCCGTTAAACTCGTTGCCTCAAGCGGCGTCGGGACCATTGCGGCAGGCGTGGCCAAAGCCAAAGCCGACACGATCTTGATTGCCGGTCATAATGGCGGCACAGGCGCGTCGCCAAATACCTCGCTTAAATATGCAGGCATGCCGTGGGAGCTTGGCTTATCTGAGGCCCACCAAGTCTTAACGCTGAACAATCTACGCGAGAATATCACACTCCGCACGGATGGCGGCCTTAAGACGGGGCGCGATATTGTAATTGCGGCCATGCTCGGCGCGGAAGAATACGGCATTGGGACGCTCTCACTTGTCGCGATGGGCTGTATCATGGTGCGTCAGTGCCATAGCAATACCTGCCCTGTTGGCGTTTGTGTCCAAGATCCGCGCTTGCGCGAGAAATTTACAGGCACGCCTGAAAAGGTTATCAATTTGATGACGTTTATCGCCGAAGACGTGCGCGAAATTCTGGCCTCTCTTGGCGCGGAACGGCTTGATGATATTATTGGTCGCACGGACCTCCTCACGCAAGTGTCGCGCGGGTCTGAAAACCTCGACGATTTGGATCTAAACCCCATCTTGGCACGGGTCGATAATCGCCCCGTCAAAGATACGCGCCACCAAAGAGTCGAAGTGCCTGACACATTGGATACGCAAATCCTAAAAGATTCGGGACAGTTCTTTGACAGAGGTGAAAAACTCTACCTGACATATGGTGTGCAAAATACGCACCGCGCTGTGGGGACGCGGACAAGCTCGCATATTTATAAAACCTTTGGCGCGGACGGCGTAACAGACGGTCAATTGACGGTACGCCTTCGCGGTTCTGCGGGGCAATCGCTCGGCGCGTTCGGCATGAAAGGCCTGCGCCTGATTGTCGACGGCGACGCCAATGATTATGTCGGCAAAGGCCTGTCTGGCGCAGAGATCATCCTCGCCCCGCAAGGGCATACACGGATCGAGGCCCACGAATCTGCCATCATCGGAAACACCTGCCTGTACGGCGCGACGAAGGGCACATTGTTGGCCTATGGCCGCGCAGGCGAACGCTTCGCCGTCCGTAACTCAGGCGCGAATGCCGTGGTTGAAGGCTGTGGCACGAATGGGTGTGAATATATGACAGGCGGCACAATCGTCATGCTCGGAGATGTGGGCGATAATTTCGGTGCGGGTATGACAGGCGGCATGGCGTATATTTACGACGAATCGGGAATGTTTGAAAAAGCCGTAAACCCAGACAGTGTTGTCTGGCAACGGTTCGAGTCTGCGCATTATGAAGAGGTCTGCAAAGACATGATTGTTAAGCACGCGGAATTGACAGGGTCTGAGTTCGCCTTGAACCTTTTGAAAGAATGGGATTTAGAGCGCGGTAAGTTTTGGCAGGTGGTTCCAAAGGA
>ENA-ORXM01004676-ORXM01004676.1-marine-metagenome-genome-assembly--contig:-NODE-4676-length-11725-cov-4.059753_pt1 | contig 11725 bp, 8 predicted proteins | sample MGYA00237867_ERZ511480 | MGnify/ENA primary metagenome ERZ511480 (study PRJEB26309, sample SAMN06266103) | marine metagenome | isolation source: Algal blade | place: United Kingdom:Sidmouth, United... | reverse complement strand
AACTGAAACTGCCAGAAAGACTCAATAGCCAAAGCAAAAATCACAACTTCAACAGGGAAACCTATAGCAGGCATCCACATATAGAAAAAGGGCTTGTACAGAAGTGTAAACCAACCATTACGTATAGCCGTACCCAAATTAAAATGATCAGAAGAATGATGAACAATGTGCGCCGCCCATAGTAATCTTACTTCATGGTTGGCCCTATGAAACCAATAGTATGTGAAGTCATCTGCTAATTGACACAAAACAAAGACATACCAAGCATAGCCAAAAGATTCGTACCCCATAATGTTGGTACGTACCCCATCAACAATTGGATTGAAAAATTCATAAGTATATGTGAAAACGGTAATTAGAACCGTAATTTTAATAAGCGGACCTAATATTGCCGAACCGATACCCATTGCTCCACTTGCCATAAAATCTTTCCAAACGTAGAGGTCTTTATCTCCATGCGTGTGACTATAGGAGATTTCCAGCAATATAAATGCTATAAAGCAGGGTACGCCATAAACTAGGGGGTTCGTCAAATCCATATTTAAACAATTTTTTTTGCAAAGATAGCATTAATAAGGCCTAATTTGTGTAAACCCCATTAATTAAGACTATTCTAACATAGCCTACATAGATGCCAATTTCTGAAGTGATTACATTTTTTTATTTCGTAACAAAGTATTCTGTTCCTGCATTAGCTTTTCCAAACTTGCCAACAATTCAATATTTTTTGGCGTTTCAACCTCTTTATTATCAGGGTCTTCCGCCTTTGACTTAAAGCTATGAAACCCTTTTATGACAACAAAAATCGTTAATGCTATAATCAAAAAATCAATTAGAACCTCTAACATTTCGCCATATCCAATTGCTACTTCCTGAACATCACCAATGGCCTCACGGAGTATATATTTTTTACTGCTCAGGTTTACATCATCGGTAAGTAGCGATAATGGCGGCATAATAACTTTTTTAACCAGCGTGTTGATTACATTATTAAATGCTGTACCGATAATTATACCGATGGCCATATCAATCATATTACCTTTTATGGCAAAATTCTTGAATTCCTGTATAAAATTTTTCATAATAGATTTACTGTTTATTCAAACAAAGAGGTTTGAACATCTTCATCATCATCTCCTTTACTAGGTTTGTCGCCTGTTTCTGTTTTTCCTGCTTTAGCGCTATCAGTACTCCCCGATTTATTTACATTCTCCTCTCCTATCACTTCTATTTCTTTAGTTTCAATAGGTTCAGGCTCTACATAAGGTAATGGCTCTAATCTGTTTATTTCCAAAACCTTATCTTTTGTTAACTGGTTGCCCATTGCCCCTATTCCTTTCAAGGAAATAAAATCCTCAAGGCTAATCTCTAAGTTCTCTTTACGGTCTTGACCACGCTTCTTTGCAAAGACCAGTTCTATCACTGGCCTATAGTCCGTGCTAGCAATCTCCAAATGAGATTTAGGATGGTCCGTTAATACATTTTCCTCCTTATCCGGTTGGTCTATTACAAAACGTTTTACATAAAATAGTTCTTTTTCGCCTTCCCAATACACCACGGAAAGCGGTTTTTTAGGAATCCATTTTTCAAGAACAACCACGTCCTCGTCAAAATGCAAAGTCAATTCAGGAATAACGGTTTTAACAAGTCCGTTTTGATTTACGATCAGCAAACGATCCTCACTTGTGAATTCTCCTAAGAAATCACCTCTGTTATCGATATTTAAACGCTGGACCGTATCATCAAACCATAATTTTCTTGGTTTTAAGGTAGAAAGCCCCTTTTCCTTTAACTCAATACGCTTTACAGAATACTTGGTGACAATATTTCCTTTTGAAGAACGCCCTTTAATCATGATATTGGCAAAATCAATATCCCATTTCAATTTTTTGATACTACCTACGTGACGCAGATTAACGGTAACTACTTCTGCCTCTCCATTAGGGTTTCCGGAAAAATAATGCACAAAAGCACCAGCCTTTCCACTCCCCATTTCATAATGTTTGTCTCTAGTGATGCTGGTAACATTAAACCGTTTAATATAGGTTGCCCCTCCTTTGCCATCCCTATAAATCATATTATAAACAGTGCGCTTATCTTTTTTCTTGAAAACAGCCACATATATAATACCCTTGCCAACAAATGTTTTTGAATCTACTTTAAAGACCATCATTTTACCATCTTGTGTAAAGGCAATTATATCGTCTATATCACTACAATCGGTAACATATTCATCCCTTTTTAAGGACGTACCTACAAAACCCTCTTCTCGGTTTACATATAATTTAGTATTTCTAATAACCACCTTGGTAGCCTCAATATCATCAAAAAGACGTATCTCAGATTTGCGCTCACGACCTTCACCGTAAGTGTCTTTTAATCTTTGGAAATACGCAATGGCATAATCCACAAGATGCGCTAAATGATGCTTGACCTCTGCAATCTTTTCTTCTAGATTATCAAGGTATTGCTGCGCTTTATCTAAATCGAATTTTGAGATACGTTTAATACGAATTTCAGTAAGACGTACAATATCTTCTTCTGTAACCGTACGTCTAAGATGTTTAGTAAACGGAGCCAAACCTTTATCGATTGCGGTTATTACCCCTTCCCAGGTTTCCTCATCCTCTATATCCCGATAAATGCGGTTTTCAATGAATATTCTTTCCAGCGAAGCAAAATGCCATTGCTCCTCTAATTCCGAAAGTTGAATTTCCAATTCTTGGCGAAGTAATTCCACTGTAGCATCGGTTGAACGGCGCAGCATTTCAATGACTCCAATAAACAGAGGCTTGTTGTCCTCTATAATACAACCCAATGGCGAAATTGAAGATTCACAAGCTGTAAAGGCGTAAAGAGCATCAATAGTCCTGTCAGGTGAAATACCTGTAGGCAGATGAACTAAGATTTCCACTTCTGCAGCAGTATTATCCTCTATTTTTTTTATTTTTATCTTGCCCTTATCGTTTGCTTTTAATATAGAATCTATTAAAGAAGAGGTGTTAGTACCGAAAGGTATTTCACTTATAATCAATGTGTTCTTAGAGTGCTGTGCTATTTTAGCCCGGACTCTTATTTTCCCTCCTCTTAACCCTTCATTATAATTGGATACGTCAATAATTCCTGCGGTAGGAAAATCAGGAAACAACTTAAAACGCTGACCTTTTAAATGCTTGATGGAAGCATCTATAACCTCAACAAAGTTGTGCGGCATTATCTTGGTAGAAAGACCAACCGCAATACCTTCTGCCCCTTGCGTTAAAAGCAACGGAAACTTAACGGGAAGGTTTACAGGTTCTTTTTTACGACCATCATATGACTGCTGCCACTCGGTAATCTTCGGACTAAAAACCACGTCCAACGCAAATTTTGAAAGTCGAGCTTCAATATACCTTGAAGCCGCAGCACGATCACCGGTCAAGATATTTCCCCAGTTTCCCTGAGTATCGATCAATAAGTCTTTTTGACCAATCTGCACCATAGCATCCGCAATACTCGCATCACCATGCGGGTGGTACTGCATAGTGTGCCCCACTACGTTTGCTACTTTGTTGTAACGCCCATCGTCAAGATCCTTAAGTGAATGCATGATACGGCGCTGCACCGGCTTGAATCCATCTTCGATTGCAGGTACGGCACGTTCTAAAATTACGTAAGATGCATAATCTAAAAACCAATCCTTGTACATGCCCGTTACACGGGTAAGAGCATCGTCTGGTGATTGTTCTTCACCTTCCGTTACTTCAATATTTTCAGGCTGCTCCTGGTTCTGATCAGCAGATTCTCCAGAATGATTTTCAGGTGAATTCTGGTTTTCAGCTTCGTTCAGTTCGTCATTTTCCTCCATTCAGAAAAACTCGTATTTCTTTGGTTTATAATTATTTTTCCTCTACCAAGTCAATCTCTACTTTAAGATTTTCAATGATAAATTTTTGACGATCCGGGGTGTTTTTTCCCATATAGAAACTTAATAGTTGTTCAATAGACATCGCCTTATCTAACATTACCGGCTCCAACCGGATATCAGCTCCAATAAAATGCTGAAACTCGTCTGGTGAAATTTCTCCCAGACCTTTGAAACGAGTAATTTCCGGTTTGCCCGAAAGTTTCTCCATTGCATTTTTCCGCTCTTCTTCGCTGTAGCAATAAATAGTCTCCTTCTTGTTCCGAACACGGAATAACGGAGTTTGCAAAATATACAAATGATTCTCTTTTATCAATTCAGGAAAGAATTGCAAAAAGAAGGTAATCAACAGTAAGCGAATGTGCATACCATCAACATCCGCATCAGTTGCGATAACAATATTATTATATCGCAAGTCCTCCATAGACTCTTCAATGTTCAATGCTGCCTGCAACAAATTGAACTCTTCATTCTCGTAGACTATTTTTTTAGATAATCCATAGGAATTTAAAGGCTTTCCTTTTAGGCTAAAAACCGCCTGTGTATTAACATCACGAGATTTCGTAATTGATCCGGAAGCAGAATCACCCTCTGTAATAAAAAGTGTACTTTCTAAATTCCTGTCTTTTTTGGTATCACCTAAATGAATACGGCAATCACGTAATTTCTTATTGTGAAGGTTTGCTTTTTTTGCCCTGTCTTTCGCCAGTTTGCGAATACCGGACAATTCCTTACGCTCCCTTTCTGCTTGTAAAATTTTTCGCTGTAAAGCTTCCCGGGTATCCGGATTCTTGTGCAGATAATTATCAAGGTACTTTCCAACAAAGTCATTTATATATGTTCTTACCGTAGGCAGTTCACCACCCATATCAGTAGAACCTAATTTGGTTTTGGTCTGACTTTCAAAAACCGGCTCCATCACTTTTATGGATATGGCGGATATCACGGATTTCCTAATATCAGAAGACTCGTAATTTTTACCATAAAACTCACGAATGGTTTTTACCAAAGCCTCACGGAACGCTGTCTGGTGCGTTCCTCCTTGTGTAGTGTTTTGCCCGTTTACAAAAGAATGATATTCCTCGCTGTACTGTGTTTTGCTATGCGTAAGCGCTATTTCAATATCATCGCCCTTTAAATGAATTACAGGGTAAAGAAAATCATCTGTATTGTTATTATCCTCAAGTAAATCTTTTAATCCGTTTTCTGAGTGAAATTTCTCCCCATTAAAAACAATGGTCAATCCTGGATTTAGATATACATAGTTCTTGACCATGCGTTCCACATACTCAGCTCTGTACTTAAATTTTTTGAAGATAGATTCATCTGGCGTAAAACTAACCTTTGTACCACGCCGTCTTGTAGTCTCTTCAAGAAGTTCCTCATTCTGTAGCTCTCCGATTTGAAACTCAGCGGACTTTGATTTTCCGTCCCTTGTACTTTCAACCCTGAAATAACTGGAAAGTGCATTTACCGCTTTTGTACCCACCCCGTTTAGACCAACAGACTTTTTGAACGCACGGGAATCATACTTACCGCCAGTGTTCATTTTAGAAACAACATCTACCACCTTTCCTAAAGGAATACCACGACCATAATCACGAACGATTACCCTATCGCCCTGAATTGAAATCTCAACGGTCTTACCCGCCCCCATCACAAATTCATCTATACAGTTGTCAATAGTTTCTTTTAGAAGAATATAAATCCCGTCATCCGCCGAAGAACCATCACCCAATTTACCGATGTACATACCAGGTCGCAATCGAATGTGTTCTTTCCAGTCGAGTGAACGGATGTTATCTTCTGTGTAATTGGAATTTTCGGACATAAATCAGGGGTTTGGAACTAAACTACCGATAAAGATAATACGACAATTAAAAAGATGAAACCCCAAACTGTTAAAGTAATTAACAATGAATTTATGCATTTTGTTGATATATTCGCTTAATATGGCAAATTTAGCGGTCATTACGAGCTATTTTAGATAAAAATTTGAAAATCTAATGCAATTCAATCTGTAACAAACGGAATACACCTACACAAAGCCGTCAAACATTGAATGTTTACCTTAAAAAATTAAAGAATGAAAAAACTTCTGTTAGTATTAATTCTATTTTTAGGAAGTCTTGCTTCTACCCTCGCCCAAAATTTTGAGAAAGATTACAAAACCATAGAGCCCAAAGTAATTGAATGGCGGAGGGAGATTCACCAAAGTCCGGAATTGTCCAATCGCGAGTTTAAAACCGCGGAGAAAATAGCAAAGCACCTAAATTCACTAGGAATGGAAGTGCAGACCGGCGTTGCCCATACTGGAGTAGTAGGTGTTTTAAAAGGGAAGAAACCCGGTAAAGTCATAGCATTGCGTGCTGATATTGATGCCCTTCCTGTTTTTGAGCGCAACGATCTTCCATACAAATCTACAGTCACAACAGATTATAAAGGGGAAAAAGTGCCCGTTATGCATGCTTGTGGGCACGATACACATATGGCCATTTTAATGGGTGTAGCGGAGATACTATCAAAACACACCGATCAAATTAAGGGAACGGTTAAATTTATATTTCAACCTGCCGAAGAAGGTCCGCCAGAGGGTGAAGAGGGAGGAGCTTTATTAATGGTAAAAGAAGGTGTTCTTAAAAATCCGGATGTGGACGCTATTTTTGGGCTCCATATTAATTCGCAAACACCTGTAGGCGTTATACGCTACAAGTCTGGTGGCACTATGGCCGCTGCACAAAAATTTGTGATTAACGTAAAAGGTAAGCAGAGTCACGGAGCAAGACCTTGGTCGGGTATTGACCCCATTCTAATTAGCGCCAAAATTATTGATGGATTGCAAACCATAATCAGCCGCGAAGCAGAACTAACCAATGAAGCAGCGGTAATAACCGTAGGTAAAATAACAAGCGGTGTACGATTTAATATTATACCCGAAAGCGCAGAAATGATCGGCACCATACGTACACTGGACTATGACATGAAAACCCTCATCAACAAAAGAATGAAAGAAATGGTTCCCGCCTTGGCAAAAGCATACGGTGGCGAAGCAACTATTGAAATAAAAGATGCTACAGACATCACTTACAACGACCCTGATTTAGTTACAAAAATGATACCCACTCTCAACAAAGTTGCGGGAGCGGACAATGTACAAACACAAAAAGCCGTTACAGGTGCTGAAGACTTCTCTTATTATCAAAGGGAAGTACCGGGTTTTTTCTTCTTTTTAGGAGGAATGACCCCTGGGAATACAGAATCTTTTCCACATCATACACCGGATTTCATAATAGATGACAGCGGTTTGCTATTAGGGGTAAAGGCGTTGACCGAAATGAGTATTGATTACCTTGATAAATAATATTTTAAAAAATATAACTTAAATAATCAGTTTAAATAGTATTTCACACATTTATGGAGCAATTTATTTCCTTTTTTGAGAGTATTTCGTGGTGGGTATGGCTTGTAGTCTTTCTTCTGATTGTTGCCTTCCGAGATATCTTTTTTCAACGCTCTCATACCATCTCTCACAACTTTCCCGTAGTAGGCCATTTACGGTATTGGTTAGAAAGTATAGGGCCAGAAATGCGTCAATATTTTGTGGCCAACAATCGAGAAGAACTTCCATTTAACCGAATAGAAAGAGGATGGATATATGCTTCTGCAAAGAAAGAAAACAACTATGAGGGTTTTGGAACGGACAGAGATATTTATGCCCATCAACATATTTTTGTAAAAAATCAAATGATGGCATATAAGGTGCCTGAAAATCATATAAATATAACGGACAAAACATTTATTCCCTGTGCTAAGGTTATGGGAGCTTACAATCAAAGAAGGAAGCCTTTTAGACCCAGCTCCATAATCAATGTATCTGCCATGAGTTTTGGCTCATTATCGGCCGCTGCCATAGAAGCTATGAACAGAGGTGTTGCTAAAGCAGATGCATATCACAATACCGGAGAAGGCGGGCTCTCATCATACCACAAGCAAGGTGGCGATGTTATTTTTCATTTTGGAACGGGTTATTTTGGAGTTCGTACACCGGACGGAAACTTTTCCATGGAAAAAATGAAAAAGCTCGTTGCGGAAAACCCAAGCGTAAAAGCTATAGAAATTAAATTATCACAAGGTGCGAAACCCGGGAAGGGAGGCGTACTGCCAGGCGCAAAAATAACCCCGGAATTAGCCGAGATAAGAGGCGTTGAAGTAGGTAAAGATGTGCTTTCTCCCGCCACACACAAAGCTTTTAATAATGTACAAGAGCTATTGGAGCTTATTGAGAAAATTGCAGAAGAAACTGGGTTACCCGTCGGTATTAAAGGAGCTATAGGTAAATTGAACCAATGGGAAGAACTGGCAGATTTGATGGTAAAAACAGGAAAGGGGCCCGATTTTATTACCATAGACGGTGGTGAAGGCGGCACTGGTGCTGCTCCTCCATCTTTTGCTGACCACGTTTCCTTACCTTGGGTATATGGTTTTTCCAGTCTTTATAAAGTTTTCTTGACCCGAAAGTTAACTGACCGTGTTGTATTTATTGGCAGTGGTAAATTAGGATTTCCGGCCAAAGCGGCAATGGCATTTGCAATGGGCGTAGATTGTATTAATGTAGCTCGTGAAGCTATGATGAGTATAGGTTGTATCCAAGCCCAAGTTTGCCATACCAACCGCTGTCCAGCAGGAGTGGCTACACAAAACAAATGGTTGCAAAAAGGTATTGATGTACCTCTAAAATCTGACCGTCTGGCGCAATATTTTATGACCTTTAGAAAGGAACTCTTAGAAATTACACATGCTTCTGGTTATGAACACCCTTGCCAATATACAATGGATGATATTCAGCTTAACGTAGATGATAACGACTTGAACCGAAGCTTGGCTTCTTCTTACGGTTATAACAAGGCTAAGGTTCCTTTTGTCAATATGCAAAAACTGCATGATTGTATCCACTTGGGAGGAAAGCATTGTGAAAACAGCTAAGAATAATATACATTTGTTAGACGTTTTATTTTTTCCAAATCATATAACACGAATTAAATCTAAGCAATTTATGAAACACGCCCTACTTACCCTTGCTCTTATTCTTTTCGCTAGCTTATCGTTACAAGCACAACGAAAAAGTGACCTCCTAGAAGAAATAGCTCAATTAAAAATGCAGTTGGACTCTGTAAATGGAGAAATATTTGACGCAAGAAAGAATGAAAAAGTAGCAGTAACCAAAGCAGAATCTTTCGAAACCCAGGTTACTGAGCTTCAAACGGCAAATAACACTTTAATGAAGAACCTGAACAGTTTTGCAGAAGTTTCTAACAAGAACTCTAATATGGTAACTACTGCAATGGCTAATCTTGAGGCTAAAGAAGACCAGCTAAAAGCTATAAAAGCATCAATTGCCACCAATGATTCCATAACTATTCTTGTTTTGACCAATGTTAAGCAAACCATGGGCGAAAATGCCAAAATAAGTGTTTCTGAAGGGGCTGTTGTTGTTTCATCGGATTTATCAAGTTTATACGGAAGCGATACGGGTACTGCACTTACTCCGGAAGCGGAAGCCTGGACAGAAAAAATTGCTAATATTTTAATGGCAAATCCAAGTACAAGTGTTACCATAGAAGGTTTGAGCATGACAGGAGACATAGAAACACCGGCAAAACAGGCCATGGCAATAGCTTCACTCCTTCAGAAGAAATTTAAAATTGCTCCTGAGCGTATTATGGCCTTGGGTAGAGATGGAAATTTAAAAGAAGGTGTACAAGTCAATATTCACCCTGATTTCAATAAATTTTATCTCATGGTAAGAGAGCAGATGAAGAACTAAAAGTTATCCCGTTTTTTGTATACTTTTTGATAAAATCCCCCGTTCTATTATCCAAATAAACCAAATACCAAAAAAATGTCTGGAGAAGGAATTTTACAAATGTTCGGCTTTTTATTGCCTGCAGTAGTTACAGGGGTCGTTGCCTTTTACTTTTTTAAGTTGCATACTAAAAACGAAGATGGCCGCAGACGCTTTCTATTACACAAAGACTCGCAGAAGAATACTATACCTGTTCGTTTACAAGCATACGAGCGTATGGCACTTTTTCTTGAGCGAATCGCTATACCTAGTCTAGTGGTAAGAGTAGCTCCAAAATCTACGGACAAGAATGCATACGAAAGCCTTTTGATAAAAAGTATAGAGACGGAATTTGAGCATAACCTGTCTCAACAGATTTATATGACAGATGAATGTTGGAACGTTATTAAAGCAGCCAAAAGCGCAACTGTTCAAATGATTAGAAAAGCAGCAATGAGCGAAACGGAATCTGCAGATAAATTACGTGAGGATATTCTAACCGAAACCATGGAAAAACAATCACCTTCCTCAACAGCTTTATCTTATATAAAAAAGGAAATAGGTTTTCTCTGGAAATAAAATATAATAAACTTAACCAGTTTAAAACAAGCCGCTCTAATATTTATTATTTAGGGCGGTTTTAGTTTTACAACACCTCTCCCTTTTCTGGCTCTATTTGATTTAGTTCTATATTTTTAAATTTTGCGAAGTTGTAACCACTCTTCCACCACACCGTCATTTTCTCCTTGTCAAAAATCAATGAATTTGTAGTCAATACCGTTGGCGTATAATAGAAGTTTATAATAGCATCATTATGCTTTGCCACGTATTTACCTATACGAATATTTTGATGCTCAATACGGTCTAGCATATATTCAAACATTGTGGTCAGTAATGAGAAGGCGTTTCGGGACGGCAAACGATTTAAGTGACTTACTTCGGTTTGTAAAACAATAACATCAACTTCTGTAGCTCCTCTTTTAAGAGCTTCTTCTATAGGCACCATGTTTCCCAATCCTCCATCTGCATATTCACAGCCATTCTTGCGGACTAAACTCATAAAAGGTGTGTAGTTGCATGAAATCCAAATCCACTCACAAAACTCATCATAAGTGCAATCATTAATACTTTTGTACTCTACCTGATTTAAAGAAAGATTGCTAACCGTTGCTATAATCTCTTTGGGGCCGTTCTTCAAATTTTCGAACTCCTCTACTGTTAAGGTGTTTTTTATCAGTTTTAGAAGGTTTCTACTTTCTCCAAAGGTCTTTCTTCCTTTGTAAAAGTTCTTCAGAACATTCCAGTGATCTATCCCAATGGTATGCACACCATGTTTTTTTTGAATCGTAAACGGGCAATTACTAAAAATACTATGCTGATTCACATTTGTATAAACCTCTTTTATTTTTTCAATTTTAGCTAGAGCTAAGTGAGAAATAAGCAAACTACCTGTAGAGGTGCCAAGAAAAAAATCGTATTCATGATGAAGTTCTTCCATTAGGTATTGCGCAACGCCGCCTGCAAAAGCACCTTTACTACCTCCACCCGATATAACCAATGCCCTCATTATTACTTAAGTTTTGTATTCATATAACGTGATTCGTCTTCGTTTAGTTTCCCAACCAGTTTTTGGATACGAATTTTATAATCTTCATCTTCCAAAAGTTCATCTATTAAACTTCTGGCAAATCTCTTAAACTGCCATGAATGGTGATTTGTGGCATAGATAAGATTAAGGAGTCCCTCATCTGTAAAACCTATTTCGCGCAAGTATTGAAATGCGGACATACGAACTTCCCATCCATATTCCGGAGAAGTATAACCGCTCAATTCCGCAAAATACTTCGTGGTGTTTTGAGCTTCATAATCATTAGTGGCAACCGCTAACAACAACCACAATAGCCGTACATTTTTGTTTGGTAAGCCAATAACACTTTTAGTAGCATCTAAATACACTTTTTGACTTTCAGGAAAATTTG
>ENA-ORXM01004672-ORXM01004672.1-marine-metagenome-genome-assembly--contig:-NODE-4672-length-11736-cov-2.559139_pt1 | contig 11736 bp, 14 predicted proteins | sample MGYA00237867_ERZ511480 | MGnify/ENA primary metagenome ERZ511480 (study PRJEB26309, sample SAMN06266103) | marine metagenome | isolation source: Algal blade | place: United Kingdom:Sidmouth, United... | reverse complement strand
AGGAAGCCGCTAAATTTAGCCATCGTCTTCTTACTTTGAGCCTTGGCCTCATCGCTCGCGTCCGGTCACTGCCAGCCGCCAAAGCCGTGGCTGATAAACCCGTCTGTCTGCTCCGGGAAATTCCAGCGATAATGCATAGCGGGGCGCAGCAAGCCTTCATCGCCAAACAGCTCTAAAATCAGGGCGAGAAGCCTGCGCACCGGATCAGCTGGATAGGCGCTAAGGCGTGCCAAGACCTGGACTTCGCAATAGTCAATAATATCCGTCGTGTCTTGAACCAGTGTCCCGTCCGCGGTCTCAATAACAGGAATAATCCGCCGCCCGATTTGCGGCAACACAACCTGCGCAAAATGCGTTGAGACGGGCGCGACCTCGGTAAAAGCTATGCGTTGTTTGATAAAATAGCTGCGCACCTTTCCGGTGAACATGGAAATTTTAACGCCGTAGAGGGTGAGCGGTGAGGTCATGGGATGTCCTTTATTTAAGGCCTGAATGACACGCCGCAGGCCGCCGCGCAATTCTGCGGATTGACTTTTCTTTCTCTGCGGCCTTTGTTGGTCGGAAGCATTAAGAGGGAAAGTATCCGATGGCAAAATTGAACAACTTAGGTTTAGGCGCGGTGAGCGGTTTCGCTCTAATAGTCGGAGCCTGCGCGCATTCTGAGCCTAGCCCTCAGGACAAACGCGCCCACAATACGGCGCAGCTTAAACCTTACACCTCAAGTGCTGATGCGCGGAGCGCAGGCCCTGCCGTGTCGGATGCTGATGCTCAGCCTTTAGTTCGCATCCCGCCTATGTTTCCCCTCGGAGCAGACAAGTCAGGTCATTGTAATGTGAAATTCAATATCTCGCCCGACGGCACTCCTTATGATGTCAAGATCGTGTCATGCTCAGATGACGTCTTTTCCCGCAATACGGTTAAGGTCGTTGAGAAGTGGAAATACCGCGTGAAAATCATCGACGGGCAAGCTGTGGGACGGCGAAATGTAGAGACTAAAATCAGGTACGAGTTACGGGATGAAAATGGGGATGTAATCCCTGAATAAAAAGCCCGCCTAGTTGGCGGGCTGAGTAATTGCTGTGCTTAAATATCTAAACCGCCGTCCCAAAGGCCAAACGCTTTAATCCTGAATTATCAAAGGGCGCCCATTCCCCTTCGGCTTGCGAGAGGCGGTCGGCGATGGCGCACATGACGATGGGGTTGACGCCGAGGCCGCAATGGCTGGCGGGGACGATGATGTTTTCGCTGGGCGTTTTGCCGGGGCGCTGGATAGAGCCTTTCCAAGCGACAATGCCGTCGGTTTTCGTCAGGATGGACGTTGTCGGGACGGGCGGCGCTTCAGCCATTTTCGACATGCGCTCTTTCATTGTCTCATTCGGGTTGCCGTTAATCGCTTGATAGAGGCGTCGGGCGTTGGAGTGCTCAAGCTCACCGGAGATCGGGCTGCCCAAGGTGATCACGCTGCGCACATATTCAGGGTTCGCTTTGGCAATCTCGCGGGCAAAGACGCCGCCCAGGCTCCAGCCGATAATCGAGACTTTGCGGCCATGTTCATCATGGACGCGTTTGAGCAGCGCCTGCATTTGCGCTTCGCGATCATCGTTAAAGACCAGGTTGCGGCCCATGCCCCAGCCATAGGATTTATAGCCCAAATCCTTGAGGAGTTTACGCATGGGTTTGGTTGAGCGGTCACTGGCCACAAAACCGGGCAGAACAATCACGGGATGACCATCGCCCTTGGGCAGTTTTTTCAGAAGGCGGCGCAAGGCGTAAAACCAGCTCAGCTCGATCATGGCCCGGCCCTCGGTCAGCGTCCAGAACAGCGCAGGACCTTTTTTGGACAAGCCGATTTGGGCCGCGCCTTGCGGGGCAATTTTTGACGAGGTCAGAGAGAGGGCCATTGCGTGAATCCTTATATGCTTTGGTGAGGCTAGGGTGCCCGCATTTTAATTACAAATGGTTAGCGCAGAGGCGCGGTCAGGCCGTTTTCGACGCGCCATTTGTTTTTAGGGTTTTGACCGGCTTGGGTTTTGATTTCGCCGCTTTCGACTTAGCCGCTTTTTTGGCTTTCGGTTTGGAAACTGTCTCGGTTTTGACTTTAGCCGCATTGGCGGGCAGGGCGGCCATATGGGCGTCGAAACTGTCTTGCAGGCACTTCGCATAGAAATCCGGGTCAGGAATCGCGCTGCGGCACGCGGTAAATGAAATCGTGACCTCATCGACATAGCTATGCACGACATGGCCTAATTTCACGCCGTCAACGAGGCAGAGCTTGCCGTAAAGCCCGACCAGTTTTGCGCCGGCAGAGTAGATCGGGACGGGCGGGCCGGGGACATTGGTCACGACCGTGTTGATGACCGGCTTGATATGATCCGCGAGTTTAAGCTGTGAGAAGATTTTCGCGCCAATCGCCATCGCCGGAGCCGGCGTTAATTTCGCCATCTCGCTCATTTGCCGCGCGCCCAGCGCATGGGTAAAGGCTTTGGCTTTTTGTGTTTCTTCGGTAACATATTTTATGCGCTCGCGGGCGCTGGGAATATGCGACCCCAGCGGCACGAACATGGCCGAGACCTGGTTGCCCATCGTATTTTTCTCGGACTCATCGCGCACGGATATTGGCGCCATAGCATTGACGCTGCTCTCGGGCAGTTCATCATAGCGCTCCAGATAGAGCCGCATGGCCCCGCCAACAATAGAGAGCACCACGTCATTAAGCTTGGCCCCGGTCGCGAGCTGGCGCAGGCTTTTGATGTCCTCGAGCTTATAGGTTTTGGCATCAAACATACGGTGCGGCGTGACGGTGCCGTTAAACCGTGTCTTGGGGGCCTGCATCAGCGCTTTGAAGTCAAAATCGCGTTTCACCAGCCCTTTGGCGGCCCGCGCCATGCCCGGAACGGTGTGGCGCATCGCGCCGATCTGGCGAATGGGGTTGGTCAGGCTGCGCATATAACCGCGCGCGAACATGCCGATCTGGCTTGGATTGGCCTCGGGCCGCCAGGTATCGGGCGTGGTCAGCGGCTCGACGGAATTGGTCATATTATGAAGCGCGTTCATCATGTCTACGCCCGAGACGCCATCAATCGCGCTGTGATGGACTTTGGTCAGCATCGCATATGAGCCCTTGGGCATGCCCTCAATCGTATCGAGCCCTTCGACAACCGTAATTTCCCATGGCGGGCGAGAGAGATCGAGCGGGCGGGCGAATATGCGGGCTGCGAGAATACAAAGCTGTCGCCAATCGCCGGGCTTGGGCAATGCGACATGGCGCACATGATATTCCAGATCAAAATCGGCATCTTGAACCCAATAGGGATAATCTATGCCAAAGGGCACTTTGACCATTTTTTGGCGCATTGTTGTCGTCAGTTGCAGGCGGTTTTCGATGAAACCGAGAATATCCTTGAACCGCACAAAGCCATTTGGCGCGGTGGAGGGATCATAAATCAAAACGGAGCCAATATGGACCGGCGCAATGGCGCGCTCCATTGCGACGAAAACGGTATCCAAACCCTGCATCTGCTTCATAATCATCCCCAATATTATATTTATTATGGAGAATGTAGGACGAGGTGTTAGAAAAGTCAGCCTATATGATGATTTTTAGAATTTGGGTGTGAAAAGCCCGCAACATAACGGCTGAGAATCGCGCAAGCCGCGGATAAGAATTTTGGCTTAGCGAAATTACTCATCATCCCATAATTTTGTGACCATATCGACTAATTCAGTTGAACCTACAGGTTTATGCATTTTGATGACGTCATCAAAGCGCGGCGAAATGACGTCGACGCTTCCGTAACCTGTGACAAATGCAAATGGCACATTTTTTTTCATCAATTCATCAGCGAGCGGTTCACTGGTCGTGCCGTCGCCCATATTTATATCCAGAATAGCGACATCGGGCTTTAAGGTCGCCAGACCCTTCGATGCGCTTGCAATATTTGCGTAGGGGCCGACAATCTCAAAGCCGTTACTTTTGAGTATCTTCGCCAGACTGAAAGCGATCAATTGTTGATCATCGAGTATCAGGACTTTGAGAGAACGTGTCATTCGCCGGACTCCGCCAGGGGGAAAACTAAATTGAAAAACAAGCCTTTTGTCGTTATTTCATATGTGACCTGACCTTGAAGTTCGGCTCCGACGATATTGGCTAATAAGAAACTTCCGAACCCGCCGCCGGGTTGCCCTTGCGGCAATTTTTCAAGGTTGCCTTTTTCTTCCCATTTGAAACTCGCAATTCCGTCCTTTAGGGACGTTGTTATCGTGACTTTTCTGTTGGGCATACTCAAGGCCCCATGCTTACAGGCATTGGTAACAAGCTCATGGATCGCCATGGATATGACTTGAACATGAGGCGGGATTATAAAAAGAGATGGGCCGTTGAGGTCGTAAAGTTCTTTATTCGGTCCGACATAGGCCAGAAACTCTTTTTCAACAATGGATTTTATATCAATGCTATTCCCGTCATTTCGATTGACCAAGGAATGTGTCGCAGACATTGATAACAACCTCTCCTCAAGGGACGAAACATAAATGTCGATATCATTATTTTCCGGTTTTGACAGTCTGATGACGGACAAGACGGTTGCAAGCGTATTTTTAACGCGGTGCTGAAGCTCATTGATCAGAAGTTTATTCTGCTCCTCTAATTTGCGCTTTTCTGTGATATCCCTAATTGTGCCCAGCAAGAACACAGGCGCGCCGTCCTCGAAGGAGCATGTGGCGATCGCGCGGACCCACTTCATAGGGTCTCCATTACGGGGAATGACGCGATACTCTAAATCAAACACGCCGCCCGTTTTGGGGTCAAAGGCTTCGATCATCATTTCATTATGCTTATCGACATCTTCGGGATGAAGACCTGCAATTATGGTTTCATATGTAATCTCTTCATCATCGGGTATACCCCAAATTTTGCCGACGCGAAGATCCCAATGCGCTTTTTCTGTTTGCGGTTCATATTCATAAACGCCCACTTTAGCGGCGGCAAGCGCAGCCGATAAACGATGCGTTTGAGTGTCGGAAATACGGGTGTTGCCGGATTGGCGCGTTGGTTTAGCATCGGGCATAATTTTGCATTTCTCAATATACAAGCCTTCAAAGTACCTGCACAGGAAAGCTACGAGATTGCCTGAGGGTTATCAAGCTGAATAATTTACACGAATTGATGTGTGCATTTGTGAGAAAAATTCATAATGAGCTATTGCATATCGTAATCGAAAATTGGAAATAAGTGCAAAATTATCTAGGACTACTCAAAGCAAAATTATGAAGCATGTTTTGATAATGGAAGACAACGTGCTCCTTGCCCATGATTGGCAGGGCGTGTTTGAACTCAACGGTCACAAAGTGACCCTGACCCATAATGGCGACGATGCGATCGCTCACCTTGAAACCACAAAATTCGATCTGGTGATTACTGATTTGTTTGTCCCGAATGCAAAGGGCGGGCTTCATGTGATTGGCAGGTTAATGCGGGTCAAAAGGCCCAGGCCGCCTGTCATCGCCGTAACAGGCAAAAAACGGTTTAAAGACCAAGAAAAAGATACAAATTATTTCTTGCAACAAACCAAACATTTGGGCGTGTCTGCGACGATTGAAAAACCCTTCGCGCCGGCAGAGCTTTTGTTGATCGCTGAGGAGTTTTGGGAGAAAACACCATAAGATTAGGGAACTTGTGTGTCAGGTCATTGTTTGGACAGTCCTTTACGGCCCGGAAAAAAGATCAAGTGTCAAAATCAAAAAGCCCGCCAAATTGGCGGGCTTTTCGTATTATATTGCCCAAGCGGCAGGCCGCTTGGGAGAGTAGCTGTATTCAGTCCATCTATGCCGATTATCGGGGACTAAATACGGGCGTTACTCTTCCTCTTCACCCTTAGACGGAGCGGCTGTTTCTTCTTCGGCCGGAGCGTCGGAGAGATTTTCTGCTGCAGCGGCCGCCAGAGCTTCTTCTTCGAACATTTCAGCGTTGATTTCGCCGCGCTCTGCAATGGCGTCTTCCGCTTGTGCGCGGTCTTCGTCCATTTGCGTTGCGATAACGTCTTCGCCTTTGGCTTGACGCTCGGCTTCATCCTCGGTGCGCGCCACGTTGATATCAACATTGACGACAACATCGGCGTGAAGGCGAATGGAAACGGTTGTCACGCCCAGAGATTTGATTGGCGCAGTAAGCTTGATCATTCCGCGCGTCACGCCGTTTCCGACGATTTCCGCAATATCGCGGGCCGAGACTGACCCGTAAAGCATGCCGGTTTCGCCCGCTTTGCGGATCATGACATAGCTCTCGCCGTCCATATGGCCGCCTTCGTCGCGCGCTTTTTGCGCGGCTTCGGCGTTACGCTTCTCAAGGAACTCACGCTCCGCTTCGAAACGGGCCATATTGGCTTTGGTGGCGCGAAGAGCGCGCTCACGGGGGAGAAGGAAGTTGCGGGCAAAACCCGGCTTAACTTCGACGACGTCGCCCATAGCGCCCAGATTATCAACGCGTTCTAACAGGATAACTTGCATATCAAATTCTCCTAATGACCGGCGTAAGGCATCAGCGCCAAAAAGCGGGCGCGTTTGATGGCTTGGGCCAAAATACGTTGTTTCTTGTGGGATACAGCAGAGATACGAGACGGCACGATTTTGCCTTTCTCGGATGTATAGCGCTGCAATAATTTTGGATCTTTATAATCGATCGTTTTGCCATTCTCGCCGGAGAACGGGCAGACCTTGCGGCGGCGACGGAACGGGGTCCGTGACGGCAGGTTTTCGATTTTGATGTCGGATTTACGAGCCATGATTAATCTCTCCGTTCGCGGCGTTTACGCTCTTCGCGTTTGATCAGGATAGGCGATTGATCCTCGCTGTGCTCTTCGACGCGAATGGTCAAATAACGCAGGATGTCTTCGTTGATGCGGTGCATACGCTCAACTTCGTGCAATGCGCCGGCCGGAGCATCCACCTGAAGCAGGCTGTAATGCGCCTTACGGTTCTTGCGAACGCGGTAAGCGAGGTTGCGAAGACCCCAATATTCCGTGCGGCCAACAGAGCCGCCCAGTTCTGCGATTTTCGCAGAGAGTTTTTCGACGATTTCTTCAACTTGCGCAGAGGAAACGTCAGGTCGTGTCATCACGACGTGTTCGTATAATGCCATTAAAGTGGCCCTTCTGTTTGGGATTGCGGCGCAGGGCAACCGAAGGGAAGCGCCGGCGATGGTTCCGACTCTGGATGTACACCATGTACAGGGCCAAGCCGGACCGCAATCGATCAAGACGCGCACATATATAGAGACGGCGGTTTAATGCAAGGGATTAAGTCAGAATGTAGCGCTGTTTGCGGGGAGGCAAAGCTTTAGGCCATGCGGCCTGTTTCTTCTAGCAAATCTATATCGTGAAAACGGCTGAGTGTGTCTGCTATTTCTTCCGCCTCTGTGCGCGGTTTCGGGGCAGGTGGCGCGTCCGGAGTTTTAGACGATTGGAAAGGACGGTCCGAGCCGCGGCGCTCAATGGGCGTTTCTCTGCCGGGCTCGGCTTTGCCGATCATATCGGAGGGCTTAAGGCCTCTTAAGCCGGGTGTTTTCAAGGCTTCAATTTCGCTGTTAAATTCCGGTGTATCTAACAAGGATGGCGTGGATTGAGCGGCTACGGTCGGGATCTGGATTGCTGCGCGCTCAGGATAAACAGGTTTGCGCTGGTCCGTAGAAGCCGCGGGCAGTGGCGCTGAGTCAATTGCAAGATAGCGTTTTAATTTATCGGATTGCAGGGCATTTAAACGGCGCAGGTCTTCATTTTCTGACTGCTGCGCGACGAGTTTGGATGACAATGTCGCCGTTTCGGCCTTGTAGGTTTTCACGGCTTCGCGAAGCTTATCCATATCGTGTTTTTGAACCTCAATATGGTCAAGTAGTTTACGGCGACCGCGATGCGCGCCGTCAAATTTTTCGCGGAGTTCAGCCATTTCGTCGTGAGCGTGTTTCACAACATCGCTTTTTACGGCCACTTCAGCCTCAAGGTCGGAGGCTTTGGCCCGTAGCGTATTAAGCTCTTGTGTCTTGCTGCGGTTGGTGGCGTCAAACTGCTTTTTGAACACCTGAACATCCGCCAGAACCTGTTCCAGCTCGGTTTTCAGGGCCAGATTATGCTCTTCTGTGGCTTTATGGCTGCTGCGGGTCTGCGCGACCATGCGCTCCAGTTCATCACGCACGCGGCCAAGGTCTTCATAACGAGACTGCAGATCTGCGGCGCGTTTTTCAAGCTCCAGACGTTCGGATTGCGCAACGGACAATTCGCTTGAGAGCTGCAGGTTCTTGGAGGAGAGTTTCTCTGAAGCCATGCGATCAACGGCTAAATTATTTTGAATTGTGCGGTTCGAGTTCGTCAGGCCTGAAATCTCGACGTTTTTATCGGAAATTTCACGTTTCAGCGCCTCTTGCGTGGCTTCCATTTGAGTTAAGGCTAATTGAGCTTTCTCAAGGCTCTGACGTGAGTCCAGGTAGCGAGCTTCATAGGCGTCGGCTTTGGATTTGAATGACTCCGCGCGAACCGTTTGCTCTGTCGCTGTTCTGCGGGCCTCTTCAATCGCGGCTTTAAGACGGGTATTCTCAGGTTCTAAATGCTCAAGCGCAGAGAGGTTGGCCTCAGTCTCATAAGCATAATTGATAAGATTGGAGATGCGTTTAAGTGACTGAGCGTAAAATTGCTCACCCGTGGACATATCTTCATTAAGCTGCGCCAAATCTTGACGAATATTAGATAAATTGTCTGTTTTACGTGCAGGGCCCAGACTCCGAGGCGCGGTAGCACGAGCAGATTCGGGTGTTTCGTGATTAGAGGGTGTTGCTGTGGGTGTCATAGGGCTTAGCGGTGTTTCTTCTGCGGGGGCGAATTCGGTTGATACTACAGATGTTTGTTTTGCAAGCGGCGCGGGTTCCGCTTCGATCTGCTCTAAGGATAGCGGAGCGATTTCATCCGATTTAGATGGCTGAACACCAACAGGCTTTATAATGTCTCTTTTTGTGTTGTTGCGCTTTGCCTGCTTTCGAGAGTTGGAAATGTTGCGTTCAACATGTTCCGGCTTTGACGCAGTGGTGGGGGCGTCCTCGAGGATGACAGCCGTGTTTTTGTCCGGGTTAACAGTTTTGCCTGTTACCATTGTTCGGAATTTATTGAACGCGCTCATATACCTGTCCCCAATTTCGATCTCCCCACATGCATCGTTGTTAACGCCGCTATGGTAAATATAGTGTTTACTTTGTGACTTTGGCCGCATCTGTATTGCCCTGAAATGACTCATGGTTTATGCGGCACTGATTGTAAGATTCATGTGCGCAACAGCGCCGAAGCAAGGATAGATATGACACTCGCCTTTATTTTTCCCGGACAAGGAAGCCAGAATGTCGGCATGGGACAGGCCTTATCGGAGGCATTCCCTGCTGCGAAAGAGGTTTTTCAGGCCGTTGATGATGCGCTTAGCCAAAAGCTTTTTGCCTTGATGGCGGGCGGGCCGATTGAAGATTTGACCTTAACCGAAAACGCCCAGCCCGCTTTGATGGCGTGTTCTGTGGCCGCCATGCAAGCGCTCAAGGCCGAATTTGGCGTCGATATTACAGCGGCGAAATATGCGGCCGGACATTCACTCGGCGAATATTCTGCGCTGTGCGCGGCAGGCGTGGTGAGTTTAGAAGATACAGCTAAGCTGTTGAAGTTACGCGGGCAAGCCATGCAAAAGGCTGTCGCGCCGGGCGTGGGCGCAATGTCCGCTTTATTGGGCGCGACTCCTGAAGATGCGGCTAAAGCCGTCGAGGCGGGATCGAAGGCTGGCATTGTTCAAATAGCCAATGATAACGCCGTGGGGCAGATTGTTCTCTCGGGCGAAGTCGCGGCTGTCGAAGCGGCCAATGCTGCGGCAAAAGAGATGGGCGTCAAACGCATCAGGATGCTGCCGGTTTCTGCTCCTTTCCATTGTGACCTGATGGCCCCAGCGGCAGAGGCGATGAAAGACGCGCTGGCCGATGTGGCCTTTAGCGCGCCGGCTTTGCCGATCGTGAATAATGTTACTGCCCAACCTGTGACGGACCCTGAGCAATTGAAAGCCGACCTTGTCACCCAAGTGACGGGTCAAGTGCGCTGGCGAGAGTCCGTCCAATGGATGGCGGGGCAGGGCATCACGGATTTGGCTGAGCCGGGCACAGGCAAAGTCCTGACGGTTATGCTCAAGCGAATTACAGACGGCCTAACGGGCCACAAACTTGATACGCCGGAAGCGCTTGAGGCTTTCGCGGCTGATTTAAAAGGGTAGATGATGTTTGATCTTACAGGAAAACGCGCGCTGATTACGGGCGCGACAGGCGGGCTTGGCGGCGCGATTGCAAAGCAGCTTCACGCGGCGGGGGCGAGCGTGGCTTTGTCCGGTACGCGGGCGGAGAAACTGGAAAGTCTTGCAGGTGAATTAGGTGAGCGGGCTTTCGTAACCCCTTGTAATCTATCAGATGGCGACGCTGTTGACGCGCTGCCCGGGCAAGCGGCTGAGGCGCTGGGCGGCTCTGTGGATATTCTTGTATCCAATGCCGGGCTGACGCGCGACGGCCTATTAATGCGGATGAAGCAGGAGGATTGGGATCTTGTTCAAAAGGTCAATCTGGAAGCTTATTTCCGCCTGACCAAAGCGTGCCTGCGTCCCATGATGAAATCACGCTGGGGACGCATCATCGGCATTACCAGCGTCGTTGGCGTGACGGGAAATCCGGGGCAGGCCAACTACGCCGCGTCCAAAGCCGGCATGATCGGATTTACGAAATCAATCGCCCAGGAAGTCGGCTCGCGCGGCATCACGGCCAATTGTATTGCGCCGGGATTTATCGCATCGCCCATGACAGACGTGCTCAATGAAAAGCAAAAAGAGGCTATTCTTGTTAAAATTCCTGCCGGGGATTTGGGCACAAGTGATGATATTGCATCAGCCGCGCTTTATTTAGCATCACCCGAAGCGGGTTATGTCACGGGTCAAACCCTGCACGTAAATGGCGGAATGGCCATGATTTAGGTTAAATATCAAAGCGTTAGCCTTTGATAATTTGTTTCATCCGCCGCTGGCCAGCACGTTTTTAGTGTGATATTGGTAGCGCGGAATCGGGGGGGCGACTTGTAATTTTGTCGTTATGTCCCATTTAAATCACGACCCTTGGGTCACATTGAGCGGTGAGGAGTGTTTTTACCGCGTATTAAAAAGGAATTTTATATGTCTGATGTAGCAGCTCGTGTAAAAAAAATGGTTGTTGAGCATCTCGACGTCGAAGAAGCAAAAGTGACTGAAAATGCTCACTTTATTGACGATCTTGGTGCTGATAGCCTCGATACTGTCGAAATTATCATGGCGTTCGAAGAAGAATTCGACATCGAAATCAAAGAAGACGAGTCAGAGCATATTCAGACTGTCGGCGATGCGGTGAAATTCATCTCAGCTAAAGTTTAAGACCCGCTATGCGGCGGGTTGTCGTAACTGGAATTGGCCTCGTAACCCCCTTGGGTTGCGGGGCCAAAACCGTTTGGGACAAGCTATTATCGGGAGCCTCCGGCGCCAATACGATAACAGATTTCGAAACGGACGACTTGGCCTGTAAAATTGCGGCCAATGTCCCGCGCGTCGATGGACGCGGCGGCGGCGCAGAGGGCATGGCAGGGGTGTTCGATCCCGAATCTGTTATGACCAAACGTGAGCGCAAACGCGTTGACGACTTTATTCTTTATTCCATAGCAG
>ENA-ORXM01004669-ORXM01004669.1-marine-metagenome-genome-assembly--contig:-NODE-4669-length-11745-cov-3.765855_pt1 | contig 11745 bp, 10 predicted proteins | sample MGYA00237867_ERZ511480 | MGnify/ENA primary metagenome ERZ511480 (study PRJEB26309, sample SAMN06266103) | marine metagenome | isolation source: Algal blade | place: United Kingdom:Sidmouth, United... | reverse complement strand
AATAATGATGTTATTAACGAAGCGGTTACCATGATAGATAACTCATGCAAACAAGTACGTGCAATTTCACACAATTTAGTGCCACCATCTTTAAAAAATTTCTCACTAATTGAAGCAGTTAATAATTATTGCGAGAACATGGATAGTATACATAAGCCAGAAATTAGTTTTCAGCATATTGGAGAGCCAATTTTTTTAAATAAAAAGGTGGAGGTTAATATCTTCAGAATCATTCAGGAATTAGTTACCAATGCGATAAAACATGCTCAAGCTACTACTATTGATGCTCAAATAAGTAATCGAAATAATATGCTATTACTAACTGTTGAAGATAATGGAAAGGGTTACGAAAATAAGCCTGAAAAACAACTAGGTATTGGTTTAGATAATATGAAATCGAGAGTTAAGTATTTAAACGCTACTTTTGAAGTAGTTACAAATAAATCTGGTACTTATAACACTATTGAAATAGATTTAAACACACTAAATGATAACTAAAATAGCCATAACAGACGATCATGAAATGATACTTAAAGGTATCGATGCTTTGCTGGAAAATCAACCAGATATATTAATGATTGGTAAGTATGTAAATGGGGAACAAACCATTACTGCTTTAAAACAAGCGCAACCAGATGTTTTATTATTGGATATTAGTTTGCCAGATATTAACGGAATCGATTTGTGTAAAATAGTGCTAAAATCACATCCAAATTTAAAAATAATAGGATTAAGTAATTTTGACGAAACCGCTTTTGTAAAGCGCATGTTAAAAAATGGCGCACATGGTTATCTGCTTAAAAATACAAATACTGAAGAACTGGTAGAGGCTATACAAACCGTTTTAAGGGGCGAGCAATATATTCAAAATGATATTCAAAAAAAGTTATTTAATCGATCTATTGGTCATCAAAATAGTAAGGTTTTAAAAATCAAATTAACACAAAGAGAAAAAGATGTTTTACACTGTATTTATGAAGAATTAACCACACAACAAACCGCTGAAAAACTCTTTATAAGCACTAAAACAGTAGAAACACACCGTATGAACTTAATGAGTAAATTAGGCGCAAAAAACAGTGTAGGGATTATTAAAAAAGCATTATTACAGCAGCTTATTGATAATTAACCACATTAACTTGTTGGTATAATTTAACTTAATTTGGGTGTTAGTTCGAGTATGCTAATTAAAACCAAGAATATATTGGGAGCTTATTTATTTAGTACCGTTTTTACAGCTTCAACCGTTTTTTTAGAATTCCCAATAAAAATAGTATCATCAATAATAAATACAGGTCTTCGTAAAAAGGTATAATGTTCAAGAATATAATTTTTATAATCACTTTCAATTAAATTCTTATTTTTTAAGTCTTTTTGCTTATACAATTGAGCACGTTTACTAAAAAGCGCTTCATAACTTCCTGCAAGAGCTTCCATAGTTTCAACATGTTTTGTTGTAATGGCTTCAGATTTTATGTCTTGTAGAATAAAATCAGAAGATAAATCCAACTCCTTCAAAATTTTAGAACAGGTGCTACAGGTTTTTAAATAAAATACTTTTTTCATAATTACTTTTTTTAAAAAAGAAATATAAAGAATTTTAGGAAGATAGTAAAACCAGTTATGGAATAAATATTACATTTATAAAAAATAAAATATTATGAAATTTACATTTGAGGTATTAAATAATATCCGTCCGTTTTTTAAAAAATATATTGAAAATAATTCATTGGAAGATTTGAATAAAATTCCGGAAGGTTTTAATAATAATATTATTTGGAATATAGGCCATGTTGTTGTTACGGCACAATTATTAGCTTATAAACTATCAGGATTACCAATGCATGTTAATGATGAAATAATAAATAAATATAAAAAAGATAGTATACCAGAAGCAACAATTTCTCAGGCAGAAGTTAACGAAATTAAAGAGCTACTTTTTTCCACGTGTAAGCAGTTGGAAACTGACTATAAAAATGGTGTTTTTAAGGAATACAACGCTTATAAAGTTTCTACAACGGGTAATACATTAACAAATATTGATGAAGCTTTGCAATTTATTCTATTCCACGAATCTATGCATTTAGGTTATATTTTAGCTTTAGTGAGAGCTGTTAAAAACTAAATAAGATTCAGCTTTTTCAAAAGGAATTACAAACTCTATAATATCATTAGAATAGGGTGTAACTTCTTGAATATTATAAAGTAGAACAATACCATCTTCACTATATCCCATGTTTTTGGGTAATTCAAATTGTTTGTAATCCAAAAGTATGTTTTTATCTTTTATAGCATCTTTAAAATAAGACCTAGCTAGTGTTTTAAACGCTTCGGAATTGGTGAAAAGCTGGTTGTTTTGAATGGGGTATCCTGTGCTAGAATCAAAGTTCAAAAAAGAAATATTCAAAATACCATGTGCGCCTCCAGTATTAGAAAATGCTGTAATCGCAATACTAATTATTTCTGCGGAATTGTACATAACTTCTCCATCAATTTGAGCTTCCCAAATAAGTGGTGTTTCAGGAAAATCAGTTTTAAAATTAGTATACTCATTATTAAAAGAAGTAATACTTTCTTCTACAGAAGTGGTTATAATATCATCCATATTGCCAATATGTAAAGCTGAAATTATTGTTTTTTTTATTTTAGAATTTATATGATTTGAAACTATTTTATCGCCTTTTGCTTCAGGAATATTAATTTCAACAATAGTATTATTATTAGTAGTCAAGTTAATATCTGAGAAAACAGTTTTCTGCTCTTCGTTACAATTAAAAATTATTAAAAAAAGACAAAGTGATATAAGATATTTATAAAAGCGCATATATTAAATTTAAACCTAAATAAAGGTAATTATTGCATTTGGATTGAAAAAGAATTTTAAATATAAAATATTGAGTTTTCTGTTTAAGTTTTATAGCCTTTAAATGGTTAATCTTACTAACTATTTTAGTAAACCGTATTAAAACCTGTATTTGTGTAACATTAAATATTATTAAATTTAATACAAAAGTAATTCATAGCACACATTAGTTTTGTAAAGATTTTGTTGCTATTTGAATGCTTTATAGATAATTTTTTTGATTTTACAAAAAACATTATGTTTTGGGATGTCATGTCATTTTAAAGATTGTAAACCATAGCCATATATTTATTGAGTTATTCTAAGATTGAAAAGTTATAATGAGGTTATGAATTATTTACACCATTAAATAGCAAAAAGCAAAATGAATGATTTTATAGGTATGATCTCTTTTATAAATAAAGAAAATAGTTATGAGGAAGCAATTGGAATCATTAAAAAACAAAAAGCACTTATTTTAGCAAAACCTATAGGTGGTGTTAAATCTCACTTAGCATATTCTACAAATATTACAAATGATAATATTTCAAAAATTAAACGTGAAAATAAAAGAATTGTAAATTTATATATAACTCGTTACATTAGTGATGAAGATATAAGTGATTTAACTACCAATTTGTAAGACTATTTGGTGTATTAGAGATTTTAATCCAAATAGTAAATGTAACCAACATTTAACCATACTAGCCAATCATTCTTTTTGTTAAAGTCTAATTCATGGTCAAATCCATCTACCCAATCACTAAAGTAATACTGCCACCTTAAATCTAACATTAAATCAGATAGTTTTGTTAATTTGTATCTTACACCAGCACTGGCTACAACAGACCAGTTTGAAGTTGGAGTAACATCAATTGGGTATTGTCGAGTTTCCCCAGCAGGTAAAACGGGTAAGAAAGTTTGGTCTTCATACCAATAGGAATAAATATTTTCTGCTTTATAAATGTCACCGTCTCCATAGGTTGTAGAGGCTTCAGGTGTAGAAAATGTATAATGAACACCTAAGCTTACAAAAGGCGCAAACTTATAAGCAAAACCTTGAAAATCTCGAATGCTTAAAGGAAAAAATTCAATTTGTGTACCTATATCCAAATTTTTTGCAATACCACTTTGTGCTCTAAGCCTATCTGCATTGTCAGACGTTCTTTCGGGACCAACCCATTGCCCAAGATGATCTAAATTAGTTTTATTCCAAGAAATTTCGTTTCTAACTTTAAAATGATCATTAAAATAAGTATCTGTAGTATAGCAATTACAATCTGCTCTGTAAGCGAAGTTTAAATAATGCGCAAGACCAATGCCGATTCCAGAATTCCCGAAATTTGTTTCAGCCTCGTTTCGACTTCCATAATCTGATCTAAATTGAACAGGGCCAGCTATAATGCCAACTTCATGAGAAAATCCTAATTGTGCATTTCCAACTTGAAATATAAGAAATAAACAAAAAAAAGAAACTAACTGTTTCAAGTTAAGCATAAAGGATTTAATTTTTAAAGGGCATTATTAAAAGCAAATATATAAAAAGTACTAAAAGAAACAAATATTAATAAAATTAATAAAATTACACCAAAAATTTAATTGCGAAATTCAAAAAAAAAGATATGTTTTTTTATAGATAACGTATATTTGCACCAATAAATTACTTATTTAGTAAATAACGATGCAATAATTGTATATATGAAAGACAACATTGAAGCTTTTTTAGACCTTGTAAAAAAAAGAAATGGTCATGAACCAGAGTTTCTGCAAGCTGTAGAGGAGGTAGCAGAAACTGTAATTCCTTATATTATTAAACATGATATATATTATGGAAAAAATATTCTATTAAGAATGGTAGAGCCAGAACGATTGATTTCTTTCAGGATTTCCTGGGTAGATGATGATGGTGAAGTACAAGTAAACAGAGGATACCGAGTTCAAATGAATTCTGCAATTGGGCCATATAAAGGGGGTTTACGTTTTCATCCTTCAGTAAATGCCAGTATTTTAAAGTTTTTAGCTTTCGAGCAGGTATTTAAAAATTCTTTAACCACGTTGCCTATGGGTGGCGGAAAAGGAGGAAGTGATTTTGATCCTAAGGGTAAATCTGATAATGAAATCATGCGTTTTTGTCATGCTTTTATGAGTGAATTGTTTAGGTATATAGGGCCTAACACAGATGTTCCTGCTGGAGATATAGGTGTAGGAACTAGAGAGATTGGTTTTCTATTTGGTATGTATAAAAAATTAAGAAACGAGTTTACTGGCGTTTTAACAGGAAAAGGTATGTCTTGGGGAGGCTCTTTAATTAGGCCAGAGGCAACAGGTTATGGAAATGTATATTTTGCTCAAAAAATGCTTGAAACTAAAGGCGATAGTTTTGAAGGAAAAGATGTAGTGGTATCAGGATCTGGTAACGTAGCACAATATGCTGCTGAAAAGGTATTACATTTAGGAGGGAAAGTATTAACACTTTCTGACTCATCAGGTTATATTTACGATGGAGATGGTATAGATGAAGAAAAACTGGCTTTTGTTATGGAACTTAAAAACGTAAAACGAGGCAGAATAAGTGAATATCTAGAAACGTATCCAAACGCTAAATTCGTAAAAGGAAAAACACCTTGGGAGGTTAAATGTGATGTTGCTTTACCTTGTGCAACGCAAAATGAACTCCACCAAGAGGATGCAAAAATGTTATTAGATAATGGCTGTATTTGTGTTAGCGAGGGCGCAAATATGCCATCAACTAAAGCGGCTATTGCTGCTTTTCATAAAGCCAAAATATTATTTGCTCCTGGTAAAGCATCAAATGCTGGTGGTGTAGCCACTTCTGGATTAGAAATGACTCAAAACTCATTAAGGTTTAAATGGTCTAGAGAAGAGGTAAATACAAAACTTAAAGACATCATGACTGATATTCATAAATCGTGTTTAGAATATGGTAAAGATGATGATGGTTATATTGACTATGTAAGAGGCGCAAATATTGCTGGTTTTGTAAAAGTAGCAGATGCTATGTTAGCACAAGGTGTTGTATAAATAATAATTTTTTTACTTGAGAAAGCTTTCTAATCATTAGAAAGCTTTTTTGTTTAAAATATATTATATTGAAGTAAAACCCGTTAGTTATAAATATATTTGAACTTTCAAAAAACATATATGACTAGAAGCATAGTAATAATTATCATTTTTCTAAACCCATTGCTTCAGTTTTCTCAAGATTATTCTGCACTTTGGAATGGGCATTTTTCGTACACTAAAATTAATGATATTTCACAGGGTAATAATAAATTATTCGTTGCTTCAGAAAATGCTATTTTTAGTTTGGATACTCAAAGTAATGAAATTAATGAGATTACAACTATAAAAGGATTGTCTGGTGAGACTATTTCAACAATTTATTATAGTGAAGTTTACGAGTTATTAATTATAGGTTATGAAAATGGATTGATTGAAATAGTTTTTGATGATGAAGATGATGTATTAACGTTAATAGATATTATAAATAAACCAACTATTGCACCAAATAACAAGAAAATTAATCATTTTAATGCCAATCAGAATATTATATATATATCAACAAATTATGGAATTTCTATTTTTGATTTGGAAAGATTAGAGTTTGGAGACACCTATTTTATAGGCAATGGAGGTTCTCAAATAAAGGTTACTGAAACTACAATTTTTAACGATTTTATATATGCAAGCTGCCTTAACGGTAATGGCATAAGAAAAGCTGCGGTTGCTGATAAAAATTTAATAGATTTTAATAATTGGCAGCAAATTATCTCTGGAAATTGGATAGCCATAGAAACTCAAAAAGATAATTTATTTGCCTTAGCGGATAATAAAAGAATTTATCAAATTTTAGATGATACTATTAATGTAAAATTTTCATATTCAGATGCACCAGTCGATTTAAGGTCTGAAAATGATAATTTGATAGTAACTACTTTAAATAATGTGTATGTTTATAATACAGATTTTGATGTTGTATCTCAAGTAGAAACAGATATCAATTTTGATACGCAGTATACATCTGCTACGATAATCCAAGACCATATTTACTTAGGAACAAAGAATTTTGGTATTTTAAAAACACCAATTTTAAATTCTGTAGTATTTGAAGAAATTCATCCAGATGGGCCTTTATTAAATATACCATTTTCTATTGAAGCAGAACCAAATGGATTGTGGGTCACTTATGGAGAGTACACCATAAATTTTAATCCATATCCTTTAAACAGACGAGGAATGAGTCATTTACTCGATGGGGAATGGATTAATACCAATTATGATCAATTACTTGAAGCCGCATGTTTAAACAATATTACTATAAACCCATTTAAAACAAGTCAGGTTTTTATTAGTTCCTTTTTTAGCGGAATACTTGAAATTAATGAAGGTGATCCTACAATTTTATTTAACACTACAAATAGTGAACTTGAATCTTTAGTCACAGCCGATCCAGATTATATAGATATTAGAGTAGGCGCTTCCAAGTTTGATGAAGCAGGTGTATTGTGGAATTTAACAAGTAGGGTAAATGCGCCATTAAAATCGTACAATCCGAGTACTAATAATTGGAATACTTTTAGTTTTGAGGATATTTTTACAGATGGTAACGTAGATTTTGCAGATTTAATAATAGGTAACGATCAAACAAAGTGGATAGCTAGTTCTAATTTTGGAATTATAGGTTTTAATGAATTAAATTCAGGGACTAAAATAAGAAATATTCAAAAAGAATCAGACAATATGCCTACGGAATACGTGTCGGCATTGGCTATAGATAATAGAAATCAACTTTGGATAGGTACCTTAAAAGGTCTACGTATACTTTACAATACATCAAATTTTTTTACTGAAGAAAATCTGGCTGTAGATGAAATTATTATTGAAGAAGATGGTATTGCTAAAGAGTTATTATTTCAGCAACATATAACAGATATAGAAGTTGATGGTGCAAATAATAAATGGATAGCAACATCTAGTGCAGGACTGTTTTATTTGTCATCTGATGGTCAAAAAACAATCTTTCATTTTACTAAAAACAATTCTCCATTACCATCCAACAGTATAAGGGATGTGTCTATAAGTAAAGCAGATGGAGTCGTTTATATAGCAACTAGCAAAGGGTTGTTATCTTTTAAATCTGGGAGTTCAAGTGTTGTTGAAGGTTTACATAGCGCGTACGCTTACCCAAACCCCATAAGACCTGGATTTAATATTATTGAAGAAAAAGTTAAAATTAAAGATATTTCTGAAAATGTGAATATAAAAATTACAGATATTGAAGGAAATCTAGTTGCTGAAGCCCAATCCAGAATCAATCAAAGATACCAAGGCTATAATTTAGAAATTGATGGCGGTACAGCATACTGGAATGGTAAAAACTTAGCCAATAACGTAGTGGCATCTGGTGTTTATTTAGTTCTGCTTTCAGACTTGGATACCTTTGAAACTAAAGTGTTAAAATTAATGGTTGTTAGATAATGCTTATAACTACAAACGCTATTGTATTATCCAAATTAAAATACAGAGACAACGATTTAATTGTAAAGTGCTATACAGAGCAATTAGGCATTGTTAGCTTTCTACTAAGAGGTGTTTTAAAAAGTAAAAAAGGAGGCTCTAAAGTGGCTTATTTTCAATTATTGTCTCAACTGCAAATTGTGTTTAATTATAAAAACAACGGGGCTTTACAAAGTATTAAAGAAACGAAGTTGAATGTTATTTATACAACACTACATACACATATTTTAAAAAGTGCAATTGTTATGTTTCTATCTGAAGTATTATCCAAAACACTCCAAGAAGAAGAGAAAAATGAAATACTTTATAGTTACTTGGAAACTACACTATTATGGCTCGACTCACAGTCTGAACATGCTAATTTCCATTTATTATTTCTTCTGAAATTAACAAAATATCTAGGTTGTTACCCTGATACACATGAAATAGAATATCCTATATTTAATTTATACGAAGGTAAGTTTGAATTAAAAGAAAGTAACAAATATGCAGTTAAAGGTGAAAATTTAACACTGTTAAAAAATCTATTAGGCACAACATTTGATGCATTACCAAGTATAAAAATTAATGCAAAACAAAGACAGTCGTTTTTAAATATGATTTTGCTGTATTTTGAATTACATTTGGGCAGTTTTAAAACCCCAAAATCATTACAAGTATTTAATCAAGTTTTTAGCTAAAACATGAAGTTTTTTTATTCATTCTTCTTTTTACTAGTATCTATATATGCTCAATCTCAAAATGTAAAAGTTCTTAATAAAGTTACCAAAGAACCTATTTTTGGAGTGGCTGTATATAATGTAGACAAAACTAAAAGCGTAGTTACTAATTTTAGAGGCGAAGCGAGTTTGGATATATTTACAAATACCGAAACTATTTATTTTAAGCATTTATCACATGTTTTAAAATCTTTAAGTAAAATCCAAATTGTCAAATCAAATAAAGTGTATTTAATTTCAAACACTCAAGGTTTAGAGGAAATAGTAATTTCTGCATCAAACTTTGGGCAAAACAAAAAAGATATTCCTCAGAAAATAGTAAGCTTGAATGCTAAGAATATTCAATTTACAAATCCACAAACCAGTGCCGATTTATTAGAAAACACGGGTAAAGTTTATATTCAAAAAAGCCAGCTAGGTGGTGGTAGCCCAATGATTAGAGGTTTTTCCACAAATAGATTGTTAATTACAGTGGATGGTGTAAGAATAAATAACGCTATTTTTAGAGGCGGAAATCTCCAAAACGTTATTTCAATCGATCCTTTTTCAATTAGAAATACTGAGGTCGTTTTAGGTTCTGGATCTGTAATATATGGCAGTGATGCTATTGGAGGTGTAATGAGTTTTTATACTCAAAAACCCAAATTATCTCATACAGACTCTTTAATGTTTAATGCTAATACGGTAGTAAGATACGCTTCTGCTAGTAATGAAAAAACAGGACATTTGGACTTTAATTTAGGCTTTAAAAAATGGGGCTTTATTAGTAGTATGAGTTATAGCGATTTTGACGATCTAAAAATGGGAAGCCATGGTCCTACAGACTATTTAAGACCAGAATTTATTTTAGCAGCGTCTGATGGTGACAAAATTATTCAAAATAATAATCCTAAAGTTCAAAAATACTCTGGTTATAATCAGTTAAACTTAATGCAGAAAGTGCATTATGAACCCTACGAAGATTTAAGTTTAGATTTTGGATTACATTACTCTACGACTTCAAATATTCCTCGTTATGATCGTTTAGTACGTTATAGAAAAGAAGCATTACGTTCCGCAGAATGGAATTATGGGCCACAAAAATGGTTTATGTCCAATTTACAAATTACAAAATTAAGTAGCAGATCGAATTTGTACGATAAAATAAAAGCAACAATAGCATATCAAAACTTTCAAGAAAGCAGAAGATATAGAGATTTTCAATCGTCAATGAGAAGTATTCGTGAAGAAGCTGTTGATGCTTATTCTTTTAATTTAGATTTAGAAAAGAGGCTATCATCAAAGCTAAAATTCTTCTACGGTGGAGCTTATGTTAACAATCATGTAAAATCAATAGGTTTTGAAGAAAACATCTTAGATAATATGCAAATAACTGCTATTTCAAGATACCCAAATGGTTCAAGTTGGCAATCTGCAGCTGTGTACTCAAGCTTTAAATATAAACCAAACCCTAAATTTGTATTTCAGTCTGGTTTACGCTTTAATTATGTATTTTCAGAAGCCGATTTTACTGAAAACAATACGTATTTAAACCTGCCTTTTGATTCAGCTAAAAATGAATCTGAAGCTTTAACAGCAACGGCAGGTGTAAGTTGGTCGCCAAATCCTATAATACAATGGAAATTAAATGCTTCATCGGCATTTAGAGCTCCAAATATAGATGATGTTGGGAAGGTATTTGATTCTGAACCAGGCTCTGTAGTAGTGCCAAATGATGATTTAAGGCCAGAATATGCTTATAGTGGAGAGTTAGGTTTGCAGCTTAATTTTAGCGACAAGCTAATTCTAGATATGAGTAGCTATTACACTTATTTGGATAATGCTTTAGTACGAAGAGATTATAGTTTAAATGGGGAAACTACAATTATGTATGACGGAACGCCAAGTAAAGTGCAGGCTATACAAAATGCATCAAAAGCATGGATTTATGGTTTTGAAGTTGGTTTAAAAATGGCTATTACAAAACATATGGATTTAATATCGCAATATTCTATAATTGGAGGCACAGAAAAAGTAGGGAATATTGAAGTGCCAATTAGGCATGTAGCTCCAAGTTTTGGAAACACACATTTGGTTTGGTCTTGTAAAGATTTAAAATTAGACTTGTTTGCTAACTATAATGGCGATTTATCTTTTTATCAATTAGCTCCTTCTGAAATTGAAAAGGATTACATTTATGCTTTGGATAAAAATGGAAATCCGTATAGCCCGTCGTGGTATACACTTAATTTTAGAGCGCAATATCAAATTAACAAGGCTATGAGTTTAACTTCTAGTTTAGAAAATATAACAGATCAACGGTATAAAACGTACTCATCAGGTATAGCCGCCGCCGGTAGAAATTTAATCTTATCCTTAAAATATAGTTTGTAATGATAAAAAGCCCAAACGGTTTTATGTTAAGGCTCATGTATTTTTATAGATTATAAAAACTTAATTCTTAAAAGCTTTCTTTGTTATAATTGTCCCGTCTGCTAGTTGCACTTTGGCTATATAAACCACACTATTTAAATTCGATAAAGTGTAGGTTTCAGTATTACTAGAACCTTTAAAGGTATATAACTGCCTTCCTAATAAATCAAATATTTTAATATTATCAATAATTTTCGAAGTCGTAAATTGTATTTTATCATCTTGAAGTTCAAT
>ENA-ORXM01004664-ORXM01004664.1-marine-metagenome-genome-assembly--contig:-NODE-4664-length-11752-cov-2.825439_pt1 | contig 11752 bp, 13 predicted proteins | sample MGYA00237867_ERZ511480 | MGnify/ENA primary metagenome ERZ511480 (study PRJEB26309, sample SAMN06266103) | marine metagenome | isolation source: Algal blade | place: United Kingdom:Sidmouth, United... | reverse complement strand
TAATCGCCATTAGATCCAATTTCAAGAGAGGTCAATGCCATATCATACTGGAAGACTTCTGCTCTTGCTAAAAAGTCATTCTCGATAAGTGCTTCGATGGTCTCACCAACAATTAGTTCATTATAATTGCCTTTCATCGGCAATTCTTTATTTGAACTCAAGGGTGTCGCTGTAACCCCGAGAATAAATGATTTTTCAAAAAATTTAAAAAGTTTGGTAAATGAATTATAGTGTGCTTCATCAATGATTACTAGGCCGACATCAGAGATATCAAGTTTTTCATCATTTAGTCGATTGTTCAAGGTTTCTACCATAGCCACATAACAGCTATAATCGGCTTGATCATCTAAATCAGCTTTGCTATCTACTACTTTATTTACAACTCCAAAGCCTGTAAGCATCTCCGAGGTTTGTCTACAAAGTTCCACACGGTGCGTCATTACTAGCACCTTTTTGTTGTGATTTTTTAAATACTGGCGCACCATTTCAGAGAAAATTACAGTTTTTCCTCCTCCGGTAGGTAATTGGTAAAGTAGATGATAATCTTCAGGTGCTGTTTCGAATTTCTCGAAGATTTGACTTATAGCACCTTGTTGGTAGCTGTAAAGTTCCTTATCCGTTTTGATGTTTTGCACTCCAGTTGCGATTTCCGACATATGATCCTTTTCTTTTGCGTCTGCAAAAATAAGGCTTTATAAAGGTTTAGAGAATTATTACGGCCAAACTGTTCAAGAAATCGCTAAAATTAGGATAGCCCAAAAACTATTCGGTAAAGGCCTTAATCGGAGTTACATCAACTTTTCTAAATTCGACCTCTGCCCCTTCGGCTTGTAGGGCTATCTGTCCACTACTTGTTGTTGCATCAAAGCCATAATTGACCAAGTCATCATTGAGCCATACTTTCACCTGATTATCTAAACATTCAATTTTCATGGTATTCCACTCCCCTAGAGGTTTTTCTGAGCCGTCAGTTAGGTTCAAAATACGTCGTTTTTTGCCTTCGGTAATTCCCCATTCCGCTTTAGGCCCTCTACGAGCTTCCATATTATCTGTGGTAATATCTTCAACAATGCACCAAAAATCCCCTGCATTTTCATGCATCATCTGTACTTCAATTGATTTTGGAAACATTTTGTACAATGATCTTGGCGTAGAGGCGAAGACAAGTACACCGCAATTACCAGGTTCTCTGGCAAAACGATATTCAACGTCTAACCTAAAATCCTGATAAGTGGCATCTGTTATGATGTGTCCATGAGGTGTGCCTAAACTTACCAATTTACCATCTCGAACTATAAACGGATTTCTCGCTGTTGCAATGGTATCCATTTCAGGGACATCAATGTGCCATCCTTCTAAATTTTTACCGTTAAAAAGACTAGTTGTTTGTTGCGATTCACATGAAATGGCAATGAGCGTGATGCTTAAAATGAAGATTAGTTTTTTCATGTTTCTTTCTAATGTTTAAATTTTCAAAAATATTAAGTTCTTTAGTGAATAAAGGGGAAACAAATTTCTAGTTTTCAGCAACAGCAACAAGAATCCACATTTGTTTTTCCTCATTTTCCTGCCACGCACCAAAATCATTAACTTCTTTGGTAACGGAAAATCCTGCTTCCTTTAGTTCTTGTTTGACATATTTTGATGAAAGTGTATGAGCCTTTGCTTGTTCCTCACGCGATTTACCTAGTTTGGCCTTTTTTAACTTCTCTAGAATAAGAATTTTTCCATTTGGTTTTAATGACTTCTTGATATGAGATAACATTTTCATATAATATTCTATTTCATGATACGTATCTATCACAAACACAACGTCTAAACTTTGTTCAGGTAATTTTGGATTATCATAGTCCCCCAAAATAACTTCAATATTGGTTGTTTCGCGTTTTTGCATATGTTCTTTGAGACTATCTAAGCGATATTCTTCGACATCAACGGCATAGACTTTACCATTCGTACCTACCCTATTGGATAAATGAAAGCTTAAATACCCCTCATGACAACCAATATCAGCAACTGCAGATCCTTTGGTGATTTCTGCCAGTTCGAAGAGCTTGGAAACTTTCATCCAAGTATCTCTTTCTTCCCAATCTTCTAAAGAATATTGGGAATACATGATCATACCTGTAACTAAAAGTACGCTTGTAAAAAATGATTTTACCATCATTTCTCTAAGATATTACATCTTAACCAATTTTCTGATAATATCTATGCCCTCGGCTTTATGAAAGGTAATTTAACGGTGTATGTAAACGCTTGATTGAATTTAACATGAGATATCTCCACTAATTCTTATCTTACAAAAGATATAAAATTGTGAAAATGAAAATTAAAGTTATCGTATTGCTTCTATTGGCATCATATTATAGTAGGGCTCAAGATGTTCCACTACGGGTGGAAACTAAGGATATTCCCAATCGTCTAGCATTTTATGCGGTTAATGAAAATGAACAAGATTTTGATGTGCAAATTAGTATTTCTGGTACCAATTTTAGGCAAAGCCAAGGCAGACCCAGATGGGTAAGGGTTCCTGGTGCTTCGAAAGTACACTTAAAAACTATTATTTTGACACGAGGAAAAAGACCTAATTATACATATGACTTAAAAGTAAATGATAGTCTTTCGCGTCGTGCTTTGAAAAAGGAATTTGAACGTATAAGAATAAAGCCTAAAAAGTCAATTACAATCTATATTCCTGAAGGATGCTTGACTTGCGATAGTATTGTTATGCCTTTGGAAAGCAGTAATTATAAGTACATTGCCCACAATCTTAGCGAAAAAGCAGAAATTAAAGAGCAATTAAAAAGCTATTATCCAACTACAATAGATAGTATGACGACCCCAATAATTAATCTCGGCGGACGTTTGTTCACACAAATTGAAAGTTATGACAAGTTGCTGGAAGAATTAAATAAAGAATAACTCTTTTATTTTATACCCCCCAGTCAACGATAAAATCGAAAGTGCTAGTGCAATTCATTTTATTTTTTTGACAAAGAAAGCCCTGATACAATGCGCATCGGGGCTACTTATAATAAATTCTCTTTAATGGGTATGTTAATACTCCAAAGGCTCTTTAAAAAGTGTAAATTAGTCTTTCAAAGAGATCTCTTCTGTTGTTCCGTCGGGGTATGTCATAGTTGCTACATCATCACAGGTTCCGTCTCCAAAATCAATGGAAACACCTAACCCGTTTTTATTTAAATTCATAACGCCTTTTGAGACATACCCACAACTTAAGATATTTGTTGCTAATGGTGTAGTAATATTAACAACGTACGTATTACCATCGGCTTTTACCGTCCAATCGCCATCTATTTCTAGGGTGCTATTTTCAAAATTCTCGCCGTCAAAAACAAATGTAAAGTTTTTAGCACCAGATTCTTCAATAAGAGAACCGTCAGCAAGTTTTATACTCATGTCACTTACTATCGCGAAAGAAAAACTACCTTGCTCAGAACCTTCTGTAATGGTAAAATCTCTAGTGCCGTTTATGACAATTTCGCCAACAGACAAACCGGTATAGGTCGCTGTAAAGGCACTTTCCTCTTCTCCGACTTTGTAGGTAACACTTAAGCTACCAGAAATATTTTCACTTCCATCAACGCTACAATCGTCAAAGGTTACGCTATATCCTGTATCAGAATATTCGGCAATATAACAATCTTCCATTTTAGCAGACTTTCCTGATTGACCATTTTCAAAAAGATCTGTAATAATTTCGTCGATGGCACCCGATTGGCTGTCTACATCTAAAATTGTTTTAACCTCCGTTGAAGAAACTGTTTGTTCTTGAACTACAGGGTTTTCTTGATCATCACTACAACTAAAAGCGAAAAATAAAGTCATACCTACCAAAAGGTATTTAAAGCTATTCATAAGTTTATTCATTTGAATTGATTTAGACCTGCCACTTTACAGGGTGGGGTTTCTTCTTATCATAGGAACGAAATTCTGTTCATTTTAGTGTTTTAATGGTGCTTGGAATTCGCAAAATTTTAAAAATTTAACTAAAAATTCGATGAATGGTCTTCACCACCTTTTTGAGCTCATTTAGTTTTATTAATCTAAAAATAGTTGGGTATTATCTTTTTAATGCAAAAAAGCCTGTAATGCTTGAAGTATCAACTAATTCAATAGCATACCAATAAGAGTCCGAAGGAAGGTCTCTGCCATTTGAGGTTCCATCCCATTGCTGATTAGAAGATAATTGCGTGATAAATCTTCCAAAACGATCAAATATCATAACACGTGAGACCTTAATATTTTCTAAAGAATTAACCGCCCAGCTGTCATTCACCCCGTCATTATTTGGTGTAAAAAACTTGGGAATGCTGTCCGCTAAATCCGGTACTTCTACACCTTTTGTTGTGAAAGCGATAATGATACAATCCTCTGATAACTCATTCGCTTTATACGTATTAATTTGAGCATATATTGTTGTTCCTAATGGAAGGTCAACGGGCAAATCAAAGTTAGTAGCATTACCGACATCTTCATTATTTAAGATATCTGTATCATTGAGTGATGTACCTATCGTCAAAATATATCCATCTGCATTAGCAACAGCTTCCCATTCAAACGAGACATCAAGGGGTGCACTTGTTGAACCATTTATTGGAGAGACCCATTTCGCACAATCTGGCAGCGGTAGTGGGTCACCTGTAGTAATACTTATAGCTTCACAGCTTACCGCGTTACCTTGAGCATTATATGGAGTTAGCGTAATAAAGTATTTGGTTCTTGGTTCAAAATTAGGAGGTTTATAATTTGTTCCATTTCCAACATTTTCTTCATTTAGTATGATAGCCCCATCGGGATCTTTCGCTCTGATCGTCATTAAATAGCCTATGGCTGTAAAATTTCTAATCCACGTAATATTTGCATTTACAGGTACTAAAACAGTTCCATCTTGTGGGTTAATTATTTGTGTACATTGTGGTACTTGTCCGCTAGTAGTGGTAAATCGTATCTCTGGGCAGGCACTATTACTGCCTGCTTCATTATAGGGAGTAATCTTTAAAAATACCGATGTAAGCGTCGCAAACCCTCCTGGCAATTGATAATTAGTGGCATTTCCAACATCTAAATCATCAAGTATATCATTTGTAACAGATGCGCTTCCTATAGTGATACGGTAACCTACGGCGCCTGGTGATGCGGTCCACTCAATAGGCGTATCTAAAGGCACGTCAACAACACCTGCAATCGGCTCAATTAGCTGAGTACATTCTGGTAAATCTATTGCGGTAGTTGTAAAACTTATTTCTGCACAGTTGTTGTTTTCACCATTTGAATTTTGAGTGATGATTGTAACAAAAATAGTCGTGTTGGACGGAAGGCTGCTTGGAAGTTGATACCTATCAACATTTCCAACATTGGTGTTGTCTAAAATATCAGTACCCCCAGAAGAGGTTCCGACATTCATTGAGTAACTAGAAGCATTTGCAGCTGCAACCCATTCAAATTCGACATCTAGCTTAACATCATTAGATCCATTAGCTGGTAAACTCAGCGCAGTACAACCAGGTGTTTGGCTGAAGCTTTGCCAGAAAGTCAAAAAAAGAACAATTGTAAATAGTTTTTTTAAACTACAAGAAATGCTCAGAATGTTCATTGTATCCGCTTTATTAAGCATTGAGCCAATTATGTAGCTAATCATGAAGTACGTTGTTTTTGATTTTTCTTGATTAGGCTCAAAAAGCTAAGGCTCACTCTTTACGAAGAGTAATATATAAAAAAAGTATCACTAGAATGTCACAATAAAAATTGGAAAATGATAGATAAACAGGCCAATGTTAAAAAAATCTGACCTATTGACGAGCCCAAGGTGAAGTTTTGGGTGTTCAAACCAATGCGTTCTTATGGTTTTGAGGATAGATATGTTACAGACCTATCTTGAGCCTTTAAATAGGTTGATTTTGAGAAAATAAATTGGTTAGATTTTCTTAACCCGAACAGCATTCATTCCTTTCATTCCTCTTTCTAATTCAAAAGAAACCTTGTCATTTTCGGCTATTTCATCAATTAATCCACTTACATGTACAAAATATTTCTCGTTATTTTCCGAATCGATAATAAAACCAAAACCTTTGGAAGTGTCAAAAAAGGAAACTTTTCCATTTCTAATGGGATCTTCCTCTTCTTGTTCCTCTTTTTTAGGAATACCTAAAACTATACTTTCGGCATCAACTTTAACCTTTTTGGTGGGGTCAGGAGGCGTATCAGTAAAATGTCCGTTTTCATCAACATACACCAACTGATCTTCAAGAGATAGACCAGAAACAGCATTTGCTTGTCGTTCTGCTTTCTTTTTTGCCTTTAATTCACGTTTTTTTAAACGCTTTTTTTCCCGTTCTTTCTTACCATAGGTTTCTTGTGCTCTAGCCATAGTTTATGTACTGTTTGTTGTATTTAGTTTTCGTTAATCAAATAGTGACCACCGAATATTGAGATTTGCTATCTTCCGCAAGTTATCAAAGATAGCTTTGAAGCTTTAGCTTAGCAAATACTTTGCCATAAATTTAGTCGCTTTTCACATAATTACGATGTTTTACAGTAGAAAGAGGTCATATCGTACAATAATGTTTACTTAAAATCGTATACGATATATTATATTTGTCAAGTGATAACAAAAACAAGCTTTCGAGACCAAGTCCGTGAATTTCTTCTTACGGAGATGAAACAGGGTCATTTGCAAGAAGGTCAAACCATAAATCTAGCGGCCTTAGCTAGAAAATTAGGTGTTAGCGTTACCCCTATTCGGGAAGCACTTACACAATTACAACAATCTCGTATTATTACGGCCATACCAAATCGTGGTTTTATTATTTCTGAGCTTAGCCTCAAAGAAGCTAAAGATCTTTATGAGTTGGTAGCTGATTTGGAAGTTTTAGCCATTGAAAACTCTGAATTTGATGAAGAATCGATAAAAGCACTTAAAGAACAGCAAATCGTTTTTAAAAGTGCAGAAGAGACCGTAGCACGGATCAACGCAAAGCTAGGATTTCATCGCTTACTCACAAAAAGTTACGGAAATAGCCTTGCGCAACATATTTTAGAGGATTTAAAAATTCGGATCTTTTTTTACGAGCGAGAGTTTATGGCAGATGATCTTTTGTACTCTAAATCAGATAACCAGCATGATGCCATCATATCTGCGATTGAAGATGATAATGTACCCACAGCTGCGTTAGTACTTAAAATGAATTGGATGCTGATTTTAGACTACATTCAACGCCAATTGTTAGAAGTGTTATAGAGAACAACGTCGAGTAAGCTAAGCTCTTGAAAGATAAAAAGGAAAACACTTTGATTTCTCTGCAAACATCGGAGTAGTTGAATCTCAATTATTGATTAAATTTCATTTTCAAATCTAATGGAAACGAACAAAGTCAAATTATTAAGTAATTACCAATTATTTCAACTCGCCCAAAATGACCGGTTGGATGAAGAAACGCGACGTAAAGTACATGAAGAGTTTGCGATTAGAAATATATCTGCTCTTGAAATAAAAGACTTAAAGCTAAGGTATAACAACACTTTAGATCATTCTAGAAAAAAGCTTAAAGCTAATTCTTGGAATCCTTTTTATACAGCCTTTGCTTGGCGAAGGCACTTTAATCATTTGGCTTTATTAAAAACTCAGGGGTTAAAGTCAGAAGTTAAGACGTATCAAACTCGATTTTACCTAGGCTTGTTTATTTACATGCTTCTTTTTAGTTGTGCTCTTTTACTATTTTCTAAAACATGGTGATGCAGTAAAGTATACAAAATCATTATAGTTTTTAGGATAGGTAAAAACCTGCCCTTACTTCTGTCTTTTAAGCCATTCATGAATTTAAGTTCGCTCCAATCATTGTCGACGGCACAGACTTTTACATCTACTAAGCCATTTTTTAAAAGATATTCCCTGATAATCACGATTTAAGTCCGTTTTGATTTTTGAATTGCCTTTGGGCCAGCTCACCCATAACATTTCGGTCATCTTAAGAGTTAGTTTTAATTGCAAAGATTTCTTTTCAAAATGGCCTTATCCTTACAGAAAAGATGAATAAAATCGACAGACTCGGGTTGGCTTTTAGCACAAGGTTTACCTCGGGTATATCCTTGATACAAATTAATGAATTTTAATGTAGAGACTTCTTATTCTAATTCTTTTAATACATTTTCAGCAGAACGCACAACACGGTTATAAGTGCGATAACCCCAATATGAGCAGACAACTACAAAGAATATGGCAAAGAGTATAGAGAGATTCGCCCAAAAATTTCTTTCTACCGTAAAGAAATCTTTATTAGACCATATTTTGGCAAACACTCCAGAGACCGCAAACATCAAAATGAAGCTAAGAAAAATACCAAATTGTTGAAGCTTTAAAAGGTTTTGTTTCGCCTTAGAATAATTGAGCAAAGTTTCTTTATAATTGGTGTTTGTAATATTCAAGTTTCTAATTCTTTTCAAGGAATTTAAAACTAAGATTGGAAGAATAAAGAGAACGCCCAATGTAAAAACTCCACAAGCCTGCAAATACCAAGTATCTAACTTGCCAAAATTAGTCAAAATGTGTACCCCTATTCCAAAGCAAATAACTGCCCCTATGCTCTCATAATTTGAAAGTGTTTTAAACTTATTAGTATATCTTTCTTGTGTCATGTTCATTATTATTTCATTAGTTAGTTTTTTTTGTTGCTCTAGTTGATGACTCATTTCAGACCATAGCGCTTTCATTTCTTCAATTTCCATAGCCTTATTCTTTTACAATTTGTTGTTTTAATTTCTGTTTGATTCTCGAAATTCTTGTTCCCACATTACTTGGAGTTAACCCAGTTATCTCAGCTATTTCTTCGTATTTTTTCCCTTCTAGCAGTAATAACATCAAGCCTTTCTCAAGAACATTAAGTTGTTTGATATGAGCATACATTTGTTTTAATTTATCTTCAAATTCCGGATTATAGTTTTCTGTCTGTTCCAATATTACCTTATCTATGGAAACCGTATTCCCCATCCGCTTGCTTTTTTTTAATCTTGTAAGTGCTGTATTTAAGGAGATTCGATACATCCATGTGCTGAATTTTGATTGCGCTCTGAAGGAATCAAAAGATTTCCAAAGTTGATATACCACATCTTGATACAGGTCTTTCTGATCATCACGATTATCGGTGTACATCGTGGTAATCTTAAAAATGACGCCTTCATGTTGCTTTATGATGCGAACAAATTCCTCCTTATTGGGCATTTATGACTTGTTGGTTTGTGGTATTAGTATTGAGAAGTTTGAATTTATCACATGATTTTGCAAAAAAATTAGGAGCAATTATGCTGTTCATCGAAAACTTGCGCTAATAAGTGGTTATGTGAGATTACAAACAACATTCTAGGCAAAGAAGCGTTTTTTAAAAAAGTTGGAAAAATGAATTATTTATCAAAGCAGATTGAGGCGATGGCAAAAAGAAAAAAAGCCACTTCCAAATCATTGGTCAAAAAAAACTATTCATGCGGTATCTTCCAAAACTATGATCAAATTGAGGCTAACGAATCATATATTGAAAGACAAAATCAATAGTCTGTAATTCAATTATTCTGCAGGAAATAGACTCCTATCCAATCCAGGAATCAAGTTTAGCGCATTCTTGTAGTAGACTTTCTTCAAAACTTCATCTGATAAATCTAATCCGTACATTGCCCAGAAAGCATGATATTTTTTGTAATACGGAAAGTATTCATCGTCTGACTCTAAAACTCTGAAATAAGTGGGAAACTCCTCTGGTTTCCAACTATCTTTACCAAAGAGTATACGATCTTGGTACTTTTCAAAAAACATTTTGGCATTTTTTGGCTGTCTACCCAATTCTGCAATAACAGCTGCAATACCCACATTCATATTAGGGATTTCATCAAGCAACTTCCCCAGTTGGCCTAAGTCATTTGCGTACCATCCCATATGTGCATTAATAAAATTAGTTTTGGGGTGTTTTTTAAACATGCGATGCTGCTCAGCGATAATTTGTTCCCAAGGTGCAGGGTCGATAGCAGATCGTTTTCTTCTAGGTCGAGTTTTTAATTCTAACCAACGTTCATTATCACTATCCATTGGATCCCAAAAAGGTTTTGGGTCTGCTGCATGAATCAACACAGGCACTCCTAATTCACCACACTTAGCCCAAATCGCATCTAATCTGGGGTCATCAATAGCGACACGATTTCCGTCGGTATCTTTATACCGCAACCCTAAACTTTTATAAATTTTAAGACCTTTAGCGCCTGCTTTAATATCCTTTTCTAGCTGGGCAGCTGCTTTTTCACTCCACCCCTCCTTACCTATTCCGTCAAAATCTACATTAGCAAAAACAACAAATCGATTAGGATAGTTTTTTTGAATACTCGCAATTTTGTCATTTAAACTTTCGCCTGATCCACCACTTAAGTTGACCATAATACCTTCATTCAGTTTATCCATATCATTGACCAAACCTTTTAAAGCACCCGCATCCATGTTGCGCTGATGACTGTGAACATCAATAAACGGAAATTTTGCGCTGGTAATTTCTTCCCCTTCAACGACCAAAGTAGATTTCGGGTTGTACTCCTCAAAACTCATCTCTTGAGCAAAGCTATTTGCCACAATTAAAAACGGAATTATGATTATTAACTTATTGATATTCATTTATTTATGCTATTTATATGTTTTTATTATTTAATAATTCTTGATAGGTTTCCCAGCTGTCGATATCGATCTCTTTTCCATCAGGATTCAATTCTAAAATTACATCTTTATGGGAAGCTATAATGTCCTTTGCTCCAAAATCTTTATTGAGGCCTTTTAAATCATCAAAGTATTCATTTCCAAATATCGCTGGCACTCCAGAATGTTTTTTATATTGGGTAGTAATAATTTTAGTGGGATTACCTCTCCAATTGCCCATCATTTTATTCAAGTAATTGGTATCTATTAAGGGTTGATCAGCTAACATAATTAGCACCGCATCATGTGATATTGATTTTGAGAAAAGATGATTAATTCCAGCTGTTATAGAATTTCCCAACCCGTTTTTCCAATTTGAATTTTGAACCACTATAACATTATCTAAATTAACTTCTGCTTTGATGATTTCATCAAAAGCCCCGAGCACAACGTACGTTTCGCTTGCTATAGAGTTTTTGGCTTGCTCCAAGGCATGACCCAATAAAGTGGTAGTCTTCCAGCGTAGAATTTGCTTTATTCGTTCTCCCATTCGCGAAGAGTTACCGGCTGCAAGTAGCAATATGCCAATATTGGGTTTAGTATTCATCAAGAAATTCTTATTTATTAAACCAGTAGGTGAACTTCAAAGTCAACGACCAATCACGTGGCATAAAAGGGTCGATCATTTGATTGTTCGTATATACCAAGAAAAGGTCAGAGGCTGGTGCATAACGCCATTGTAACCTTGAGTTTAGATTAAAATTACGCGATTGTTCGTTGTATTGAAAAAGTGTAGCAAAAAAAAGTTTGTTTGTGAATGTAATGTCTACTTCACTACCTATCAGCCAAAACTTATTGGTCTTCCATGGGGCTGGCAAATCAATGTGATTATAATTTAAATTGGCATTTAAACTTACATAAGGCTGAAACCGGTAACCTAAGATACTTGTAAGACTAGTGCGATTTCCCCCAGCGTAATAGCCCCCAAACCTTGCTTCGAGACCATAAGTAAATAAATTTTGTGGCTTTGAAGCAAATTTACCCCCGAAAGCATTCCATTGGTGTTTT
>ENA-ORXM01004662-ORXM01004662.1-marine-metagenome-genome-assembly--contig:-NODE-4662-length-11754-cov-40.620365_pt1 | contig 11754 bp, 12 predicted proteins | sample MGYA00237867_ERZ511480 | MGnify/ENA primary metagenome ERZ511480 (study PRJEB26309, sample SAMN06266103) | marine metagenome | isolation source: Algal blade | place: United Kingdom:Sidmouth, United... | reverse complement strand
ATATACAAATGGAAGGGTTTCATGCATCTTTATCACACCTATTCAACAACTTCGGATACTCAGAAAGACGGCAACGCTGAACTCACGAGCAAAGCGGTCACTCAATCCGTGACTCTGCCAACCGAATCCACATTGATTAACACGAAACTTCTAAAACGCGCCAGATCAGCTTTGTCCCGTGGAGTGATTTGTTGGGTGCGGCTGCCCCGAGAAGAGACCACATTGACCACCGCACTTTGACCGACTGAACCATGCAGCCAAACCCACCAACCACCACCACAAGTAAGCCTGAATTTCGCCACGCATTTTGAGACACATTACAACGACGACATGATCCCAAACGGGTCGCAGAAAAAGAACAATATTTTCCTATTCCTTGTAGATTTTATTTATACTTCGCGAAAAAACCCCAAAGCGCGGCCAATAAACCAATAGAGCCTACAATAATGTATGCACGTAATTCACCACCAGTAATAGCTTGATTTACACCGATACTGATTACCCAAGGTAGAAAGACTCCAATGAACGCACCACCAACAAAGATCGCTAGATCAGGTATCCAGTTAGATCTGCCTTGTAGGCTCAAAACCGTATCTGCCTTTTTTACATGACTAGTTAAAACAATTTCGTCATGACGAGCAAGTGTCTTAGCCTGCAATAATAGATCAGATGCGAACTGATCTATCAGCTCATTTGCAAGTTCTTTCGCCGCAGGATGCAATTCTTTTTCGAGGGTTGAACTGCTTATTGCAACTTCATTAATGGCGTTTGCCATAATCTCAGCCCTATCCCCTTACTGAAGCAGCTTTTGCTTGGCAAAGAATTCACTTTCAATAATGTGTATTTGTTTATGCAGGTCTTCTCTCCGTCTTCTTTCAGCATGCTTCCATCTATAAAAAGTATAACCGGTGACAACTACAGTAAGACTAACACCTAATATAGTAGCAATATTAGTGGCTTTTTCAGCTGATATCAGCCATTCAGCGTCAATTAACTTTAGTAAAACAAGTTCTATTACTGCCCAAGAAATAACAATCACAGTTAGTCCTATTGTTGAACCCGTAATTGTATTTTTGGCTCTTCTAGATTTAGTTGGGTCTCCTTGAGAGGTGCAATACTGAATAATCCCTAGGAACACAGATACTAATGTCAACGCACCGCCGACACCAATGGCTATGTTTGTAAGAGATTCAAGAAAATCTGTTATTGGAATTCCCGTCATTCATGCACCTATTTAAGTTTGACCAAAATTGTGTCCACTAGTTAACACCTGAATCTCTACACTATTACTAGAATTATGTGTTGTCACCATGTCTCGCCCTCGCCGTGAGCCGCCAACGCTGAACTCAACGGTTTTGAGTTGACCCTGTGACTCACATCAACACAATCCGCATCAAGAACCCTACACCTTCCGATTGGACCCTGATCACCAAAAATCCGTTGGAGTGATTTGTTGGCGGCGGCAACCCATAAAAGAGACCCCACTGACCGACGCACTTTACCGACAGAACCACACCGCCAAAACCACGAACAGTGACTACAAGAACGCTTACATTTTACCACACGTTTTGAGTCGCCTTGCCCCGTAAACGTGATCCCAAACAGACATAAGATATCATTATCGAAAAGGGCTATACCCGAACACCGAACAGACATACCGATATTAGCCAAAGAAATCGTCCAAAATTGATGAGCTAGTACACAGCGGCTCAAATAAGCCAATAGTTAAATACCGGCGTTTCTACGGAAAATAGCGGTTCCAAACTATGGGTTTATTTAGGCCATCATGTACTAGTTAGATGTCATTCCTTAGTTTGGCTACATTTGGATTCTCTGACGTTCGGCCAGCAAACTTACGGCTTCAAATCGTACGTCTTCATCAAACTTATCTTCACATATGAGGCGTCTGACAACTTGTTTAAGATCGCTATGCCATTCTATATGTTTGACATATTTTAGAGCATTGAGTTGTTCCTCTTTTGCACCATCCAATAATTTATCTACGTAAAGTTCACGTTGAACTTTCTCCCATTCATCTTGAAAAATAGGGGGGACTGGAACTGGAGGAGCAAACAACTTTTTTCTCCACTGCCTGACTATTCCATAACGATAGCTGTTCGCTAGAAATTTACCCGCTTGGTACAGAAGAGTACCTCCACCTAAAATAGTTAGAATATCTGCAACTATAGAAATATCCACTCAATCCTCGATTTCATGCCTGGTCACTGATTGTTTGAAAGTAGTTAATTTGATACAATCCTCTTCACAGAATATTTCATTCCATGATTTCTACATCACTCTGTTGAATAATGCCTGTCTTCAAAATTTTCTTAATCTTAGATTCAATAATGTTTATGTTTCCAGGAGTTTTTCTAATTACCTCGACAGGATGATATTGTTCTAAATTCAGATCCTTAATTACACCGGCACCAACAATTGAGAGTATCACGACAATTATTTCAGTACTGATTTCTTGCCTAATACGTTCGAGTAAAATAATCCCGTGCTCTCCATATGCCGTCTCTTGGTGTAACCATTCGGGTATCTGTCCATATTTATCAGTTTTTGGCATTAATAGGTCTAAAACAATCAAGCTAAATGAATTCCCTCTAGTTTTGAGAATATCATATGCTTCTGGAAGATTATCTACTTGTTCTACAGAAAAGCTGTCAGATTCTAAATTGTGTAGAAGGTATTTCAAATCATAAGCATCATCATCTATCCAAAGTATTTTCATGGCTATATCCTTAATTTATTTTCTCGATAGGCAATATAACTTCGAATGTAGTTAGATATGCATTACCCCAAAGTCGATTACTCGTAACAAATACTTTTCCTGAGTGTAGATCTTCCACAGCAAATCGCACTTGTGCTAGTCCCACTCCTTTGCCAGTACGAAATCTGTCGTTTGAGTTGACTCCTCTAGTAAATGGACGAAAAATAATACCTTCATCAATTTCCCCCTGCGTAATTCCTATACCATAATTTTGGAAAGATATTTTGTAACTCGATAAGTCATCAGAGTCCCAATCCCCAATTATTTTTATGTATCTTTCGGTTTCATATTGTGGAGATGGATAAAACGAGTATTTAACGGCATTGGATATGAGGTTTTTAAATGCTATAGTTACATCATGAACTGACATCATGATGTCAGGAAAAACGCCGTTTTTGGCAAATGGTTGTTTGATTTCACATCCTTTTTCTATTGCTTCACTTTTAAACATCTCGGATGCATCCATAAGCGCTTCGAATAGATTATGTTTTCGGAAATATGCTTTACCGATTGATGGCGGATCACCAATGGCTGCAAGCATAGTTTCGCTCATTAAATGTAACTTTTGAGATTGCTTCAATATGTGAGTTGCCATATCAAAATGCTTCTCATTCACTTTAGACAAGTCATTTGCCAGTGCATTTGCTGAAGCAGTTAGTCCCATTAGTGGGGTTCCAATTTCATGTGCTAAATGGAAATATAATGTTTCGCGTTTACGGTCTTCGATAATTCGCTTCTCTACCCGAAACGAAGAATATAGAGCGCTCCGGATAGTAGACCTTAGCCTATCAAAAAGGCTATATTGCGACTCAAGAGAATGATATATGTCATCCGTCAAAGCAACTCTATTTATAAAAACCATAACAATGCTAAGTTCGGTGTTGTCATGATCATCCGGTGTGATAGAAAGAGTCGCGGCTTCATAGTCGTAATTTTTCTCCGCGATTTCAATATACTCATTCAAAATATTTATAGGTTCAGGTATTGAACCCGACTGGCTGCTTAGAGATGAAAAAAACTGTATGAATTGCTCACCTTCAACCATAAGTTCTGAGCAATCCTGCTTACTAAGTTCTATTTGTTCAGTTTTTTTGTTATCAGGATAAACAACGTATGCAGCAAATGAATTATTTTGGTTATAGTCATTAATCAACAAAAATCCTTGATGTAATCCAAAAATGCTACAAATCTGGGGGAAGATACCTAACAAGTTATCACAGAACTCTTTTACTGGTTCATTAGCTCTTGCTATTTTGCTAATTGAAAATATATCAAGTCGTTCTGAAACTTTGTAAAGCCTATCTCTGAGTATTTTTGAGCGCTCTGCGCTCATATCGTACTTCCTAATTGAATGATAAATTAGAGCAGCCTGATTTACATAAGATTGAATATCAGTAATCTCATTTGGTTTAAATAGTCTCGTTTTGTCATAATGTACCCATATAACACCGATTGCCATCTCAGCCGCTTCTGCAATAACAAGCGGTAGTCCCAACAAAGTTACAATTTGGCTCCTCATTGTAGATGGATGAATTGAAGTCTTATTTCTCTTTTCACGCTCTACTTCATACCTTTGTGTATTCTGTATATGTAAATATTGCCTAGTCCGCATAAGCTCTGAAGACAAGCCGCTCTTGCGTACAATGGGTTCCTCGGCAATGTTTCCAGATTTTGCGACTTTGCTTAATGTCTGACCGGTAAGCAAAACAACACTCACATAACAGGATTCAGTGATGCCTCTTAATTGATCCGCAAGAATTTTAAAAAAATCAGTACTCCCTCCGGGCCGTTCTCCCTTTAATTGCTCGGTTAAAGTTGTGCTGGCCTGCTGAAACAATTGACGATTTTTCATATCTGCGGATCTCGCAATTGCAACAGCAGCATGATTAGCAAGCGATTTAAGCAGTGCTTGTTCATTATGTGTAAAAGCTCGTTGTTTCTTGTCATAGAGGTATAGTGCTCCTACGACTTCATTCTGAAGCAACAATGGTACAACAATCATTGAACGGAAATCTAGCTCTTTTAATTCTGGATTGGCATCCATATCACTAAAAATGTCATGAGAGATATATAGTTCACCAGTTGTGATTACATGGTGAGTAATACCAGTACCTAACTCTAATCTTGAGGTAGTTGTATTTGCTTCTGTTGGATACTGAAACATCTGGGAAACAATATAATGTTCATCATATTGTTTGATTAATCTAATAACACTAAGCGGTGTTTGAGTTAATTTGATTGCCCCTTGTGCAATCGCGTTCAAGGTGGTATCAACGTCTGTTGCAGCAGAAACACGTGCAATTATGTCAAACAAAAATTCATTTGTATTAACGTTCTTGATCGCTATCGCGGCAAGGTTGGAAAGTGTTTTCAGAATCGCCTGTTCATTAGGTGTAAAAGCTCGCTGTTTCTTATCGTAAAGATATAGTGCACCAACTACTTCACTTTGAAGCAACAACGGAACCACTATCATTGAACGAAAGTTTATTTCTCTCAGTTCTGGATTGACTTCATTATCATTGGAGATGTCGGAACATATGTATAGCTCCCCAGTAGTTATGACATGATATGTAATACCCATGCCCAAATCTAATCTTGAGGTAGTTGTATTTGCTTTGGTTGGATACTGGAATACACCTGTTACCTCATATTGCCCCCCTTGTTCCTGTTTAATCAGCCTGATAACACTTAGATCTGCATGAACAAGCTCAAGAGCTCCACGAGCAACAACTTGTAAGGTCGAATTTAAATCGGGGGTATTTATAATATCTTGACTAATGCGATACAGAATTTGTGAATCAATCTGGACATCTCTATCAAAGCTATCATCTTGTAGTGTCATTACAATAAGCTCCTAATGTAAAATTGGATAGAGCAAAAATCAGTAAGGCATTTATTGGATATGAGCCAAGGTTCAATAATCTTTACTACTATATGAGTAGGTATTTCACAATGGGAAAATCCAATTTGAGGATTCAGGTTACATCAATTAATTTCTGTCTAGGAAAATCTGTATCGAGCACTATTACTACTACAATAGTTTGACCCCTATGGCATTATCTTCAGGCTACTCTCGAAATCAAATACATATAACCAAGCTTACAAAACACACAAAAACAGCTAGGTTACTGCCTCCCAGCAAGCAGCCAACGCAGCCGTCACGGGACAAGCAGTCACCCAACCCGTGACATCAAAAACCGAACCGCCATTGATTTATCACGAAACTTCTAAAACGCGCCAGATCAGCTTGTTCCCGTGGACGAACAGTTGGCGGCGAGATTGCCACGCGGAAACTACACCGATTGGCAAGATTGACCACCCAAAAAACTATGCCAAAACCAACAACTTTGATACAAAGACAGAAAAGCCACTTTAACCCGTGACTTGGTGCGGTTTTCTTTGCGGCTCGAACCATCAATTCTCACAATAGAACAATCCGAGCAAGGTAAACCAGCAGCCTCGAATCAAGTACTCAGTTTGGCATGGGCAACATCCGACATTGTCACCAAAGAGACCAGATTCTTGCCGATGCCAAACGACACTTTACCGACCACATCGCCAAAGCTCGACCTAGAATCGAGATCCGCTGCGCAGACCCCGCTGACCGTTCGTGAAATTTCGCCACGCACAGACCACAACTCAAGCAAGATCCGCACGTCCCAAATCTGAGCCACACAGACCACACCCAACCCATTTGCGGATCCCCCAACCGCCGCAACAATCACCAAGCCGACGCCTGTGACTCACACAAAATCGACAATTTCGACCGAGTATTCCATCACGCAAACCGTGACTTTCGACCACATGCCTCGAACGCACCGAGAGAGTTATTAGTTAGCATTAGATGCCTCGATGCGTAATACTTCACCCTGTAGCGGCAACAGGAAGTCTGAAATTGATTCAGGCAAAATGTCGGGAAGTAGTCTACCTTTTTCACATAAACAAACATCACGTAGTATCGTGTCTATGGTATGATAACCATTCGCAAACATTTTTTTCAGATCGTTTGAACTCCATATGTTTTCTGTGTTCTCACGCCTTAAATTATGGCTCACAGCTTCATCATGCCAAACACATGTAGACCCGTAATCAGCCATGAAATCAGGTTGTTCTCCAAATGGGAATTCGCAGTAAAACATCTCGAAAATAGCTGCTCTATCGGAGAATATTTTCTGTCTTTCAAGCTGATCTGAAAAATGAGATAAACCACTGGCAGTTTGACGATAGTCCCATCTCTGATGTTGCGAGACACGTGGATATTTCGCTTCGAAAATTGCTACTTTACAACAACTATTTGAAGAAATAATGATTGTTGCATCACAACCCATAACTCGTTCGTCCGAAATCGGTAAACGATATGATGTTGCAGATAAGCCGTTTTGGCTATGAGAATTGATATATCTTCTAAAAGCACCAGTAAAATTCGAAGTGTAATCATTTTCGTCGGTAATGTACCCATGGACTAAATCACTTCTGATCTCTCTGTCAGAGAGCATAGCAAAACGACAAATTTCAGAAATCTGCATTGGTCTTAGTTTAAGCTTTTCGTCGCTCAACTCTGGCACATTATCCTCTCAAACAACTGTTTCTAATGGCTCCCCTAACTAGTAACTTCTCTTACCACCAATCCGCAGATCCGACCTTGCTTTGAGGCGGCAACGCAGCCGTCACGGGACAAGCGACCAATCAACCCGTGACATCAAAAACCGAACCCACATTTTTTCACCTCGAAACTTCTAAAACGCGCCAGATCAGCTTGTTCCCGTGAACGAAGAGTTGGCGACGGCATTGCCACAAGCAGACCACACCGATAGGCAGGATTGACCGCCCCAAAAACCGCGCCATAATTGACAACTTTGACGAAAAGACAGAAAAGCCACTTTAACCCGTGACGTACTTCCAAACCCGTGACTTGGTGCGGTTTTCTTTGCGGCTTGAAGCATCAACTCTCACAATAGAACAGTCCGAGCAATGTAAACCAGCACCCCTCGAATCAAGTACTGAGTTTGGCTTTGGCAAAGTCCGACACCATCACAAAAAGACTAGCATCTTGCCAAGGCCAAACTGCGCCTAACAGACCACATCGCCAAAGCTCGACCAAGAATCTAGACCCGCCGCGCAGACCCCGTTGCCCGTTCGTAAAAATCGCCATGCAGTAGATAGATCAAACCACATCAGACCCGCCGACATCGCAAGAATCAACCTCAACCAATTTGCGGATCAGAGTCAATCGTTTCCATTAATCAAGCGGGCCAAACCCGAACACCTGTACGGCTTCAAGCTCTGGAGGTGAAACGAATTCACGATTCTATATCCACCCACTGGCCATCTTTTAGCATCTCCAATTTGCCCCACTCAGGCGTTCCAAGATTTCTGCCTTTAATCCGAACAGGTGTGATCCAATCATGTTGGCAATGCTCTAATGGATCATCAATTTCAATCCAGTTTGTTATTTTGACCCCAAACTCACTATCAGCGTAACTTTCTGCATCCTCAATGTTTTCAAACCAGGTATCTGAACGAGAGTTACTGTCATCTGAGGTTATATATTCGAAAAAGAATACTCCATCTGGGCTATCGAATATCATCACCCGTTTCACTTCGGCATGGCCTTGTACGTCAGCACATTTTCTCATATAACAATACACACAATTTAGGCTTTGGTTGTATATACTAACCGATTCACTCCGCTACCTAGATCACTGTACGAATACACACGGACAAAGCCATTTTTCTGTGAACTCGACCGCCCCAAAAGACGGCAACCCTAGCGTGAGGCGCAGCGGTTGACGCCCGTGACATCCATCAATGGAATCCGCAAACACTCCGCACGAAACTTCGATTGGAGCCTGATCATAGCTGTCCCCTCGACGCAAAGTTGGCGACGGCAGTGCCACAACTAGACCACATTGATGAACACGATTGCCCCACCCACACTGGCCGCCAAAAACCGAGAACTTCGACCAAGCGACAGCCCAATTTCCAACAACTAACTTCGAATAAAGTGCTAATTATTGCAAGAATGCACGTAGTACAATCATTATTAACAATTGCAGAACGGTTACTATCAACAGAATGGCACCAAGATCCTGCAAAACAGCGGCTCCCATATTTAAAAAGATTAAGCCCAGAACTCCGGTAGAAATGCTCCATATTAGCAAGCCATTCGGCTTTTTTTCCCATTGAGTATAAATTAACCTGAGTCTGTCTAATACATCAGAAAATTCTGTCCAGTTATCGTAGCTTGCTCCTACTGTCTGTATCTCAGCCTCTGTAGAATTGTGTTTTTCTGGCTCTAAATCTAATTCGCCGTCTTGCGATGGTACGTCCTCCACCAAATGTTCTACTGTAGGTAGCGGTTCTGCGTGTGTCTGTTCATCATGGAGAGAGCTTATAATTTCGTCATCAGGTGCTATAGGGAGAGTAAGAGCAGAGCCTGACGAAATTTGAACTTCTGGAGCCGACTCCAAATTCAAATCCAAAGAAGGCGTGTCATTCGGCTCATTTGCTGTCACAGAACCACTGATGAGATCCGAAGCGATATGCCTATGTTCTGCAAAAATGGATTGCTCTAGAGCTGGAATTAGACTTTCACCAATTTCGTGAAGATTCTCTTCGTGAAGATTCATCCATTGAGTATTGATTAACGCAATTGGGACAGAATCAAGGGGAACTCCACGGTAAAGAATTGGAAAAACATTAAGGCCGATTAATTTGGCATAACCTATTTCAATCCCGACCCATTCCGATGCCTTTGCGTCTGGAGATAGGATAACAACCAAACATCGTGCCCGGTTTAGATTATCTTCAATAGCCCTCTGCCAACTTGGCGTGCCGGGGACGAGTTCAGATTCATCATTCCAAACGGTGAATCCTGCGTTTTGAATTTCATCTCTAATGAGTAACATAAACTCACTGTCATGCCGACTATAACTTAAAAAAACATCGAGCGGTTTATGGTTATCATCTTGATACTTTTTATCGATAATAGAATCTTTCGAATAAACAGGCTCAGGAAGATTCATTTCTTTCTCACTGACAAATTCGTTTTGCTCAATTAGCAGCCGAAGTTTCTGATTCCCTGAGTTATATTCGTGCGCGCCTGAGATAAGTTGTTCAATACGGCCATTTGCATCGGCCCACTCAACTAAGCTAAAGATCATTTCCTTCAAGTTAGAACCATGAGTAATAGTATTTAAGTTTTCATTCAACTCAATTCGAACCATAATGGCTAGATCTGATGCTGAACGAAATGCATCAAGTAGAGCTTCCTGAATTTGGTTAAATCTTTCTCCTGATAGTGCCATATCTAAAACCCATCTTGGACATCTTGGTTGAATTTTCAGAACAAGGTAGCCCCGACCGACCTGATAGACGCCAACGCAGCCGTCACGGGACAAGCGACCGCTCAACCCGTGACATCATAAACCGAACCGCCATTGATTCATCACGAAACTTCTATAACGCGCCAGATCAGCTTGTTCCCGTGGACGAATAGTTGGCGACGGCAACCGACAAAACAGACCAACGCACAGTGACCGACAAAACTACGTCGCCAAACCCATAAACAATGATAACAAGTAAGCCTGAATTTCACCACCGACCTTGTAAGACTTTATTAAAGAAACCCCGCTAGCACTTTCTAAAAACACGGGAAATTATATTCGCTAATCAAATCTGACAGCCGCCTCGAGTTCTCTTTGAATTTATCAAACGCCCTAGTATGCTGCAATATTTGCTGTTTATCTTTAACAATGATGGTTTTATGGTATATGCCAGACTCAGGATGTGGCACTCGATGAACATGTGCAACATTGTCACCAAAGATGATCATGTCATGTACTTCTTTCATATTGCGCCAAGCTGTTTCAAGCACGATTCCAACATTTACACCTGCATCTTGCTGATCCTTTAGAATATTGCTGATTTCCAAGCTACAAAACTCACCGTTAACAAATAACGCGTCCGGCAAAATGAAAATACGTAAAATCTTGGCACCTCTTTGAATGGCTTTTGTGTTTTCCTCAAGATATGTCCTAAGTCCGTCGGTTTTCCAGTTTTCGATAAATTTTGATGAGTTTTCCGTTGCACTTAGAAGTGAATGCGAAGCATGAACCGCGCGGACTATTTCACCACCCTTTACCTGTTGCATATCACGAGTAGCCCACTCGTATGAGCTAGTTTCTAGTAGTGCATCTCCCAGTGACAAGGAATTTTCCCTTGTCACTTTTTGTGCTTTAGTGGTCATGCTTTCTATTTTTTCAACAAACCAATTTTTAAAATCAACATCCTCGATTTGCGAAACACAATTTGCGAGTTGATTTGTTGACGAGCTAAATTCTTCATCTAAAAACTTCAAAAACTTTGGGGAATGTGGCTCTATATTCTTTTTGTGCTCAAGTGAATCATTAGGGTGATAGGTATTCAGGTATTTTTGCAACGATAGATGCTCAGAATTAGAATTAGCTAGAGCGAATATAAGTGAATCCAATTGGCCCTTGGCTTCAAAGTGTTCAATCACATCAAATGCCATTTCCGATAAATTGGAATTATTGCTTGCTATATTTCTAAGATTCACATTGAGTTTGAATCTAATCATTCTCCTAAGAGCCCTGTCATTAGGGTAAGTTGCTATTATGACTTGGTGGAGCATTTCTAGCTGTTCACCATCCATTTTTGCCACCGTAGTTCCTTTGGTTTTGGTGCATTGTTAGTAATGAGTTCGTTACCACGATAAAGTTATGAAATTGGGCAACATTTAGAAATCAGGATTATACAATCATCGCAACAGAATTTTGGGTGTATCTGACAGTAAGATGAATTCAGAAACGCGGTGAGCACCATTTTTTTCCGACCGACTAGAGAGACGTCAACGCTGAGTTCAGGCGACAAACGGTCACTAACCCGTGACTCCCACCAACGGAACCCACATCGGCTCACACGAAACTTCAAAAAATGCCGTGATCAGTTTGTTCGCC
>ENA-ORXM01004659-ORXM01004659.1-marine-metagenome-genome-assembly--contig:-NODE-4659-length-11758-cov-3.160603_pt1 | contig 11758 bp, 9 predicted proteins | sample MGYA00237867_ERZ511480 | MGnify/ENA primary metagenome ERZ511480 (study PRJEB26309, sample SAMN06266103) | marine metagenome | isolation source: Algal blade | place: United Kingdom:Sidmouth, United... | reverse complement strand
CGTAAAACAGCATGTAGACTGCTATAATCTTTAGCAGAAACAGTTATCAGACTATCAACTTCTTTCTTAAATGATGCCGGAACCAACTGTGAAAATACCTGAAATGATATTAAAAAAAATCCAATAAAGAAATAACTTTTCATATCATCTAATGAAAGCAAAGGTAGGTCAGATTCGTTTTTTTTGATTTGAAAGGGCATAGAAGAATTTACAGCAAATCAAGAAAATCAGATTTCTTTTGTCTAGATACAGGTATTTTATAATTAGGCTTTAAAATCACGTAACCATCAGTTTTTAGAAACTCTTTTATCTTGTTAAGATTGATGATATACGAATTATGTATTCGAAAGAATGATGCGTCTGGTAATATAGCATTTACCTCTTTCAATTTTTTAGTAAGTACTATTTTTTGTCCGTCTACAAGGTAAATAGTACTATAATTACCATCAGACTCAGCATACACAATTTCATCACTTTCTAAGAAAACTAGCTTGCCATCAGTATTAAATGTAATTTTTTTATGGACTGCGTTTGAATTGAAATTCAGTAGAATTTTTTCTAGACGTTCGGCCGTATAATTCTTGGCGTTATATTTCTTTATTTTAGTTAGGGTTTCTTTTAAGTCATCAGTATCTATTGGTTTTAGTAGATAATCAATGGCCTCATTCTTCAAAGCTTTAATAGCATATTGGTTGTAGGCCGTAGTGATAACAACAGGAAAATTTTTATTGGTAAGTTTTTGAATGAACTGAAAACCATCCATAGTTGGCATCTCAATGTCTAAAAACAGACAATCTGGTGTATTTTTTTCTAAATGTGAAAGTGCTTCAAAGGGGTCGGTAAATGATGCCGAAACGTTAATTTCATTACTAAAATTCGTCAATTCCCAAGAAAGACTTTGTAGTGCTTTAATTTCATCATCAACTAGAACTGCCTCAATCATAATTCTGACCTCTTTAAATAGAAAGTTAATCAAATATAAGATGATCTAAAAGTTAACCTAAGAAATATGTATCAATGGATGTTATTCAAGTATAAGTGGTTTAAAAAGCGCTAAAAATAGTTTTTACTACAAAAGCCCTACTTATTTCTTACAAAACAAAAATTAGTATGAAGATTTACGATTAATTCTTTCTTTATGAACTGGTTTTGTTTGCCATTCATACATGATACCATACCGTTTGTACATAAAGATTTTTATCAATGGTTTACTGGCTTTAAATTTAGACTGTAGTTAAAGTAGCACCTTGGTTCCCGGTGGCCTATTTGAAACAAGTCATTTGTACAAATAAATCTAGGACCATGAAAAGATGTTTGGTAACGTTTAGTTTTTTGATCTTGACACTTTTGATAGCAGTCATAATTGAAAACACGAATAAAAGCATTATAGAAGAAAGCGTGCTGGCTAGTTCAGAAGGTATTTCTTCTGAAATTTTACAGGTTGACAAAGAAATATCTGCTGTAAATAGCCAAACTAAAAAGTAAAATTTGCCAAGGAGACCAACACTATGAAACACCTACTTCTTAAAATTGTTGCTTTTGCGCTTTTAGTGGTATTTTGTGCATTTTTAATGTCACAAGCAAAAGTGAAGTCAGAAACAATTTACCCTGAAAATTTCTATGGTAAATATGCACTTCAATCTACAGGAAATCTAAATCAACCTCTAGATGGGGAAATTTATTTTGAAACAGCAATTGCAACGAATAGAAATAGCCATAAAGCTTCTATTTTAAAACTTAGGCTTGGCTCTAAAGACAAAAATTTTACCCATTCGATAGAATTTATAATATCAAAGGCCAAAATGAATCAAATAGCAAGTGGCTCCTATGAAGTTTCACAAAAATCAAGAGGCTTTTTAAAGAATTTTGACGGGGTTTTCGGCTTTGCGAACATTAGTTCGCTTGGAGAGTTGCCTTTTTTTACCAAAAGTGGAGAAGTACGTATTGATTTTGTGGACGCTGATATTGTGAAAGGAGCGCTTAATGTAAGTCTACAAAACGCCAACGGAAAGTCAATTAATCTTGAAGGTGATTTTGTCGCTTTGAAATAATATTTGAGTAGTTATTTTAAGAATAGAAAAGATAAAAAAGTATTAATAATACGTTGATTATGTATTAAAATAAGAGCGCTTGTTGTAGGAGAATTAACATTTATAATTGTATTTTTAAATTATATTCCCCTTTTTTAAGTAAAATTAAAAACTATATGTTGAGAAATAAAACTTCGTTTTTTAACTTATTGATAAAAATAGAATAAATGGGAAACTCTTAAAATTTTATGAAACTGCCAATCCAAAAGGTACGGTCTAGGGTATGCGTTGTAAATAAGAACGTGTAACTGTTCTAGTAACGGGACTCGCCTAGTGAATTGTTGCGACTTGGACACCTAACCAACTTGTTGGCTAAGGTGATTTGCTCGATTATAGGTTTCGGGGGAACTACCTGAATCAGCACCACTTGTAGCAAGTATTGATTTTGATACATTAGAAGGGCCGTACGGTTTGGCGGTATCATATATAAAATTGAAAAAAGCCAGAAACTAAGCTTCTGGCTTTTTTGTTGCCCATTGTACCATTCACACATAATTTTGGTCAAAATGTACAATTGTAACTTTTTTAGCTGCGATGTTGTTTACTTTTTGAAAATGGAGGTACTAACCACTATAAAAACCATAAATTATGAAAACAATGAATTACTTTTTTCTTTTGTCCTTATTGATTGTAGGACAGTCTTGCTCAGAACCGGAGTTAAACAATGTAGAACTCCTAGCCACAGACTTATCCTACTCTAAAACATATCAATCTGAATATTTAAACGGATTGGAGCTTTATATAAATGCAGCAATCAACACCCAGTTAAAGCTTAAGAAACAAATTGCGCAATTGAAAGAGGCAATTGATGGAGGTCAAAAGGACTTGACCCCTAAATTAGAGGTAGCGCAGAAGAACGAAGCGAATGTACTAGAATACCTCAATAATCTCAGGGAATATAGAGCTCCAAAAGGAGGTAAATTTCCACCACGACCACCTCGCGGCTGTTTTATAGAACCAGAAACAGGATGTATTCCAGAAATTAATCTATCTATTTTTAGAGGAATTCAAATTACCAAAAATCTTGAAGAACCCGAGGTTGTAATTCGTGATACAAAAAACCGAGTAGTAGGAAAAGGAGATAAAATATCGCTGACAAAAGAGGGACTTAAGGTCGTGACATTAGATGCAGATTTCAAAGGTGATGCAACCTTGTTTATTTCAGTAAAAACTGAGTTGAGCAGAAATGATATGGTACTAGAAATTCCGGTAGTCAGAAACTAATAGTATTAAAATAACTAATCTTAAAGTCCTTTTCTTTCTAATGTAAAGGACTTTCTTTTATGAACTATTTTAGATACATATTGTTTTTAGTAATGGGTCTGCAGCTCACATGGTCGCAGACCACAGCTGAAAATATTGATACTGTTTTTGACAAGGGCTTAATGTTTCATTATGTCAATAAAGACAGTACCTACTTTTATTATGAAAAAGTAATTACGCTTGCTAAGAAACAAAATGATATTGAAAGTTTACTAGTTGCTCTTAGTTACTTAATAAACGCAAACAATAATTATTATGATCTTGAAAATTATGGTCGCAATATACTTCGGGTCGACTCATTAATTCAGAAAAACCCAAGTATTGATAGTTTGCCTATGGGGCGTTCTTTCAAAGACAACCTCATATTCGACAAAGGATCGTACTATTATAACTTAAAAAATTATAGTACGGCACAAAAATACTTTTCGCAATACTATACAAAATTGAAAGCCATATCTGTAAATGACCTTGCGGCATTTGATATCGATATGATGTCGGCAATCTATAGTTACCTCGGCTTAATTCACGGGCATACTGGTAAATACGAACAAGCGGAATTTTATTTCAAAAAAGATATTGCCTGGGTAAATACCTATAAAGATAGTCTCGAAGAGTGGCAATCTACCCTGTACAATACCAAAAAGTTATTATCTCAGGTATATGAAGTTCAGAATAAGCCTGCCAGCGCAAATAAATTACTAGTAGAAGCGCTGGAATTCTACGATTCTCAAAAGCACAATCCTCAGTACAAGAATAACTTTATATCAACAGGAATTTTGCTAGCTAAAAACCACATTGCCCAAGATGATTTTGGTAGTGCTATTACAGTTCTCAATCAAAATCAATTAGAAGCAGTAGAAGATAATCCGTTTTTGAAAGAAATTGAGGTGATTTATGGTGATGCCTTTCTAGGCATGAAAAATTATACTCAAGCACAACGATACTATGAAAATGCACTTAGAAACTATCAAGCATATCGTCAGAGTAGTCGACATCAAGATGTAGCAATGGCACATGGCAAAATAGCTGAGTTGTATTTGTACAAAGCTAATTATGAAGCAGGTATGCAAAGCATTCTAAGTGCTTTAAATTCTTCTGGAGCAGAAATCAGACTAAATGCAATGGATGAAAACCCAAATCCAGAAAACGTTTTTTCAAAAAGACAGTTGTTACAACTACTCGATATAAAATTGCAATTGTTAATGCAGGCTTATGAAAAAACCCAAGATATTTCATACCTGAATAATGCGCTAAAAACTAACAAATACGTGCTCTTGACTTTCGACCTGCTAAAAAAAGAATACGACAGTAAAATCGATAAACGATTTTTGGCCGAAAGTGTATATCCTATTTTTCATAGAATGATGGAAGTGACTTTCATCTCCTATCAAAAGAATAATTCAAAAGAAGTACTTCAATTAGCAATAGATATTACAGAAAACAATAAAGATTTTTTGCTATTGGAAGCCCTGAGAAATGCCAGCGCTACTGAATATGGAGAAGTACCTAAAGCCTTAATTGATAAAGAAGCACAGCTACGTTCGAAAATAACATATTTAGAAAAAGAAATCTTTAATAAAACGGATTCTAAAGATGAATTTTCAAACCAATTATTCAAGTTAAAACAAGAATATTATAGCTTTTTAGATACCTTGAAACTTAAGCACCCCAACTATCATGATTTGAAGTATGGAGGTAAAAAATTGGATATAGAAACGTTACGTAATACTCTGATTGATGAGGAGAACACTATAGTTTCCTATACCATCGGAGAAGCGTTCCTTTACACTATAGTTCTCAATAAGTCAAAAGAAAGATTTTTAAAAATACCTTTTACAGAAGAAGATAGGGCAGATGTGCGCACTTTTTACAAATTGCTTTCTAAACCAACTATTTCTTTGTGGAATACGGATATATCAGTAATTGGCAAACGTCTTTTTGATAAAATATTAAAAGATCCTTTATTAAATTTTGAAGCGAAAAACCTTACTATCATCCCTGATGATGTGCTTCATTATCTTCCTTTTGATATGCTTATTGAAAATGAATCATACCTTTTAAATGAGAAGGCTATTAGCTATGGAAATTCGCTAACTTCATTATTCGAATTGAAGGAAAAGAATTCATCCCAAAACAATCGATTACTGGCGTTTGCTCCAGAATTCGAGGGTGCCGTCGCTCAGTCGTCAAAGACTCAAACTCGTCAATTCGGGAAACTCATTTACAATGACGATGAGGTTATCAGTATTTCTAATTTTTTCGAAACCGATATTTTTATAGATGCCAAAGCAACCTTAGAGGCTTTCAAAAATGAGGCGTCCAAAGCGAATATTGTTCATTTGGCTACGCATGCTTCTGCTAATGATGAGTTTCCTGATTATTCCTATCTCGCCTTTTCTGAAACCAACAGATTTGAGGAAGAACAGATTCTTTATATAAAAGATTTATATAATATGAAATGGGATATCGACATGGTCGTCTTAAGCGCCTGTCAAACCGGAATAGGAAAGTTGCAGCAAGGGCAAGGTATGCTCAGTCTTTCAAAAGGATTTTACTATGCGGGCGCAAAATCGTTAGTGCATACACAATGGAAAATTAATGATAAGAGTACGGTGAAGTTGATGGACTATTTTTATGAAGCTCTAAGTACTGGTGCAACCAAATCTGAAGCTTTGCGCACGCCAAATTAAAATATCTTGAAACTACCGATGACAATGTATTAAAGCATCCTTATTATTGGGCAGCTTTTATGGTTTCCGGAGATATCGCACCTGTAGCGGAAAATTATTTTTGGTGGTATTGCTTAGCTACGACCGCTATCGTTTTTTTAATTGCTTTGCTTTTCTTCAAAATGAAGAAGCGTACAATAACTTCAAAATGAGTATATTAATAGGTATAAAATCTTTTCTTTGAACGCCACGAACCAACCATTAACTATTAAATGAAAAAGCACTTTTTTTTTCTAGTACCATTTCTTTCTTTTTATATATCAATGTTTAGTCAAGAACAAGGAGCTCTTTTAGAGCTTGAATTACAGGCTGATTCACTTTATTTTGACTTGGTAAATTCGCGAGATCAAGCGAGTTACCTTCACGAAAATGCGCTTCGCGATGAGGTCTTGAAAATGTATTCAGATACAACTACAGGGTCCTACAAGCAATCGCTGGCAAAAAAGTATGGCTCACAAGCTCTTTTTTTAATGGAAAAGCATGAGTATGCAGCGGCTATTAAAGCTTCTGAAAAATCTATTGCGCTCCTCAATCAAATAAACAAACCAGATTTGGTTTTCAAAGGGTATTTATATCGTTTTCTCTACCATCAATATGCCTATAGTGGCGACTGGAAAACGGCTTACCCACTTACTAGAAAAACCTTGAAGATATTTAAAGACACTTTGGTAAACAACCACAAATTGGTTGCCGATGTGGAATTTGATATTGGTTTTGTAGCCTCTCAGTTTGGTGATATTACAACAGAGATAAGACAGTATGAGTTGGCCAAAGACAAATACATTTCTTTTCAAGGAAAAAACTCTTATGATGTCGGTCAAAAATATATGCACCTCGGTACGGTATATGATAATATTGGGTACTATAAGAAAGAACTGAACTGTTATCTTGAGGCTATTAAAATTTGGGAAGCTATTGATTATCGCGATAAAAGCTACCAGGCCATTGCTTATGGAAATTTATCTACGTGGTACTTACAACATGGTGATTACGAAAAAGCGGAACAGTTTTTAATAAAACGAGAAAAGCTGGTTGAGGAACATAAAAAAACAGGAAAAGACTGGTACAACGAAACCTTTTTGGGACGAACAGAAATTGGGACCAAACGTACATATGCTGATCTATATTTGAGGCAAAAAGATACTTTAAAGGCTGCCGCAATCAATAATGAAATTCTAAATAAATTAGTGAACTATGATATTAATGATAAACGAAATGACCCCAACAATCTTGGCAGTATAAAGAATTGGATCAAATATAGAACGATTATGGAGCTCCGGTTCAAAGCCGATATTGTTCAAAAAAGAAACCCTGAAGAAGCAAAGGTATTGCATGAACAAGCCTTATCAATAAGAAAAGAAAATGAACTAAAAGAAAGCGGTTTGCAAGACTGGCTTTTTCTGATTCGATATTATTTAAATCGTGATAATTATGAAAATGCTGCTGCAATACTTGAGGAGAGTATCAAAGAGGCAACAGATAGAACTGACGATTATGCCCTGATGAGACTATACGGAGAGAAGGCGCGACTCAATTTTAAGCAAGATGCCGTGGCAAACATAAATGAAACGTATAAAAATTTGTTTAAAATGTTTCAAAAGGATGTTGCTGCGAATATCGATATAAAAGAGTTGAGCTATGAAAATTGCAAACCCTATGGAAATAAACCTATACTACAAATAGTGACTCAAGCTGCGGGGCACTATGTTTCACTTTTTGAAAAGGGAAAAGATTCAGAACATTTGAGAATCGCACACAACCTTAGCAAATTGGCTAGCGACATGTTTACTACCAACAATCAAGACTTGATTTATAACGATCAGAGTTATGGTGTTGTAGAAGAAATCAATGAGGGCTTACTAAAAACAGCCCTTTTGTTGAATGACGAGGTGAACCGAAGTGAGGTATTGCAAAAAATTGAGCAATCAAAATCTCGGTATAGCTGGAAAGCTTTTTTAAGCAGTAATGAACGTAAGAATTTAAACATACCAGATTCCATTTTAGAACTGGAACAAAATATACAAGCCGAGCTCCATTTTTATCGAAAGTCACTATTTATTGATAACAATGTAGATGAAGAAAAAACCAAGCTTTGGAAAACCAAATTATTGGATGCTGAACAGCAGTTAGATTCATTAGAGCTTTCGCTTCAAAGCAAATATCCGAAGTATCATAACCTAGTTCAAAAAGCGTTTGATCCGGCAGCCATAAAAACAACTTTGACTAAAAATCAAAAGTTGATCAATTATGTTTTCGGAAGCGAAAATGTGTATGCATTTGTCATTTCATCAAACAAAATTGAATTACTTGAGATTGGTAATAAGGAAGTCATTATCAAGCAAATTCGAGAACTTCTAAAATCCCTAGAAAATAGAACCTCGCAAGCCTATAAAACTTTCGCAAAAGCGCTCTATCAAATACTGCTGCCAAATGCGATACAGAAAAAAGGCAATACTAAAGAATTAATTTTTGTTCGTGATCATTTGCTGCATTACGTACCTATGGAAATTTTAATGGATGCTGATGATAAATTTCTTTTGCGAAATCATTCGGTGAGTTATGCGCCATCGCTGCTATTATGGAGTGAGCAATTAAAGGTAAAAAGAACAAAACGAAATAAAATGGGAGTTTTTGTTCCGGTATATTCTAAAAAATCTAAGGAAAACCCTGAACGGGGTGATTTTTCAGAATTAATAGGTGCTGCTTCAGAAGCAGAAGCCATTGCTTCTATTTTTGATTCAGATATCTTTTCTGGTGAAGCTTCAAAAAAATCAGTTTTCAAGAACAACGCCAATCAATATGATATTTTGCATTTGGCCATGCATGCCGATTTAAACAATACCGATACTGAATTTTCGAATCTCACTTTTTCTTCAGACGTAGAAGAAGGCAAACTCTTTGTATCTGAATTATACGGAATTCCGATGAATGCAAACCTTGCTGTTTTAAGTGCCTGTAATACGGGTACGGGTGATCTAAAAATGGGAGAAGGTATAATGAACATTTCAAGAGCTTTCACTTACGCAGGGGTGCCAAGTACAGTTACCAGTCTTTGGAAAGTACCTGATGATAAGACCGCTTTGATCATGATCTCTTTTTATAACTATCTGAAACAAGGTTTACCAAAGAACAGAGCCCTACAACTGGCAAAGTTAGACTATCTACAAAGCACCGATGATGACCTTTTAAAACACCCTTATTACTGGGCCGGATTTGTGGTTTCTGGTAATATTGATCCTATTATAGGTGGTATTTCCAATTGGTGGTGGCTGCTCTTGCTTCCTGTAGTAACACTCTTGTGGTGGTATCGAAAAAATCGAAAATCAGTCTAAAGCTTTTAATAAATCTTCAGCAGCTTTGGTTTTAAATGAACCCATTTGAACTAGCTTTGCAAGCTCTATTTCTGCTGATTTGATAGCTCCTAATTTCAAATGTGCTAAGGCTAAGTACCAGGTAGCGCGATCTTTTAATTCTCCATCAGCATCGATATATCCTTGCAACAACGGAATTGCTTTTTCATGATTTCCTAATGCCATTTGTACAATTCCACCGTAAAAATCAATATAACCATCCTTTTGTTTGGTAGTTAATTGTTCGGTAAGCTGTAACCACAATTCGTAATCTTTTGCCTCATAGGCAGCGAACATTTGGGTTTGCAGGTCTTCAAGTTCATTACCTCGCTCAATAGGGTGTACCACGTTATCATAAGGCGTAAAGTTTGCGGCATATAAATCATCCGTATTTACATCAGACCCATTTAATAAAAACAACCAAGAACCCAAACCAACTAGCAGCGCTATAGCTGCTGCAGCTAGCCATGTCCGCATTCGAATGACCTTTGGCTCAGCTTGAGCGGCCTGATTATTCAATCCAGAAAACAGCTGTTTAATTTCGAGACGATCATCCTTTTTCAAGGATTGCTGTAGTTCTTTTTGAAACTCAAAATCAGTTGCAAAATCAGTATCAGTCTCGCAAAGGTTTTCCACCTCGGCCAATTGACTTTCGGAGAGGGAACCTTCGAAATATCCGTTAATCAATTCTTCCTTATTCATCCTTATTGTGTATTAGATTTTTTAAAGATTTTAGACATCTTGATTTTTGACTTTTAACAACATCTTTGTTTTCATACCCTTGTTCAATCCTAATTTCATCTAATTTCATGCCTTGCACATAAAAGAGTTCTAAAATTTCGCGACATTTTTCACCTAGCTTTTTAAAGTTGGTGACCAATTGCCGCTGGTATTCGTTGGGGCCTTCATCGTCAAATACATCTTCCATCACAGCTGTTTCATACTTGTCAAAAATATAATCCTCATCAGCGATGATTTCTTTTTTGCTATCTCTAAAATGTTTGAAGAGCATGAATTTTCCTGTGCCAAACAAATAGGTCTTTACAGAACTTTTCAAATGATCCAATTTACCCACCATAGCATTTTCATACAGCACAATCAAGGCATCTTGGTACACATCTTCTAACAATTCATTTTTTGCGTTATAACGCGAAGCAAATTTGAAAAACTCCGTCTTATACTCCATATAAATAGTTGCGAGCGCTTTTTTGTCACGTTGTTTTAGCTGCGCAATAAGTTGCTCATCGGTCATTAATGCTGGTTTTCTAGAAAAGTAAACACAATATAAGTTAAAATTTTAAGTAGGGTAATGTTTACTTTTTTGAAAGTAGGGCACAAACGATCATAATAATTTAAAACAAAAAAAATGAAAAGTTCAAAATTTAAATTTAGGTACGCATGGCTAGTTTTAGTGAGTCTAGCTATTTTCTCATGTTCTAAAGATGATCCAGGCCCGATCGGCCCACAAGGTCCTCAAGGAGAACAAGGAATTCAAGGTCCTGAGGGCCCACAAGGTCCTGCCGGGGCCGATGGTTTAAATGGAGGTGCCAATGGTCAAGATGGTACTGATGGTGCTGACGGAGTCAATGGTCAAGATGGAGCTGACGGAGTCGATGGCCAAGATGGGGCTGATGGTCTAGATGGCGAAGATGGCAATGCCAATGTTAGGTCATTTAGATTTCAAAGGCCGTCATGGACGACCAGTTCGGAAAATTTTGGCATAGCCAATCTCAAACTTCCCGAAGTGACCTATGATATTGTTAATTCCGGTGTTATTCTCGGCTATCTCAATTTTGGGGAAAGGTCGACAGGTACGAGCGGATACATTTTGACTCCCATAACCAGCACACATATATCTAGGTATGCGGGTAGATGGACACTCGGAAGCAAGCCTTTTCCTGGCAGCGGTTCTTTTCAGTTTCGAATTGCGAGAGAAGATACAACGTCTAGCGGAGATTTGCCTCCAATCTACTTTGCCAAAGTCATCTTGATAGAACCTTCGGAGAAACCTAAAACGATTAACGGCAACGGCAAAACAACAAGTTCGCGACAGTCGATACTGAATGAATTGAGGACTGCCGGAGTTGATATCAAAAACTATGACGAAGTAGCCAAGTATTATGGGTTGAACTAGCAAAATGCACGATGAAAGATAACGACCGGGGCCCTAAACCTCGGTTTTTTCTTTTATGATATCAGCTTCAAATAGCACTTCAAAATGACGAAGTAATCTTTGTTTCACCTCATGCATATTGACTTCCGTTTTTCCCAGTTCAACATTTAGTGAAGTCACCGCCTTGTCCTTTATCCCACAGGGAATCATCAG
>ENA-ORXM01004658-ORXM01004658.1-marine-metagenome-genome-assembly--contig:-NODE-4658-length-11762-cov-3.446299_pt1 | contig 11762 bp, 5 predicted proteins | sample MGYA00237867_ERZ511480 | MGnify/ENA primary metagenome ERZ511480 (study PRJEB26309, sample SAMN06266103) | marine metagenome | isolation source: Algal blade | place: United Kingdom:Sidmouth, United... | reverse complement strand
GTCAGGAGACGCAGAAGCGCGTCTTCGACGGCTTCATGCTGGAGCCGACCACGCATCAGACATGGCGCGTGCGGAACGTCCTGGCCGAGCAGGACATTCGCGCCGACGATCCCCTCGCAACGCTCGTCATGGATCGCTACTGCGAGCGCGGCGGCGAGATCATCGTCGCGCTGTTCGAGGAGGACTCCGTTCTCAAGAACCGCGAGCTGGCCGAAGGCATCCGCGACGAGATCATGATGGAGCACGCCGAGCAGCTTCGCGTCGCCCATGGCTTCAAATGGTGCGAAACCCGCGCGCAGTTCGATTTCTCGGAAATCGGCACCTATGGCCGCATCCAGACCATCACCCACGATCTGGACGGAGACGCCGAAGCCCGCCTTGGCGAGATCGCCGAGCGGCTGGACGAGATCGCAGCCAGTCTCGAATCCGAGGAAGACGACGACGCGACCCGTGATGCCCTGTCCACCGAGTATGAAGCGCTCGAAGATGAAGCCGACGCCATGCAGACCGGCTATCTGCCCGAGCAGGCAGCCCATGCCGGTATCATCGTCTCCCTTGACCGCGACAACAGCTTTCGTGTCATCGCCGGTCTCGTTCGGGTCGAGGATTACGCTGCGTTCAATCCGCCCGAAGAGGAAGCACCGGCTGGCACCGACGTCGAGGACAACGCAGAGCGCGATCCCGACGCCGATCCTGATGCCGAATCCGAAACCATCGTTTCGGCCCCTCCACGCCCTGCGGTTTCGGCCCCTTCGACGGGTGGCACGGTCATCGGGTCCATCAGCGGGACAGGCCAGAAGCCTGATCCGCTGACCGCAGAAGCGCTCTCCGCCGCGCTTCGCGCTGATCTGGGCGTCGAGCGCGCCTACATCCTCCAGAGTGCGTTGGCCGATGATGCCGATCTCGCCCGCGATGTGCTGATCTACCGGCTCGCCTGCGATCTCCTGCCCGGGACGTCGGCTTACGACATGAACAACATCCGCGCGACGAAGGGCAGCCGGACGCATTCGCGTTCCGAGGTGGTGAGCGAGCGCCTGCTGGCCAAGATCGCGATCCAGCAGGAGGAGCTGGACCTGTCGTGGAGCGACGCGGCGCTTGCCCCCGGCGAGCGGTTCCGCGCCTTCCGGGCGCTGGACCGGCAGGCGAAGGACGCGATCATGGCCTTCTGCGTCGGATCGAGCATCGACCCGAGCCTCGCGGACAACAAGCCCGGTCGGGAGAGCTTCATGGAGGCCGTCGCGTCGGACGCGGTCGAGGATATCCGCGCCTCGTGGAAACCGACCGCCGACACCTACTGGAGCCGCGTGACCCGCGATCACATGCTCGCGCTCCTCAAGTCGTTCGGCATGGCGCAGGAGGCCGAGGCGCAGAAGACCGTCCAGAAGGGGACGCTGGCCAAGTACATGGAGAGCCTCTTCGCGCAACCCTTCGCCACGCTCTCGGAGATGCAGCGCGTCGCGGTCGAAAACTGGACCCCGCCGGGGTTCGGAACGCGCGGCGACGACGTGATGCACGAAGCCGCGCTCGATGACGACATGAACGAGGGGCGGGAGGAAGCTGCGTGACGCATGGCCATTCAACAGCAACCTGCGTTGACCGGCACGATGATGTGTTCATTCCTCGCAGCATCCTGAGCGAGTTGGAGCGCGAAGCAGCGCACCTGACGCGCCGCGACGGAAGGCGACGCTTCGTCGTCCAGTGGGGGGATGAACCCCCCGCCGTCGAAACGCTCACGGATGAGGATCGACCCGGCCCGTCCATAATCGCGAGCATCGACCTCGCATAAGACCGAAGCCGCCCCCGATGATCGAGGGCGGCTTTTTTCCGTGCGCCATTCCGGCGCTTGCAGGAAAGGATCATCCCCATGGGCTGGATTACCACCTTATACCTTTGACTGGTCTGGACCTAATGGATTTAGCTCTATTGATGCTACTCCAATTTTGCCAAATGCAGATAACGTTCAATCTGGAACTTATATCGTGACAATAACGGATTCCAACGGCTGTACGGCTGAGTCCGAAACAGTGGTTGACGTCACCGTTGTCCCTGACGAACCATTCATTGAATACGTTGGAGCATGCGAAGGAGATGAACTAACCATTGTTGCTCCTCAGTACGATGGCCAAAACATTGTTTACGAATGGATAGGTCCAAACGGAACAACTACAACTGGTGTATATACGGATGGTAATATGATTTTCTTCCCTGATGCAGATCCGTCTGTTAGTGGAAACTATCAAGTACAAGTTACGGTCGACGGTTGTACATCTGAAATGTCTAGTATGATGGATATAACGATCAATCCAACCCCTATCATTACCGTTGATAATGACGGAACAGAATGTATCAACCCAGGCACTGATATTAATTTGACTGCTTCTGTATCAGGAGGCTCTGGTTCTTTCTCTTATGAATGGACAGGACCAAATGGTTTTAGCGCAAGTAGTTTGAATCCTGTGATACCAAATTCTGATGCAACACATTCTGGAACATATGTATTGACTGTGACCGATCAATTTGGTTGTGAGAATACAGAAGAGACGGTTATTGATGTTACACCAGCACCAATACAACCTACGATATTATCTGCTTCCAATGTTTATTGTGAAGGGGACATCATATACTTGGAAGTTCCAGAATATGATGGAGGTAATGTAACTTATGAATGGATAGGACCTGATGGAACAACAGGGAATGGTGTTTATACAAATGGTAATTTGATCACTTTGGTAAACGCGGATCTAGATGCTGGGGGATTCTACCAGGTTCAAGTAACGGTTGATGGGTGTACTTCACAGATGTCAAATACATTCGACATCCAGATATTTGAAACTCCTGAGGTTATAGTTATGAATGATGGAACGGAATGTATCACACCAGGTACGGATGTTTACTTTAATGCACAGGTAATGGGTGGCTCAGGATCATACACTTATGAGTGGACAGGACCAAATGGGTTCTCTAGCATATCAGATAGACCAATTCTCCCAAATGCTACTGACGCCCAAACTGGAACTTACATCTTGACCGTAACAGATATTACAGGTTGCTCTGCAGTTTCAGAATCAATCGTTGATATTAGTTTGGCACCAACACAACCTACGATCACAATGTTTAACTCTGAAGTTTGTGAAGGAGATGAATTGATTTTAGAAGTGCCAGATTACGATGGTGGCACTGTCCTCTATGAATGGATAGGACCAAATGGAACGACAAGTACTGGCGTATATAACTCAGGTAGTACGATCATAATTCCGGAAGCTGATCTCAGCGATGAAGGTACTTATCAAGTACAAGTTACGGTTGATGGCTGTACTTCTGTAATGTCTTCTTTTGTAGAAGTGAATGTTTTAGAATCACCAGACATGCCAGCAATAGTTTCTAACTCTTTAGAATTGGCACCAGTGTGTGAGGACGATGATATTACCTTAACGACGCCATTTATTCCCGGAGCAACTTACGAATGGATAGGACCAAACGGGTTTAGTTCAACCTCTCCAGATGTTGCGATAGGATCATCTAATATGACCATGGCAGGTGATTATTATTTGATCATTACCCTGGATGGTTGTGAATCTGAAGCTGCGGTATCAACGGTATATGTTCAAGAAACCCCACAGACACCTACAGCAGTAAGTGCTGCTGCAAATTGTGAAGGCGAAGAAGCAGTGATGTATGTTTCTAATCCAGATCCTGAGACGATCTATTCTTGGTATAGGGTCTCTGATGATGTGTTAGTTGCGACTGGTGTCGAATTTATCATTCCCACTGTGTCGATAGAAGATGCAGGAGGATATTACGTCATAGGCAGAATTTTTGATTGTGAATCAATCCCTTCAGAGGTAACTATGCTAGTTGTCGACGTTGCGACAGCAGAAGTTGCTTTTGCTGGATACGATGAATACATCTGTACAATTGACTCTTTCCAGTTAAACGCTTTTGCACTTACTGAAGGAGAAGGTTTCTGGACGATATCTGATCCGCTTTCACAAGCAAATATTTTTGATATAAACGATCCTTCGACGATAGTGACAAACTTAACAGAAGGAGAAAATACTTTTGTATGGACAGTCTACAGTGGGGCTTGTGGAGCAACTGGCGTTGATTCTGTAACGATTATTGCCGTGAACATAAATCAAGAAGCCGAAGATGATCATTATGAGCTAGTGTTTAATGAAGCATTTGTTTCTGATGTCGTCATTAATGACATACCAAATACGGAAGATTATCAAGTTAGTCTAGTGACAGAACCAATTCATGGAGATGTGACACTAGATGATAACGGCGTATTTGTCTATACTCCGGATGAGAATTTTGTAGGGGTAGATTCTTTCTACTACCAACTGTGCAAAACGTATTGTCCTTCAGAATGTGTACAAGCTTTGGTTACTTTTAGAGTAGGTCAAGATGCAGATTGCTTCGCTCCTACCCTGTTCACACCAAATGGAGATGATTATAACGAATATTTTGAAATTCCTTGTCTTAGTAATTACACAGGATCTAACCTTTGCATCTTCAACAGATGGGGAGATCAGGTTTATCTTGATGAAGATTACAAAAACGACTGGAACGGTACCTACCAAGGAAACGGAGAAACCTTGCCGGTAGGAACCTACTACTACATACTTACAATAGGCGATGAAAGAGGAACCATACTATCAGGTTATGTTTTCATTCAGCGATAAAGAATAATTGAGTTTAGTTTCAAAGAGTGGTTTGCTTCGGTAGATCACTCTTTTTTTTGTGATATACTACTTTAGAGGTTCCTTACTATGGGCAATATTATTTGGTTATTTATTGTCGGTCATCACTGTAGTATTTAAAAATCAACATCTCCCATACTCACTTTCATATTGCATTCTTAAAAATGAGTTAATAAAAACTAAATTACTGAACATTTTGCATGAATTTTAGTTCTTTTAAATGTCAATAAGGAGAACCCTATTTTTATGTTCAGATGTTTATTTCTTTTAATATTTACCGTAATGTTCACCAGCATGCTATGTGCGCAGTCAAAAATGGCAAAGGAAAAGACTGCTCCTATTTATGAACTGGAAGCTGGATATCAGGTTGGAGGATCAGGATCATTGTATTTTTTCACTTATAACTCAGGCATTAATTTCAATATAGGGGTAGGTAAGCAGATCAAAGAGGATGTTGGCCTGACTGGTTCTATTGGTGTAGAAAAAAATCTCGAAGGGATTCTATACCCACTAGCAATTAATTTGAAAAAATATTTTGGCAAAAAAAGCAATCACTACTTTCTAGGTCAAGTGGGATACTCCTGGGGTAACGGTGAAAATGAATCTTCAGCCTTTTCGTATTATGGTGGACCTTTGGCAGGAATAGCGTATGGAATGAATCTAATGAGAATAAAAAAACTAATGGTCTACACTCAACTTGGTTACAAACTAAGACGAACAGAAGTAAGGTTTCAAGCATTTGACACCACAGAAATAATCAGTAACAAATTAGACAATCACTTCCTTGCATTACAGTTTGGTTTGCAATTTTAATTCAAATGGTACGATCTATATACATATTTCCATTTCTATGGTTTATCTCTAGCATAAGTCTTATTGGACAGAACAATATTTTATTAAATGAACTGGTAGCCAAAAATGCGACGAGCTACCTCGATGAAAATGGAGAAACAGGTGACTGGATTGAATTGTATAATCCTACCAATGTAAGCGTAGATCTAGAAGGATTCGCTTTAAGCGATAAAAGTGCTAAATGGACTTTTCCAAAGATTTCTATAGCACCATATGACTTCCTTGTCGTGTTTGCCTCTGACAAGAATATCTCATCTGGACAATACCTGCACACAAATTTCAAACTATCTAGCAAGGGAGAGCTAGTTTCATTATTTGACGCCTCAGACAGGCTCATTGATCAGATAGATTATCCTGTATTGAAAGAGGATGAATCTTTCGGGCGTTCTATAGACGGCATGAATCAATGGCGTTTATTTGCGACTCCGACGCCTAATCAATTAAACAAGGAATCCTTAGTAGATGGACAATTGATTCAGTTTAGTTCTTCCCACCAAAGTGGATTTTATCCTAATGGGGTTACGATTTCTTTCCTTCCTTTAGATGCTGGACTTACCATTCATTATACCCTAGATGGGACACTGCCAACGGTTAATAATCAGAAATACCATGATGGCGAAGAAATTCCTATAGAGCAAACAGTTGAAAAGACCATTGCTTATATTTCTACTTCCGATAATTTCGAAACGCCAGAGGATAAATTGCCGACTGCAGCTATTTTGCGTGCCGCCATATTCGACGGTGATAAACGTGTGAGTGAAGTGCTCAATCAAACATTTTGGTTAAGTGCTAATCCACATACCTTACCAATCGTTTCACTTGTTGGAGAAGAAAAAGATTTTTTTGATGATGATACAGGTATATATGTCAAAGGTAAGAATGAAAATTACTTAAAAAAAGGAGATCAGTGGGAACGCCCAATCCACGTTAGCTTTTTTGATAAGGTAGGGAAACTTCTCTTGGATCAAAGGGCAGGTATCCGACTTGCTGGTGCAAAAACCAGATTAGAGCCACAGAAGACTATGAGATTGTATGCTAGGTCTGAATATGGCGAACGTTATTTTGACTATCCATTCTGGGGTGAAGATTATGGTTCTAGTTTTAAGCGTATCACTTTGAGAACCTTGAATATTGGACCCTGGAGTGAAGCTGCCATCCAGGATGATCTGATACATGAGATCATAGATGGAGAAGTGAATGCAGATTATGTCAAACGAAATTTTTCTGTTGTCTATCTTAATGGAGTGTATTGGGGAATCCACAGCATGCGTGAACACAATAATCAGCATTTCGTAGAAAGAAAATATGGTGTGGACGAGGATGAAGTGATTGTAGCTAATGCGACTGTCTATGCAAACGATACTTTCAATTTTGATCGCTTAGCGCAAGACATTCAATTCATGGATCTAAAGAATAATTTTGATTTTGAAGAAGTAGCTTCTCGGCTTGATATCGAGCAGTACACTGATTACATGATTACAAATCTTGCTTTTGCAAACCGAGATTGGCCACAAAATAATGTAGAGTATTGGTATGCGCCAAATTTTGATGGCAAACTTAGATTTATAATTAATGATCTAGATGCCACCATGACTGTGCATAATGATGAGCGTCTAGAACTTTTCATCGCTAAACAAGCTGTCAGATTAGAAAGAGACAAGTGGTTTGGAAATTTAATTTTTCTGCAGAAGTTGTTAGAGGCTCCAACATACAGGAAGAATTTTAATCAAAGATGGAATGAATTTCTACACACTACTTTTGCTCCATCGCGCACAATACCAGTACTCCAAAATATGGTTAGTGCATTGGAGACAGAAATGGAATCACATATTCGTCGTTGGCATTTTCCTAATGACATCAAGAAATGGGAAAAAGCCATAGATAGATTAGAAAAATTCTTGCTACAAAGACCTGTCTTTTTAATCAATAGATCTAATGAGCTTTTAGGTTTCCCTATAGAGACCTTCCCCAACCCTATTCAGGATCAATTTTTCATGCAATTCGACGCATGGGCAGATGGCGATATGGAGGTATCTCTTTTCGATGTCAACGGAAAATTTGTTTTAAAACAATCACATCCTATTTTGAAAGGCAATCAAAAAATTGAAATCAAAACTCACGCAATCGCTGCCGGGACCTACATCCTGGTTACAAAATACGAGAATTTGACTATTAATAAACTGCTGATAAAAATAAATTGAAGAACGCTTCACCAACAGTACTACCCGCTGGTTGAAGATTGTAAATTCAACTAAACACATTATTCGTATGCTTTTCTATTTTGCAAATTGAACTTATTATATGTATCCTTTTCCTTGCTGAACTAACAAACTGCTTTACATTGTTCGCTGCCAGCTTTGCTGGCACGTGGAGAAGGCGTCACCGCCTCTGGGGGTCGTGAATAATTTGGCTACGAAAACTTCACACATGAACTGAACAACACTCATTGACTCGATCTAAATACCGAGTATCCAATGGATCTAAAAAGATTTTATAAAGTAAAGCGATACTCCCGTAAAAAAGAGAGAATACATTTTTGGTTTTTACCATTACTTAATCTGGAAGAACATCATTTATATTTCTTGAGGTTGTTTTTGTCCTTGAGAACAAGAACTTATTATCAAAACACAAAGGAGAAACTTAGTAGTGTTTTGCATTTTAAATCAAATACCCCTCTTCCCACAAATATTCCGTAAATTCGCCGACACACAGCTAAATCAAAATGAATGTCCGAAAACAAGAAAAAGAAATATTCCACCATCCACTATCATTCTTATTTAAAGTTAGATCAATTGCTTGGTGCACAACAACTTAGGTCTGCTGAGCTAGATGAAAATCCAGCACATGAAGAACTACTGTTTATTATAGTGCATCAAGTATATGAATTGTGGTTTAAACAAATTAAACACGAGCTGTCTTCTGTTATGGATATGTTCCAGAAAAAACATATCGATGAGCGTAATATTGGAACAGTTGTATCTAGGCTTCAAAGAATAGAGGAGATCCTAAAATTATTGATCCAACAGATCTCAGTGCTAGAGACAATGACACCACTAGATTTCTTAGATTTTAGAGGGCACCTCTTTCCGGCATCTGGATTTCAGAGTTTTCAATTTAGGGTTTTGGAGTCTATGCTTGGCTTACCCGAAGAGCAAAGATTGACATATAATAACCACCACTACGCTTCGGTCTTTCCTGAAGAACAAAAAAAGGAATTGGAGGAAATCTATGCTAATGGAACCTTGTTCGATCATGTCGAAAGTTGGTTGGAACGAACACCTTTCCTTACGTTTGGTGGTTTTGATTTTATTACCCACTATAAAAAAGCAGTGGGCAATATGATCGAGAAAGAACAAAAGGCTATAAACGCTTCAGAATATTTGACAGAAAAGGAAAAAGAAATGAGACTCAGAATGTTGGGTTCAACTGATACTTATTTTCAGTCTGTTCTTGACCCAGCGTTTCATAAAAAAATGAAAGACGAAGGAGTATTACGCTTATCATATAAAGCAACTCTAGCTGCCTTGTTGATCAACCTCTATAGAGATGAGCCAATTTTGAATGGCCCTTTCAACTTGATGATGAACCTGGTAGATATCGATGACCTTTTAACAACCTGGAGATACCGACATGCACAAATGGTATTAAGAATGCTAGGAAAAAAAATTGGAACAGGCGGATCTTCAGGACATGAATACTTAAATGAGACTGCTAAAAAGCATCAGATTTTTACAGACTTCCACAATATATCTACCCTATTAATTCCTAGATCTGAGTTGCCAGTATTGCCAAAAGATCTTCGAAAAGAACTAGGGTTTTATTTTACACAGAAAAGTGATAATACATAATGAGAAGAATTTATAATTACATAAATGGAAAGTTGGTCAAACCTTCCTCCAATTTATACATTGATGTTTTCAATCCTGCGACTGGAAAAGTTTACACCAAAGCACCAGATTCGAATGAGAAAGATGTAAAAAAAGCAATCAAGGCAGCACACGAAGCTTTTGATGAATGGTCGAGTATGAGTATCAATGCAAGATCAAGATACCTAATTAAAATCGCAGACCTTATATATGAAAATAGAGAATACTTGGCGAAAGCCGAATCAAAAGACAATGGAAAACCATTATGGCTAGCAAAAGCGGTGGACATCCCTAGAGCTTCTTCTAATTTTAGATTTTTTGGTCAGGCGATTACTCAGTTTGCTTCAGAATCTCATGAAACAAACCAAGATGTAATCAACTATACCTTGAGAAGACCATTAGGTGTCGTCTCTTGTATATCTCCATGGAATTTGCCTTTGTATTTATTCACATGGAAAATTGCTCCTGCATTGGCAGCTGGAAATACAGTAGTGGCAAAACCTTCTGAAATCACACCAATGACCGCTTTTTTATTGGCTGAAATTTGCAAAGAAGCCAAATTACCAAAAGGCGTATTGAATATCATTCATGGTTACGGTCACAAAGTTGGCCCTGCCATGACAACTCATCCAAAAGTGAAAGCAGTTTCATTTACAGGCAGCACCAAAACTGGTGCGGAGATTGCAAGAAACACGGCACCTTTATTTAAGAAGCTGTCTTTAGAGATGGGAGGCAAAAATCCAAATATCATTTTTGCAGACTGTGATTACGACAAAATGCTTGCAACAACAATCCGTTCTTCCTTCGCCAATCAAGGTCAAATTTGTTTGTGTGGATCAAGAATATATGTGGAAAAAAAAATCTATAATAAATTCAAGAAGGATTTTGTCGCCAGAGCAAAAAAACTAAAAGTTGGAGATCCATCTTCGAGCAAGTCAAATTTAGGTGCGGTGGTTTCAAAAGAGCATTACGAGAAGATCTTATCCTACATAGATTTGGCAAAAGAAGAAGGTGGTGATATTTTATGTGGTGGAAAAGCAAGTATCAAAGGCGTATTTAAAAATGGCTACTATGTCAAACCGACCATTATAGAAGGACTCTCCCCTACTTGCAGAACCAACCAAGAAGAAATATTTGGGCCAGTGGTAACATTAGTGCCATTCACTAAGCAAGATGAAGTAATAGGATATGCTAACGATATTTCTTATGGATTATCAGCCACCATTTGGACAGAAAATTTGAGTAAGGCTCATTTCCTTGCGGGAAAGATCGAAGCAGGAATAGTTTGGATAAATACTTGGTTGCTGAGAGATCTTCGTACCCCGTTTGGAGGAATCAAAAATTCTGGTGTCGGACGCGAAGGCGGCTTTGAGGCTTTTAGATTTTTTACTGAGCCTAAGAATGTTTGCATCGACTTTAGTCACCATCCAGATTAAGACCATTATTTTACGCAAAGCCGTGAGTACGGTAAAAAAAATATGAATACGGATATGCTTACTTTTATCAATGACCGGGCTTTCGCTCAAAGTATGGATGAAATGGATCCCTTAGCTAACTATAGGGATAAGTTTCACATGCCATTGCAAAAGAATGGTGAAGAACATGTTTACTTGTGTGGAAATTCCTTAGGACTACAACCAAAGTCTGTTCGTTCTTACATAGAACAAGAGTTGCTTGATTGGGAAAAATACGGTGTGGAAGGGCACTTTCATGCTGAGAACCCTTGGATGCCTTACCATGAATTTTTGACCGAATCGATGGCAAAAGTTGTTGGAGCAAAAACAATTGAAGTTGTATGCATGAACACCCTTACTGTAAATTTACATTTGATGATGGTCTCATTTTACAGACCAACAAAAACGCGACATAAAATACTTATAGAGTCTGATGCCTTTCCTTCGGATAGATATGCCGTCGAATCGCAGATCAAATTTCATGGCTTTGATCCAGCAGAAAGTTTAATGGAGCTAAAACCTAGAGAAGGAGAAACGCTTATTAGGGCAGAAGATATAGAGGCACTGATCGAGACAGAAGGTGATAGTATCGCTTTGATAATGATTGGCGGTGTCAACTATTATACGGGACAAGTCTTTGATATGAAAACCATCGCAGCACTCGGACATGCCAAGGGATGCAAAGTCGGTTTTGACCTAGCACATGGTGCAGGAAATTTAAAATTAGAACTCCACGATAGCGGTATTGACTTTGCGGTTTGGTGTACCTATAAGTATATGAATTCTGGACCAGGAAGTATTGCAGGATGCTTTGTTCACGATCGTTATTTGTTTGAGAAAGACCTCCCGAGATTTGCTGGCTGGTGGGGACATAATAAGGATACGCG
>ENA-ORXM01004657-ORXM01004657.1-marine-metagenome-genome-assembly--contig:-NODE-4657-length-11764-cov-3.702918_pt1 | contig 11764 bp, 13 predicted proteins | sample MGYA00237867_ERZ511480 | MGnify/ENA primary metagenome ERZ511480 (study PRJEB26309, sample SAMN06266103) | marine metagenome | isolation source: Algal blade | place: United Kingdom:Sidmouth, United... | reverse complement strand
CTGACCTGTCATGCACCTGGATGATCGCTCTGCCACCACACCGCGCGGCCAAATCACCACAGGCAAGATCATTCCTGTCGTGATTGGCCACATCGAGGGCTTTGGCCGCTTCACTGGTCGCCTGATGCATGTTTTCACATATGCCTGCATGATGCGCGCCCTGTTTGACAGGAAGGCGCGCAGCCTTGGCCGAGCGCCCGTCTGGGGCGTTACACCAGCCAACCCGACGGGCACGACTGTGTGCAAGGCGAATGGCATTGACGGCACAAGGACCGTGATCCGGAACGGGTTTACGCTCGACCCCCGCAATCACCGCCGCATCGCATCTGTTGGACGTGACCATGATCGGGGGTTTGCCGCACGCTTCCCAATGATCAAAGATGTCGGAATGCAATGCCGCTGGGGTGAAAGACCTCGCCTCGGCCGCAATAACTTGTCGGCCTTTGGCGAGGTCGCTGACAACCGTTATTCTGTGTATTTGCAGCCGAAGGCCAGCGGCATCGGCACACCATTATTGCCCAACTCGCTGGCCAAGACGATCCTGCGAAACTGCCCCCCGCCCCACAGTATGGGCAGGTGCCATTGCAGTTATGCGGTGGGGTGAATTTCGCGCTGGCGCTGAATTATAGCGCTGCCAGAAGTGTTTCACCGGCCGAGATTTCGCATTCGCCCGGACTTGCTTCGGCGTTCAGGATCGTAACCACCCCGTCATCCACCAACATGGAATACCGTTTGGAACGCGATACAAAACCGACTGGCGGCGCATCAAAGTCCATGCCGATCGCCTTTGTAAATTCAGCCGCAGCATCGCCCAGCATCAAAATGCCCGCATCGCCCGCGCCTGTGTCCTTGGACCACGCGTCCATCACAAACGGATCATTGACGGACAAGCAGATCACGTCGTCTACGCCTTTTGCTTTCATCGCTTCAATCGTGCGCATGAAAGACGGAACATGAGCGGTTGAGCAGGTCCCTGTATAGGCACCCGGCAGGCCAAAGATCACGACCTTGCGGCCCTTCATCACGTCACCCGATTGCACGGTTTCCGGCCCACTCGCGCCCATCCGGCAAAGTGTTACATCCGGAAGCGTCTGTCCTGTCGTAATCGTCATGTGTTTTGTCCCCGTTTGGAATTGCGTCTGTGTTCCAGACACATATAGGGTCTGCGTGGGCGTTGGACCAGCAATCATGAGGGAAAATCAGCATGAACAATATCGTTGTCGTCGGGGCCGGACAGGCCGGATCATCGCTTGTGGCCAAATTGCGCAGCACAGGATTTGACGGCACGATCACATTGATCGGAGCCGAAGCCGTCCCCCCATATCAGCGACCCCCTTTGTCAAAGGCGTACCTGCTGGGCGACATGGCAGAGGAACGCCTGTATCTACGTCCCGCTGCATTTTATGCCGACAACAACATCGACTTGCGTCTTGATACCCGCGCGGTTGATGTTGATGCCACGGCCAAGACAGTCACTTTGGCGGACGGATCGACCCTGCCTTATGACAAACTCGCACTGACCACCGGATCACATCCGCGCACTTTGCCCGCCGCAATTGGTGGCATGCTGGATGGGGTATTTAGCGTCCGCGACCTGAAAGACGCCGACGCCATGGCACCTGCTTTTACCGCTGGTAAACGTGTGCTGATCATCGGCGGCGGCTACATCGGGCTCGAGGCTGCGGCGGTCGCATCCAAACGAGGCTTGCATGTTACTTTGGTGGAAATGGGCGACAGGATATTACAGCGTGTGGCTGCCCCGCAAACCTCTGATTATTTCCGCGACCTGCATACCAGCCACGGTGTCGACATCCGTGAAGGGGTTGGTCTGGAACGGCTGACTGGTTCCGACCATGTTACGGGTGCTGTTTTGTCTGACGGGACCGAGCTTGCAATCGACTTCGCCGTTGTAGGCGTGGGCATAATGCCCGCCACGGCACTGGCCGAAAGCGCGCGCGTTGTGGTCGACAACGGTATCGTCACCAACGACCACGCGCAAACGTCAGACCCCAGCATCTATGCGGCTGGCGATTGCGCGACATTGTCGTTCAAAGGGCAAACAATCCGCCTTGAAAGTGTCGGCAACGCCATTGATCAGGCCGAAGTCGCCGCACAAAACATGGGCGGCGGCGATGTGACTTATACGCCAAAACCGTGGTTCTGGTCGGATCAATACGACTGCAAGCTCCAGATTGCGGGGCTGAACATCGGCTATACGGATGTGCATGTCCGCCTCGGTGACGGCGGGCAATCGCACTGGTACTATGACGGCGATACCCTGCTTGCCGTCGATGCGATGAATGACCCGCGCAATTATATGGTGGGCAAACGCCTGATCGAGGCACGGCGCAGCCCCACACCCGCACAAATCACCGATCCCGCGACCGATATGAAGGCCTTGTTAAAATCATGAGGATCATTGGCGGCACCCACCGTGGGACACTCCTTGCCGATGTCGGGGCTGGTGATGCGGCAGCGCACCTGCGCCCCACCACGGACCGCGTGCGCGAAAGCCTGTTCAATGTCCTACAGGGCGGCAAATTCGGGCAACCTATCGTTGGCGGGCGTATCCTCGACCTTTTTGCTGGCACAGGGGCGCTTGGGCTTGAGGCATTATCGCGCGGTGCATCCCATGTGACGTTTGTGGATGACGGCAAGGTCGCGCAAAAACTCATCCGTGAAAACATCGCCAAACTGCGGCGCGACGCCGATTGCACGGTGCTGAAGGTCAACGCAACGCAGCTCCCGTCTGGCGCGGCATGCGACCTCATATTTCTGGATCCGCCATATGGCCAAGGTTTCGGCATCAAGGCCCTCAACTCTGCCATGTCCCAAGGTTGGATCGCTCAGGACGCGATCATCGTCTGGGAGGAAAGCACAGCGCAACCTGCACCACGCGGTTTTATCCGGCTCGACAGCCGGAAATACGGCGACACATGGGTCACCTTCCTGAAGGCAGAAAAATGATACCAAAGCTTGTTATTTTTGATTGCGACGGCGTGCTTGTGGATACGGAATTAACCACCAGCCAAGTCCTTGTGACGAACCTGCGCACCTATGGTCTTGTTTTGGACCTCGACGACGTTCACACTCTTTTCACCGGTGGAACAATGATGTCGGCGGGCGAAGAAGCGACACGGCGCGGCGCAAACCTGCCCGCCAATTGGGTCACCGAAGTCGGCGCAGCGGTGAACCTTGAACTCGCGAAGGGCGTGCGTGTTTTCGACGGCGTTCATGACCTCCTTGCGCTACTTGACGCGCAGGGTGTTCATACCGCGATTGCCTCAAACGGGCCGATTGATAAAATGCGGATCAGCCTCGGGCCGTCGGGCCTTTTTGATCATTTTGACGGGCGCATCCATTCGGGGCGGCAAAGCAATCCCAAACCCGCGCCGGATATGCTGCTTCGTGCTGCCGCATTGGCCAATGTGGCGCCTGACGATGCGATCATGATCGACGATACGACGGCAGGCACGCGCGCGGCTGATGCGGCAGGCATGCGCGCTATCGGGTTTGCGGCCGCATCCGATGCCAGCAGCCTTATTGCAACGGGCCACCCTGTTGCCCGCACAATGCCCGACGTGCAAAAATTGCTAGGGTTCTAGACCTTATAGGTCGGGTGAAACGTACCGGATGGTGACAGCGTAAATATTTCAGCGGCACCGGATGTAATCCCGATGGAATGCTCAAACTGTGCCGAAAGCGATTTGTCACGCGTCACTGCTGTCCAGTCATCCCCCAAAACTTTCGTCTCGGGGCGTCCCAGATTGATCATCGGCTCAATGGTGAAAAACATGCCCTCTTCTAGCACAGCACCCGTTCCCGGACGCCCGTAGTGCAAAACATTTGGCGGCGAATGGAAAACCCGGCCAAGCCCGTGTCCGCAAAAATCGCGGACAACAGACATGCGCTGGCTTTCGGCATAAACTTGGATCGCATGACCGATATCGCCGAACGTATTGCCGGGCTTTGCCGCCTCAATACCCAGCATCAACGCATCATGCGTCACTTGGATCAAACGCTCTGCCTTGCGCGACAGCTTGCCCGCGACATACATCCGCGACGTATCACCGAACCATCCGTCAACAATGACTGTGACATCAACATTCAGGATATCACCATCCTTTAGAAGTTTGTCACCTGGAATGCCGTGGCAGACAACGTGGTTCACCGAAATGCAGCTTGCGTGCTGGTACCCCTTGTAGCCGATCGTCGCAGATGTGGCGCCTGCGTCCTCAACCCACTGTGTGATCAAGCGATCAATTTGAGCTGTCGACTGCCCGACAAACACATGTTGGGCAACGTCATCCAAAATCTTGGCGGCCAACTGGCCCGCTGCCGTCATGCCGGCAAAATCATCCGCTTCGTAAATGCGGATACCATCTTTGGTGACACGGCCATTGTTCGTCTGCACAGCAGTCTTCCTCTCGTTGCTTGTCGATCACATAAGACAATCGCTTGCGAAAAACCACCCACCGCCTCTTTGGTTTTTAAATATTCCGCACGAACGGCACCGGTCGCCCTAGTGCCACCTGCGTTGGACCAATTGTGCAATCATAGGCAATCACCTCAACCCCTGCATTCAGTGCACGCGCAAACGCTGCCGCATAAACAGGGTCGATGTCCGCGGCGAGGCTAAGTGCCGTGCAATCGGTCCGTTGCACCACATATAACATCACAGCACGGTGACCTTCGCTCACCATCGTGCCTAAGGCCTCCAGATGCTTCGTGCCGCGCGCTGTGACACTATCTGGAAACTCTGCCATTCCTTTGGTCCGTGACAAGGTTACACTTTTGACTTCGACATATGTATCACCCGCACCCGACAGCAAAAAATCGACCCTGCTTTTGCCGGCATATTTCACCTCGGCGCGCAGGGCGTCATAGTCGGGCAAGCCATTGATCTGACGGGCCAGCAACGCCGCCCCAACCACACGGTTTGGCACGCTGGTATCAACGCCCACGAAATGCCCATCGGCTTGTTCGATCAGCCGCCAGCCATATTTCAGCTTTTTGCGGGGGTCGTTGTTCGGCTCTAGCCAAATCTTCATACCCTCATCGGCCATACCCATCATGGATCCTGGATTGGGACAATGCGCGACGACCTCGCGCCCGTCAGGTAAACGCACATCGGCGAGGAACCGTTTATAGCGACGGATCAGGCGGGCGGGGATAAGAGGCGTGGCAAATTCCATACCACGACCTATAACCAAATCAACGTGACAGGAGAAACACCAATGACGAACCCCACCGCAGCCATGCTTGTGATCGGCGATGAAATCCTGTCGGGGCGCACGCGCGATGCCAATATGCACTATCTTGCCGGACAGTTGACCGAAGCGGGCATCGATCTGACCGAAGTTCGCGTCGTATCGGATGATGCCCCTGCGATCATTGCCGCGACCCTTGCGCTGGCTGCGAGTTACACCCATGTTTTCACATCTGGCGGCATCGGACCGACACATGACGACATCACCGCCGATTGCATTGCGGCGGCGTTTGACGTCCATATCGACGTGCGCGATGATGCCCGCGCGCTGCTACAGGCGCATTATGACCGCAGTGGCCAAGACCTTAATGCGGCGCGCCTGCGCATGGCCCGCATCCCCGACGGTGCGACATTGATCGATAATCCGGTCAGCACCGCACCGGGCTTCACGCTTGAAAACGTGCATGTCATGGCGGGGGTACCATCGGTGTTTCAAGCCATGGTCGCAACCATCCTACCGACGCTGACAGGGGGCGCGCCGCTTTTGTCACGCACGTTGCGGGTTGTCCGCGGCGAAGGCGACATTGCAGGCCCGTTGGGCGATTTCGCTGCAAGGCACAGCACACTTTCGGTCGGATCATACCCGTTCCAAAAAGACGGCGTTTATGGCGCCAACCTTGTTGTACGGGGCAAAGACCCCGCCGTGCTTGACGCCGCAATAGGAGAATTGTCGCAGGTATTTTCATGACACAGCCGACGATGACCATACTTTACGATCTGATCGACAAGACGTGGCCTGCGGCGGCAACAATGGCTGTCGGGCCGTTCACGATCCGCCAAGGCAATGGTGGCGGCAGCCGCGTGAGTGCTGCAACGTTGAACACATCGGCGACGCTTAACGACATTGCACAGGCCGAGGCCGCAATGACGGCGATGAACCAGCCCCGTCTTTTCATGGTCAAGGACGGCCAAGACCATTTTGACAGGCAACTGGAAAATTGCGGTTACACTATCATGGACCCCTGCAATATGTATGCTGGCGCAACGGCAGACCTGCGGGAACGGCCACCACACAAAACCTGTTTTGCCGCGTGGCCCCCGCTTGCCGCGCAAACCGAGATTTGGGAAGCAGGTGGTATCGGCCCTGCGCGGATGGCAGTTATGAACCGCACCACAGGATCTAAGACCACGATCTTGGGGCGGACGGACGACCGTCCTGCCGGAACCGTTTACGCGGCAATTCACAATGGATGCGCGATGCTTCATGCCCTCGAAATCGCGCCATCCGCGCGCCGGCAAGGGCTGGGGCGGTGTCTGACACAGGCAACAGCGATTTGGGCCGCATCCCAAGGTGCCAGTCACTTGGCGCTCATAACCACCCAAGCAAACGCGGGTGCCAACGCGCTCTATGCTTCCCTCGGGATGACTGTTGTGGGACACTACCACTACCGTATCAAACCAAGCGAGACCGCGACGTGACCAAGCTCCCGACTGCCCTTGATCTGCCGATAGCTGATCCACTGCCCGAAGCAACACAGAAGTACTTTGATATCTGTGATGACAAGCTGGGCATGGTGCCCAACGTTCTCCAAGCCTACGCATTCGATATCGACAAGCTGGACGCTTTCACCGGTCTTTATAACGACGTGATGATGGGTGCATCCGGTCTGTCCAAGCTTGAACGGGAAATGATCGCTGTGACGGTGTCTTCGATCAACAAATGTTTCTATTGTCTGACCGCGCATGGGGCGGCGGTTCGGCAGATGTCAGGTGATCCCGAACTGGGTGAGGCATTGGTCATGAACTGGCGCGTCGCCAACCTTGATGCACGCCAAACGGCGATGCTGCTGTTTGCCGAATTGATGACGATCAACTCCGCCGGAATTATGGAAAAGGACCGCGACGCGCTGCGCCAAGTCGGGTTTTCGGACCGCGATATCTGGGACATCGCAGCCACCGCAAGTTTTTACAATATGACAAACCGGATGGCTTCGGCGACAGATATGCGCCCCAATGATGGCTATCATGCGCAGGCACGATGATCCGTCTGTTCTTGATATTTGCCATTGTGGCATGGTCCGCAGTGGCGCATGCGCAGACCCTTAACTTTCCTAGCAATGCGAAAATGACGCGCGAGGTTGACCAACCCATAGATAGCTACACGATGCCGATAGGACCTTGGGTCGACGGGGTTATGGACGTCGAAACCGGTGAGGGACAGCTGACCCAGCAAGCTTGGCAAATTAGGGCGACCGGACTGACCACGTTACAGTTAATCCGCCCGCTGCGGGACCAATTACGTAATGACGGCATGACCATCGTCTACGAATGCACTGACCAAGCTTGCGGCGGGTTCGATTTCCGGTTTGCCACGTCCGTGTTGCCACCGCCGGACATGCAAATCAATCTCGGCGATTTTCGTTATCTTGCCGCCCGCAAAGACACCGACAACGGGCCCGTTCTCCTCAGTATTTTCGCAAGCAAATCGGCACGATCCGGCTATATACAAGTCACCCGCGTCGGGGGGGCAAAAGGCGGATTGGCAAAGGCTGGTCCAACCGCCGCCCGCGGTGTCGTCAGTGTCGAGCAGACTGGTGATTTGTCACAGAACCTTGTTCAGACAGGCCGCGCAGTTCTGACGGGTTTGGCTTTTGAAACCGGATCGTCACAACTCGGGTCGGGTCCGTATGATGCGCTTGAACAATTGGCAGATTTTCTTGAATCCGCCCCAGAGATAACCATTGCACTCGTTGGGCATACGGATTCGTCGGGGTCGCTTGATGGGAATATTGCGCTGTCAAAACGGCGTGCAGGGTCTGTTCTTGAACGGCTTGTCGCCGATTATGGCGTTGGTCGTAACCAGCTTGATGCACAAGGCATGGGCTATCTCGCGCCGGTAGCGTCCAACCTGACGGAAGACGGGCGCACAGCAAACCGTCGCGTCGAAGCCATCATCACAACCACTCATTAGGCGACGTCGCAGTCAGTTGCTTCTGGTGGGGGTTGCCATGTGACCAAGCGGGACCTGCCTCGTTCCTTAGCAAGATAAAGCGCCTCATCGGCACGTAGCAAATGCGCATCTAGCGATAATCCATGCTCAATAAGCACCGCGCCCATGGACAACGTCACCGTCAAATGCGCGGCGTCAGCGTTCGCGCGAAAAGGGATCGGTTGCCCGATGCGTCCTGCAATCACGCGCGCCTGTTGAATGGTCGCCCCTGAAAGGAGAACTGCAAATTCCTCTCCACCAATTCGGCCGGCAACGTCTTGCCCGCGCAAATTCCATTTGAGCCGATGCGAAATCTCGACCAAACAAATGTCACCAACAGCATGACCCCACTGATCATTGATCCGCTTAAAAAAGTCAGCGTCCAAAAGAAGCAAGACGCCGCCCTGCTGATCTTGCATGCGTTTGTGGGCGAGATGCATAAACGTGCGGCGGTTATTTAATCCCGTAAGACCGTCCTTGCGAGACAAAAGCGATAACTCTCGCATGGTCCGCAATTGAAAATTCGTCACGACACAAAAAAAGGCAACAAACGGCCCGCCAACACAGATTGCCTGCAAGACATAGGCAGACAGAGCGCGCGTCAAACCGCCCCAAATGAAATAGACGAAGGCGACGTTCAGCAAAGCCACGCAGCACATCAACACCAGCGCAACCGCGACGGCACCAACAATTCGGTCAGGGGCTAATAGTTTGAAAACTCGGTTCATGCTGCTTCCTTGCGGGAACAAACTATGACCAATCCGTTTATAATCGCTTAAGACCAGCAAATGAAAAAAGCGCGGCCACTCCAATGAGGGCCGCGCAAGTCAGGCGAATAATCACCGTTGGGAAGTCGTTTAGGTCCAGACGTCGGGGCCTTTATCGGCCAATGTATGGACGAGGTAGTCAATGAACGCGCGCACCTTGGGTTGCGTGAAACGGCCTGGCGGATAGACGGCATAGATGCCTTGGGTCTCGACGGGCAGATCGGGGATCGCCTCTTCGACAAGGCCCTGCGCCATCGCATCCGCATAAAGGAAGCTGGGCAGATACGCGATGCCAAGGCCGCCAACACAGGCGTTCAAAAGCGATTGACCGTCATTCACAGTTAGCCAGCCCGCTGTGCGCACCTGACGTTTTTCACCGGACGGCGCCGTCAGTTTCCAAACCGCAGAGTTGGAGTTGTTAGAATAATGGAGCAACTTGTGATCATTAAGATCATCGATCTTTTCGGGGCGGCCGTATTGTTCAAAATAACCGGGGCTGGCGATCATCCGTTTGGATGTTTCGGTCAGCTTGCGCGCCTTGAGCGTGCTGTCTTCCAGTTCGCCGATACGCACGGCCATATCAAAGCCCTCGGAGATCAGCTCAACATAACGGTTATTGAGAACCATGTTCACCGTGATATCAGGGAATTCAGTCAAGAAGTCACCCAGCACCGGAGACAAGTGGTTCACACCAAAATCTGTTGCAACCGATATCCGCAATAGTCCCGACGGGGCCGATTGCATGGATGTGACCAGCGCGTCCGCCTCACCCGCATCATTCAAAACACGACGGGCACGGTCGTAGTATGCCAAGCCGATCTCGGTCGGGCTAACGCGCCGTGTTGTCCGGTTCAAAAGGCGGGCACCAAGGCGCGCCTCAAGGGATGACACATGCTTAGAAACTGCGGATTTCGAAATCCCCATCTTCTTGGCTGCGTCTGTAAATCCACCTTGATCAACAACCGTTGCAAAGGCTTCCATTTCCGTGAGGCGATCCATGCTCGCTCCTGTTTTACTCATACTCGTTGGGACAATGTTTGGCGTCCAAATCAGGCACGAATGCGACGGTGCCGCGACAATAGGGGGGTAATGTCGGGGACTGGTGAAGGCAGGGAAACAAATGTTCACGTTGCGCAAACAGTTAGTATTGTGGCGCGCGGCCTATTAAACATGGGCTATGGCCTATGATTATGACGCATTATATGCGACCGAACCCAATGCGCTTGGGGCACCTACATCCGCCTTCGTTGCGTTTTTCGAAACATTCGATGCGACGGCGGCGCGCGTGCTGGACGTCGGTTGCGGCCAAGGTCGCGATGCAGTGTTCATCGCACGCGCAGGTCACAGCGTGGTTGGCGTCGACCTATCCGCACACGGTATCCGCGATATGATTGCCGCAGCCAAAGCGGAGGAATTGCCAATCACCGGCGAAGTGGCTGACGTCAAAACATATACACCCGATGGACTGTTTGACGTGATGCTGATTGACCGGACACTGCACATGCTGCCGACCCCTGATCAACGAGTGGTGTTGGCGACCTTAATCCACCACATCACCCCGCAGGGTTGGTTGCTGATCGCTGACGAGGCTAGCAATATGCACGGCTTTCGCGATGTCATGGCCGCTTCTGGTCGCAAATGGACAATCACCAAAGATGGCAAAGGTATGCTGTTCGCGCAGTCGTTATAAGGTCGCCGCCAAACGGGTGCCTTGATCAATCGCGCGCTTTGCATCAAGTTCCGCCGCGACGTCAGCACCGCCAATGACATGCGGCGTGCGCCCTGCTGCAATCAAATCATCAGCGAGCGACCGTTCCGGCACCTGACCTGCGCAAAGCACAACAGTGTCCACTTCGATCAATGTCGGTTTTTCGCGCGCTTCGCCGAATGTAACGTGCAAGCCGTCTGCATCAATACGCTCGTAATTGACGCCGCCGATCATTTGCACGTTTTTCATCTGCAATGCAGCGCGGTGGATCCAACCCGTCGTCTTGCCGAGGTTTTTACCCAGCTTTTGCGCCTTTCGCTGAAGTAGCGTCACCTGCCTTATGGGCGCCTCAGGTTGAGGACCGGCAGCAGCGACGCCACCACGGACCTCCGCCGGATCAGCCACGCCCCACTCTGTCAGCCATGCATCAAGGTCCTCTGTCGGGCTATCATCTGTCACAAGGAACTCGGCCACGTCAAACCCGATGCCACCGGCACCGACGATAGCAACGCGTTTGCCCACGGGGGCCTTGCCGCGCAGCACATCAATATAGGACAGCACATTCGGCCCGTCCTGACCGGGGATCGCAGGATCACGCGGCACAACCCCTGTGGCAATCACAACCTCGTCGAAACCGGTTAACGCATCCACATCGGCCACCTGCCCAAGTCGCAGATCAATGCCAGCCCGCGCCACCATTGTTTCGTAATACGCGACCAAGCCCCAGAACTCTTCTTTTCCCGGAACCTGCTTGGCCATATTCAGCTGGCCACCAATCTGCCTCGCTTTGTCGAAAATACTCACCTTGTGCCCACGCTCTGCCAAGGCCAATGCCGTTGACAGACCGGCAGGTCCTGCGCCAACAACGGCAATTGTCTTCACAACGTTGCAGGCATCCAACACCAGCTCGGTTTCAAAACACGCACGCGGGTTGACCAGACACGACGACATTTTACCACTGAACGTATGATCCAGACAGGCTTGGTTACAGGCAATGCATGGCGCGATCTGTGCGGCATGTCCGGCCTGCGCCTTGGCGACGAAATCAGGGTCTGCCAAAAACGGGCGTGCCATAGAGACCATATCTGCAC
>ENA-ORXM01004656-ORXM01004656.1-marine-metagenome-genome-assembly--contig:-NODE-4656-length-11766-cov-3.315596_pt1 | contig 11766 bp, 11 predicted proteins | sample MGYA00237867_ERZ511480 | MGnify/ENA primary metagenome ERZ511480 (study PRJEB26309, sample SAMN06266103) | marine metagenome | isolation source: Algal blade | place: United Kingdom:Sidmouth, United... | reverse complement strand
GTCACAGGAGATATTAAATATTATAATTCTCAATTAAGCAAAAAACCATTTAAAAATTGGAAAAACTAAGTCAGTTACTTTGCAAAAACCCCCTCTTTTTCTAAAATTGGAATTAATGAAAGAGTTTCTTGTGAAATACTATTTTTTTCAAACAAAAAGCGTTTTTCATAGATTTTTTTGTCTGCATAATAGGTGACAAAGAACTCATTGTTTAATGCGAACAAGTCTTCATGAAGCATTTCAATTTTTTCAAAAGATTTTGCATCAACCACGCCAATAGCATGCCTCATGAGCGAAGTTTTACGTTCACCATCATATCCTTTTGAAACAATCAAAACCATATCGATTTGAGTGGCTCTGTTATTTATGATATAGGAGTTCCAATCTTTTCCAAGAAATTCTTCATTCCATTCATGAACAATGGCAACATAAACATCTTTGGCGATGGGTATTTCTATATCTTTTTTCACAGAAAATTATAGGGCTCCTTTAAATTGCTCTAAAAACCGAACATCATTTTCACTTAGCAGGCGAATATCTGTAATTTGATATAAAAGCATAGCTATACGATCTATTCCAACACCAAAAGCAAATCCTGAATACTCTTCTGAGTCAATATTACAATTGTTGAGTACATTTGGGTCTACCATGCCACAACCGCCTATTTCTAGCCACCCTGTACCTTTGGTAATTCTATAATCTGCTTCTGTTTCTAGTCCCCAATACACATCAAGTTCTGCACTAGGTTCTGTAAATGGGAAGTAAGATGGGCGCAACCGAATTTTTGATTTACCGAATAATTCGGTTGTAAAAAATTGAAGTGTTTGTTTCAAATCTGCAAAAGAAACATCCTTGTCTATATACAAGCCTTCCACTTGGTGAAAAAAGCAATGAGAACGAGCTGAAATAGCTTCATTGCGATAAACCCTGCCAGGTGAGATTGTTCTAATCGGCGGCTTGTTATTTTCCATATACCGCACCTGAACTGATGAGGTATGCGTACGTAACAAAATATCTGGGTTGGTCTGAATGAAAAATGTATCCTGCATATCACGAGCAGGGTGATATTCTGGTAAATTTAAGGCAGAAAAATTGTGCCAATCATCTTCAATTTCAGGCCCTTCAGAAACATTGAAACCAATTCTTGAAAATATTTCAATAATTTGGTTTTTAACAATTGAAATGGGATGCCTAGCACCTAATTCTATTGGCTCACCGGGTCGTGTAAGATCGTTATACACCTTTGTTGAATCTGAGGTGCTTTCAACACTATCTTTAAGCGAGTTTACTTTTTCAGTTGCTACCTGTTTTAAGGTATTTATAGTTTGCCCAAACTCTTTTTTTTGATCGGTAGCAACATTCTTAAATTCTGAGAAGAATTCATTCAACACGCCTTTTTTTCCTAAATATTTGATGCGGAAAGCTTCTACGGCTTCTTTAGAATCGGCTGTAAATTGTTCAACTTCGACAATGTGTTCTTTGATTTTGTCAATCATAATTTTGCGATAGAATATCAAATTTAAAACTTTATAGGCAGTATGTCATTGAAGGCTACTGAAAATCCACATTTTTCCATTACAAATGAATCTTCAGACGAAAATTTCCTTTTAAACTTTATCTTTCACATTTTGCATAATCCATTTTAGACACTCGTCAAACGAACTAAAAATATGTTCTTCAGGAATTAAGTCAGGAATGATATCAATACGTTCCATCATATATCGAGGCTGTGGTTGAAGATTTACAAACAAAACGGATATCTTATTTTTAACTAACTCATAGAGTACTTCTTCCATAGCATATAACCCTGATTGATCCATATAAGGTGTGCGTCCTAGGCGAATAATAACAGCATCGGCATTATTGGGTATTTGGTCTGCCAAGGCTTGGAACTCGGTGGTGGAACCGAAAAAAAGAGGTCCTTTGAGGTGTTTGATAAATACTTGATCACGAAGATTTTCAGGAAAACCCATCTCGTCGTCCCAAGCTTCCTCTTCTGCTAGCGTTTTGACATCAGAACGTTTTGCAGTAAGATCCCCCATTTTTTTCATGAACATTAAAGAGGCAATAACAAGGCCTACTCCAACCGCATAAACCAAATCCCATACAGATGACAATACAAGAACAATCAGCATGATGATTACCTCTGAGCTCAGTCGAATAGGCCCAAATTTGATATCCTTAGGCATATTTGGTATCGCCTTTAGTCCTTTGTAATCCATAACTCCAACACCTACAGTTATTAGAATACCGGCCAAGACTGCAGCTGGAATTTGTGAAGCAACTGGGGCAAGAGAAAGCATCACTATAAGCAAAATGATACTGGCAATCATACCAGATAATTTTGTTTTACCTCCTGCATTGATATTCACAACTGTTCGAATGGTGGCTCCTGCTCCAGGAATACCTCCAAATATCGCCGCAATACTATTTCCTATACCTTGTCCTATCAATTCTTTATTGGGTTTGTGCTTCGTCTTTGTCATGTTATCAGCAATGACCGATGTGAGTAAAGAATCAATAGATCCTAAAAGCGCTAAAGCTAAAGCTGCCACCAGATAGGGCGAAATAGAATTTAAATCGAATTGCGTAAAAATTTCAAGGTTGGGTAATGGAAAACCAGAAGGTATTTCTTCTATAGAAATGTAATTCAAATTAAAAGCATAGGCTACCCCTGATACTAGTAACAAACCTACTAGTGTACTTGGTATTACGGTTGTGATACGTTTAAACCCGTAAATAATAATGATTGTTGAGAGCGCCAGAAGTAGTTCAAGCCATTTGATACTTTTTAAAGCCCTAGGTAATATTTTGATAGTACCAATGACACCTGAAGTTTCTTTTTTTGCCAGTATTCTTGCCTCCTTGAAGATACTTTGCTCATTAATCTCATTTATCCGATCAACGGTTCCGACAAAGTCTTGAACATTCAAAACATCTTCACCTACCTCTTCTTTCAGGATATTCTTAAGAATGACTTCCTGTGCTTCCGGAACATATTGCTTTACAAATTGAGTATCCTCTTTCGGATAATATCCTATTGCAGGAAGTATTTGTGTAATTAAAATAATAATTCCAATCGCAGTCATAAACCCTGAAACTACGGGATAGGGTATGTATTTAATATATGTGCCAATTCCTGTAAGGCCAAGTATAATTTGAATTAATCCGGCTAAAAGAAAAACGATTAGAATTGTAGGTAGTGCTTGAGCTACACTACCGTCATTCGCAGCAAGAATTCCGGCAATTACTACCATACTTACTGCAGTCATGGGTGCTGTCGGACCAGAAATTTGCGTAGGTGTTCCTCCAAAAAGAGCAGCAAAAAAACTGATAAAAATAGCTCCATATAAGCCTGCACTTGGTCCGAGTCCTGAACTTACCCCAAAAGCAAGAGCTAAGGGCAATGCGACAATACCAGCTGTAATACCACCAAAGAGGTCACCTCGCAGGTTAGAGAAGAGATTTTTCATAGGTATGATTTAAGTAATTTTTGAACGATTGAAAGATAGTTTATTTTGATAAAAGAAAAAGCCAATGCAACTGCATTGGCTTTTAAGTTTTATTGTCATACTAGCTTAAATAAAGGTAACTTTGCCATTACTGATATCGTAAATAGCTCCAACTATTTTTATTTCGCCATTGTCTTCCATTTCTTTTAATACAGGGCTTAAACTGCGCGTATCTTCAATGGTAAGCAGTACATTGTTGCGTACTACGTCATTCACAAAATCGCCATTTTTTGAATTTCTCTGGCTGGCATCAGAGGGCTCTTTAGTTGCCCTTACCGCCGGTTTTATTTTATGTAGCAAAGTAGTTAAATTACCCATTTTGGCATCATCACAGGCACCCTTTACTGCGCCACATGCGGTATGACCAAGTATCACAAATACTTTAGTGCCTGCTAATTTACAAGCAAATTCAACACTTCCTAAAAGGTCTTCGTTCACAATATTACCAGCTACTCTTGCGCTAAAAATATCACCAACACCTTGGTCAAAAATTAATTCGGCCGATACTCTTGAGTCAATGCAACTTAATACTGTCGCAAAAGGATATTGACCAGAGGCCGTATCGTTTACTTGATTTAATAAATTACGGGTTGCCATGTTACTGGCAACAAAACGTTGATTCCCTTCCTTTAAAAGCGATATAGCCTTATCTGGCGAAATTTCTGCCTGCGTTTCTTTTGTATGTGCTTTCATTTATATGATGTTTTTAAGTCAAAAATTCATTTGTTTGAATACGGATGGATTAGTTCTGTTTTGGACGAAGTTTGAAAAACTCAATATAACTTGGAGGGTTTTCGACAATTCCTCTTTCAGAAACTAATTTGATATCAATGTTTCGCTGTTTTGCCTTAAACGCAAAATCTTCTAGAATTTCAATGATATCATTATCTAAGTAGCGTGTCTTACGAACGTCTAACTCTAAAAAAGAATCTTCTGGAAGAGCATCAAGTTCTTTTAGAATAGCTCCTTTATTAAAGAAAGTTACTTCTTCCGCAAGAGTCATCTTTACTTTTCCGTCTGTTGGGTCATCATTTTCTGTGTGCAGAAAATGCGAGTTTTTAAAACTTTTATATAATACAATTACTATTCCTACAACTAACCCTAAGGCCAATCCTTTAAGGAGGTCCATGAACACAATTCCCAGTACTGTTACCATAAAAGGTACAAACTGTGTCCACCCGCCATCATACATTGCTTTAAAAGTTGATGGTTTAGCGAGCTTATAACCCACTATAAAGAGTACTGCAGCAAGCACAGAGAGCGGAATCATTTGTAACAAAAATGGAATTGCAGCTACAGAAGCTATTAACAAAAAACCGTGAATAATGGCTGATATTTTGGTCTTACCTCCTGATTGAATGTTTGCAGACGAACGGACAATTACCTGAGTAATAGGTAAGCCCCCGATAAAACCTGAGACAATGTTTCCAGCTCCCTGCGCCAATAATTCTCGATTGGTAGGAGTAACCCGTTTTTCGGGGTCTAGTTTATCGGTAGCCTCTACGCAAAGGAGTGTTTCAAGACTGGCCACCAATGCGATTGTAAAAGCCGTGATTAGTACGGGCGTAGTTAATGCCTGACTCCAATCAGGTGTGACAAATTGAGTTAATAAACCATCTGTGTTTCTATCTTCGCTTAAAGATACCAGATGCTGCTCTGTTATTCCAAAATCTGTACCTTGGGTAACTACATAATAAACAATACCAACGACAACAGCTACTAAAGGGCCTTGAACCAGCTCAAAAAATCTCCCTTTTTTAGAAAGTACGTTACTCCAAAGAATTAAAATAGCCAATGAAATCAAGCCTATGATTGTTGGGCCTAAACTTGGGTCTCCTATTGCGTTTACGATTTCTGAAAAGGTATTTTCACCATCAATTTGAAAGAAGGCAAAATCTCCTTCAGGATCATCATCATCTCCTAAAAAATGTGGAATCTGTTTTAGAATTATTATTATTCCGATTCCAGTCAGCATACCACGTATTACAGAGCTTGGAAAAAAATATCCAATAATGCCCAATTTGGCTACGCCAAAAATTATTTGAATTACTCCACCGATTACAACCGCAGAAAGAAATACCTGAAAACCTAGTTGATCGATTGCGACTAAAACAATAGCAGCAAGACCAGCCGCAGGACCACTAACCCCTATACTAGAACCACTTAGTGCTCCTACAACGATACCGCCAATAATTCCAGCAATGAGGCCAGAAAAAAGTGGAGCTCCACTAGCCAAAGCAATACCCAGACACAAAGGTAGCGCAACAAAGAATACGACGATACTTGCGGGGAGGTCGTTTTTTAAATATTTAAACATAGTTTAATAGTTTGTAGGTCTTCATAGGTATATAGAAGACTGATTAGTTAATTAAAAAGTAAATGACATTGAATTAAGAAGTATGTTCAGGAGGAGGAAGAAAAATCGCTATTGTGGCGGTATAATCACCTTCGATATAAAAACTAGAAATCGAAATTTTTTCAAACTGACCGTACATTAAAGACAAAAAATTAGAGTTAATAAAAAAGTCTTTTTCTTTTGACTCTTTATTTTCCTTTTTTTCTTCATCACTAAAATCAATGGTGATTGCAGTTTTTTCACCAATAGAACTCAATGTAATAACCGACGGTGCTAGAATTGCCGTGATTAGTAAGGTGGATAATATAATGAGTACCGATGATTTCATACTTGATTCACACAAAGTGTGAAGATAATAGTAATAGTATTAATTTTTGTTAAAGAAATTTTAAAAATCCTTTAACATTTTAATACTTTCAGCAGTTAACCATCCTGTTTGACCATCTGCGATTCGAATTTTCTTATAGCCTTGTAATTCTTCAAGCACATTTAGTTTGGTGCCTTCGTGAAGGGTAAAAACGGCCTGGCTTCTTTTATTAGGCTCAGAAGTAACCTTTACTTCATCATCAAATACGATAGCTGGTTTGTTAGCTTTGAAGTCATTGTATTGCATGAAAGCAAAAATGATAGAAACCGTAGCGAGTGCTAAAGAAACAAGGCTAACAATGAAAGCTATTCTTTTTTGGGTAGCATACTTCAAGAAGTAAAAGGCTATGTAAAGTAGAACAAATAGCATCATGAAAATAACGGCAGCATACCCCCATTGATCAAAAGAAAATTTGCCTGTTATATCATTATAAATTTTAGAGAGTCCTGTTTCTGGCATCAAGTCAATAGCATCTAAGGTCATATTTTGTGCATAACCTAAGTTGTTCATTATTTCAGGATCGTTAGGTTTTAATAAAAGAGCCTTCTCATAATAATAGATACTTGGGGCAATTTGGTTCAATTTATAATAGGAGTTGCCTAGGTTAAAATATAGTTCAGAAGAATGTTTACCCGCTTCAATAATTTGAAGATAATTTTCTATGGCTTTGTTGTAATCACCTGAATTATAAGCCTCTGTTGCATTAGTGAAAAGAGCTTCATTTTGCCCTTGAACAACAAAAGAAAATAGAACCAAGAAAACGGTAAATAAAGATTTCATAGCTATAATTGTTTATCTAGATAAGAAATGACTTCACTTGCTTTGTCATAATCTTGTTGCATTTGGACTTCAGAAAACGGACTATATCTTGCCATTTCACAGTTTTTGAGCAATGCAATGAATCCGTCTTTTGTGTTATCATCTACCTTTTTTTCTAGTAATAAGGTCATGATTTTATCTTTGCTAAACTCTGAAGTTTCAATTTTTAGTTTGGCCTTCAAGTAATTGTGTAATCCTTTTTCTAAAGCAACATAGAAAGCTTCTTTATTACCTAATGCCTTTTTTGCAGCGGATAAATACTTACGAGCTAGCTTATTGGCTCGTTTGATTTTATTTCCTGCAACATCACTTGCAATAGCATCTCTCTTTTTACCAAAGAAAATGGCTAATGGAATTAATAATAAGGGTAGTAATAACCATAAATAAAAGCGAGTAGATCCGAAAAAGTAATTCGATCCAATAGTTTTTAAATTGGGCGTTAATTTTATAAAATTAAATTGATCACCAGTTGCTACAACCGATTGTTTGTTGCCAGAATTTAGCGCACCACTCGAAATAGCATTGTTTGTTGGCCCTTGCATCACATTGATCACAACTTCATCTGACGCGAGGGTCTGATACGTTCCTTTTTTCGGGTCAAAAAAGCTGAAAGAAATACTGGGTATGGGGTATTTACCTTTGAAGGAAGGCACAATGGTGTAATTATTACTAACTTTTCCTTGCGTTCCTGAAAGTGTAGTACGCACCTTTTCATCAAACTCGGGCTCATAAACTTCTAAAGAGCCAGGTAAGTTTGGTTCTGGTAATTGAAATAGCTTTAAATTTCCTTTTCCGCTTACCTCCACTTTGGCCTGTAATGATTCAGAGGCGTTTAGGCTTGTTTTACTCGTTGTAACTGAAAAGTCAAAATCGCCGACAGCACCACTAAAGTCCGCTGGCTTTCCTTCAGAAGGTAATTCTTTAACATTGATGGTTCGTTTACCAGCAGAAACGGTTTTATTGGTTTGGGAGTAAATACGACCCCCAAAGAAGTCACGTTTATTCGTTGGTACGTCAACCGTTACGTCTAAGGATAGTGGCTCAATTTCTAATTTTCCCGATTTTTGTGGATACAATACAACCCGCTTTAATATCACGTAGCGATGTGTTTTTCCTTTATAATTTCCGTTTTGGGCATTTATTCTTGAAACCGGAATGTCTTGACTCCAAAAATTATTGTACTTCGGGTTGTCTAAAGGGCGGTAATTGGAAACACTTATTGAGGGGCTCACATAAAGTTTGTATACCACACTTAGCGCTTCATTGAGGTAGGGGCTTGTTTTTGAAACTTCTGCAACTAAGTGTAAACTTTCGTCGGCTACATCATCAGCGGTTTTCGGACCATTTGGGTTAGCTACTGCTGCGGTAACTTCTATCTCTTTTGCAATGGTTTTGTAGATTTTTCCGCTAATATCAATAGAGGCTTGTTTTATAGTAAACTTACCCCTGGCTGTTGGCGCTAAAGTATACGAATAGGTTCTTGAAAAGCCTCGAACACCATTGACGTAACTCGACCTTGTCGATTGCGATGGTCCCATAATTACTTTAAAACCTTCAAAATCAGGTGGATTAAAATGGTCTCCATCTTTGTTCATGGTAAAGTCCACACGAAGGCGTTCATTAATTCCCAACTTTTCTTTACTGACAAGCACTTCAAAAGTAACTGCATTTTCATCTTGTGCCTCTAAAAAAAGCATGAAGAACAATACAGGAAACAATATGATATGTTTTTTAAACATCATAGCGATTACCAGTCTTTTTCGTTTTTTACTTTTACGCCTTTTACTTTTTGGGCGTCAATTTTATCTTGTACCTTTTTTTCTTCATTTTGCATAGCCTCTAACAAATTTTGAATTTGTTGCTTAGACAATTGATTTGGTCGTGGCTGCTGTGGCTGTTCTTTTTGGTCACCTTCTTCTGGTTTTTTATCCTGTTCTTTCTTTTGGTCACCTTCACTTTCTTTATTTTCTTCCTCACCCTTATCTCCGTCCTCCTTGTTTTCTTGATCTTCGTTATCTTTCTGCTCTCCGTTGTCGCCTTCGTTTTTATCTTTGTTCTCCTCTTTATTGTCCTTATTATCCTTGTTGTCTTCGTTTTTGTCGTCTTTTTTTTCGTCTTGCTCTTTTTTCAATAGTTCTTTGGCCAATGCCAAATTGTACCTTGTTTCTTCATCTGTAGGGTCGTTTCGCAATGCTTCTTTGTAGCCTTCAACTGCTTTTTCGTATTCTTTACGTTTCATAAACACATTGCCCATGTTGTGATAGGCTTTATGCTTACTTTTTTTATCACTTGCTAGTTCACCCGCCTCTTTAAAACGCCCAAAAGCTTCGCTGTAGGTTTCTTTTTTGTAATATGCGTTTCCTAAATTAAAAGGAGCAGCAACATTCTCTCCACTTTTTGAAATGGCTCTTCTGTAATCTACTTCGGCTTCTACAAATTTATCCTCTGAAAGTGCTTTATTAGCATCCCAAGTGATATTTGTTGACGCGTTTAAGTCCTTAACTTTTTCTTTCTCCTCTTCTTGAGAGAAAGTGAAGTTTCCGATCCATAAAAAACTAAATAATATGATGTGTTTGATCATTTTATATATATTTTTCATTATCTTTTTTCATTAAACAAATTCAATTTTCGCAACCATTGTGTTTTCCTGTCTAAAACAAAGATGTCTAAAAATAGCAATAATAACCCTCCACCTAAAAACCATTGAAATTGATCTTTGTATTCAGCAAATTGCTTGGCTTCAAATTCAGTCTTGTCCATCTTATTTAACTCATCTTTAATATATTCTACGGCTTCTTCGGTATTAGAGCCGTCAATATATTCACCATTGCCATCGCTTGCAATATCCATTAAAACAGTCTCATTTAATTTCGTAATAACTACCTCACCCTGAGCATCTTTTTTTAGACTTTCAAGCACTCCTTTTCTTTTGATTGGAATAGGAGCCCCCTTCGTTTTACCTACCCCAATAGTAAAGACCTTAATACCTGCATCAGTAGCGTCTTCAACGACCTTTAATGTAGCGTCTTCAGAGTGGTCTTCACCATCTGAAATTATAAAGAGAACCCTGTTGGTCTGATCTTCATCATCATAATAGGTAGTTGCCAGCTCTATAGCTTGATCAATAGCAGTACCCTGAGAGGTTAACATATCGGTATTCATGCTTTGTAAAAACATTTTTGCCGCCCCATAGTCGGTTGTAATGGGCAATTGCGGAAAAGCTTGACCAGCATAAGCAATGATTCCTACACGATCACTTGCTAATTGGTTGATGATTTCAGAGACTAATCTTTTAGATTTTTCTATTCGGTTGGGGGCAATATCTTCTGCCAACATACTTTTAGAAACGTCTACCGCAAATACAATGTCCACTCCTTCGCGTTTTACCGTTTCTAATTTTGTGCCAATTTTTGGATTTACCAGCGCCAGTACCAATAATGAAATACCAAGGACCTGTATAATTAATTTTAAACTTGACTTAAAATCTGATTTATCTGGCGCTAAGCGTTTTAACAAAGGCAGATGAGCAAACTTTTTTTGCGATCTCTTTTTCCAGATTTGCAAGAGTACAAACAAGACCACCATTATGGGTATAATGGCCAATAGATAAAAATATATTTTTTCGTCTAACTGAATCATAAGTTATATAAAACTTCGAAATAAGGTGTTTCTCAAAAGCCATTCTAGTAAAAGCAATGCTACAGCGAGTAAGACCCATGGTCTAAATTTTTCTTCGAAACGGGTATATTTAAATTCTTCTATCTCCGTTTTTTCAAGTTTATTGATTTCATCGTAAATTTCTTCAAGTTTTTCATTATTGGTTGCTCTAAAATATTTTCCTCCTGTAGTATTTGCGATTTCTTCTAATAGTGTTTCATCAATTTCTACCTGTCTCATTCCATATCGAAACGATCCATCGGCATTATATGAAATTGGCGTTAAGGCGTTACCATTGGTGCCTAATCCAATAGTATAGGTTTTCAGATCATATTCTACAGCAAGGTCGGCAGCAGTTTGAGGTTCAATAAAACCTGAATTATTCACCCCATCAGTAAGTAATATTATTATTTTACTTACCGCTTTACTTTCTTTGAGTCTGTTTACAGAAGTTGCTAATCCCATACCGATAGCGGTACCATCATTAAGCTGACCGTAGGTGATTTCACGTAAGGCACTTAGCACAATTGATTTATCGCTAGTGATTGGGGTTTTAGTATAAGCTTCACCTGCATAGGCAACTAAACCTATGCGATCATTTGGTCTTTTTTTGATGAAATCAGCAGCTACTTTTTTCAGGGCAGCTAATCGGTTAGGTTTCAAATCGCGCGCCAACATACTTGACGAGACATCAATTGCCATAACGATGTCAATACCTTCTGTAGTTTTAGTTCTTGTGGATACGTCCTTTGTTTGAGGCCGAGCCATGGCTACAATCATTGCTGCTAATGATAATAGTCTCAATAAGAACAAAAGAGGCTTTAGCTTAGGAAGAATGCCATTTATGGTAAACCCTTTTATACTTGATATTTTAAGGGAAGCCGTTTGTTCTTTTCTTTTAAAAAAGTATTCCAATCTAACTGAGCCACCAAATCCAATTCTCCATTTTTCATTAAAGAAATAGCGGCATTGACATCAGGAATGATTTTATAATTAATTTTGGAAGGGCCCGCCAATAGGACTCGTTCTTTTTTAGCTAATTCAGCACCCCACCA